>JAEEGJ010002354.1_pt1 | contig 103507 bp, 77 predicted proteins | sample 8958761 | NCBI WGS metagenome assembly JAEEGJ01 (sample SAMN16246546, study PRJNA631951) | gut metagenome | biome: gut microbiome; feature: rumen; material: RS-attached | host: Bos | place: Iran: Karaj | collected 2018-10 | reverse complement strand
ATCTGAGTAATCCGAAAACAACTGACACTTACAAATTCGGAGTCGATGTCGCGATTATCTTCCCATACCTGCACTGGGCGGGGAACAAGAAACCCGACGGCGATACCCGCTACCGAATTGGGTACAAATACGAGAACATAGCGGGTGGATACGGTGTCCACAAGTTCTCCGGAGGCTTTTCGTATTTTATCCGCTCGTCTCAACATATCACGCATGTCTTCACGCCTTTCTCGCTCTCGTTGGTCAGAGTGAAAGTCGAGTCATCAGATCTGATTAATAATGCGGCTGATAAGCCGGAACTTCTCAAAATACTTGCAGGGAAGGAGTTTATTCCCTCCATCGGCTATGAGATTACCTATAGCGATTACCGCTCCGTACGGAAAGTCAACACCATGTTCGATTTTGAAATCAAAGAAGCGGGTAGCCTGACTAATGCCATCTATTGCATCTTTGGACGCGAGTGGAATGAGCTGGAGAAACCGATTGGCAAAGTTCCCTTTGACGAGTTTGTCAAGGTGACGGCCGAACTATGGAATAAATTCAACCTTCCGAAACAGGTGTGTATCGCAACGCGTCTTTTTGCAGGTGCCAATATACCGTTTGGCAACTCCGAATATGCTCCACTTTCCGAATCTTTCTATGCCGGTGGTCCCAACAGTTTGCGAGCGGCATCCCCATACGCATACGGACCGGGAAATTTCTATAGCACCAAATATAACCAGAACTTTTTCCATGCTGGTGATATCAAACTCGAAGCCAACATCGAACTACGTTTCCCCATCGTTTGGAAACTCTATGGCGCCTTTTTCCTTGACGCTGGCAACGTATGGTGCTGGCGTAACACCTCCGACCTCATCAGTAGCGAAGATTATGCACTATTGGCCGAAAAAATGGGATTTACGGAAAAGATATACGACGGTTTTATCGGAAATCCGAATATCGCAAAGCAGATCGCCTTGGGTACAGGCACAGGATTCCGTGTCGACATCGATGGACTCGTCATCCGCTTGGACTTAGGCGTTGGCATCCACGCACCTTACCAAACATACAAATATGACAAGGAAGGCAAGCCTGACCTCACACGACCGATCAACAAATATTTCAATATGCCTTCTGCCCTCGATGCGCTGCGTCTCAACTTCAGTATAGGCTATCCATTCTGATTAATGGATGATTTTCTTTTTGACTTACCTTGTCACAACAACCTTCCGAACAAGGTGATTGCCAACTTTTACAATATAAACACCTGACGGAAGTCCATTTGAGCTAACCCGACGACCTTGCATGTCGAATATGCTCACTTCACAATTGTCACAGCCCTCAACCGTGATGTTACCGTTCTGGCTTGTGATGAGAACACCTTCCATCTCAACGTCATCAATGCCAACAGTGCCGCCTATATGAGTCAGCGATACCGAAGATCCACCACTTGCAGTGGCGCCAAGGTAGCAATTGTCCTCAAAAATGCTGGTACCTCCATTGACAGTTACTCCGCTCTTGAGAGTAGGTGTGTAAGGAACAGAGATGGTCATCGAAGACGAGCCGTTTCCGCCAGGACCACCGCCAGGACCACCGCCAGGACCGCCACCAGGACCTCCACCGGTACTCACCTGCGGGGTATAGAAGGCGACAAGCTCGTTACCGTAGGAAAGCGAATACCAGGTGTTTCCGCTCACCGACGAGGTGCGGTAAGTAGCTTGGCTGATAGAACTGCCATTTTCCAAATTGCCGATAGCTATCAGGGTACCGCCATTGATATACACTTTCTTTCCTTCCTCGGAATTGGCATCTACGGCCATCTCAGCACCTCCCGAACCAATGGCATAAACCAAACCTCCGTTAAGGTAGCAGTTGCCGTTAGCATCAATACCATCATTCTTGGTAGAGCGGGAATAAACATAGCCACCGGAAATGGTCATGTTCTGAGCCGAATTGATGCCATCGTCGTATGAATTGACAAAAATTTCACCCCCTGTGATATCGAGATAGTTCTTGCTCTCGATACCTTCTCCGTTATAGCCAGAAGTCGTCACCTTGATTTTACCACCACTGATAACCATGCCACCGCTATAAGTGTAACTATTGCCAACCTGTGTCTTCAAACCGGCTTTGATACCCTTGGGCGATGAGTAATAATCACTGCTCACATTGTCGGTGTTGCCAGTATAGTTGGTATTCTCCGTGGTACCATTATTGTAATAGAGGCCGCCAGTAGTGGTAATGGTAATGTCTCCACCGCTGATGGTCATGATACTGTCGCACTTCATACCCTTGCCTCCCGAACCGCTGGAGGTCAGGTTGAGGGTACCGCCACTGATGTTGATGTCACCATCGGCACTTATTCCACAAGCGGCCTTGGTCTCCAAGTCATCCTCATCCCATGTTCCTTTGCCAGAAGTGGTCACCGTGATAACAGGGTCGTCAGAGATGTAAATGTTGCCGGCACATTTGATGCCCTTGGCGGCTATGGCCGTACAATTGATGTTGATTGTGCCGCCGCTGATATAGATATTGCCGGAATCTTCATCCTCATGACCAGTGATGACACCCGTTGAAACTTCGCCTTCAAGATCACATTGGATACCGTCGTCACCAGTGCCACTAATATTGACAGCACCGCTTTCCATCAGGAAATACTGGTTGCACGATATGCCGTCGCCCACCGCGGAAGTGACATTGATGGTGGCGTTTTTCAGGCTGATATATTCACCGGCCTTGATGGCATGTTTCACATTGCCCACCACGTTGAGTGTACCCTGCTGCTTGAATTCGGCATGGCCTTTCACATAAAGACATCCTTTCTGGGTGCCGCCTGCCGCATCAACAAGGGTATTGGTTGTACCGGTAATAACCTTCACATTTATTCGTTTCCCATTCTGTATGTGTATGGCCGCACCACTATATACCGGATTTGCATTGGTCAGGGTAAGGCCATTCAATTCGATGGTAGCCTTGTATGAACCCGACATATAAAACTCACCGTCAGTTGACGTGCCACTCAGCGTGTATATGATTTCACTGGCAAGACTGTCACTCTGCACAATGGAAACGTGTGCCCCATTTTGGGTGACGGTAAGATAACGGGCCGCACTATCGGCGACAACCACAGTGGCAGTAGAGCCATTATAAGTAATATTAACCGTATTGTCACTCTGTGTTTGCGCAAAAGCATACGTGGCAAGTACCAACAAAAAGAATAAAAAAAACGTATTTTTCATAGAAAGAGTGTATTAAATTTTCCGTCGCAAAAATACCACCCTTTTATTATTTAAAGAATAACATATAGGAGGTATTATTTGGCAAAAAGTCGGACGTAATCTTTATATCTCAAAAAAAATACGTATTTTTGTATCATGAAAAATGAACAAAAATATATTCACCCCATCGCTCTTCACCATCAGAAAATCAAAGAGGAAGGTGTTGTTGTACTCGATAATGCAAGAGATTTGCCCATGGGCAGCAAGCCTTTTGTCTCGCCTGACTACGTTATTGCTATCGGACACAGAGGGCGTTTAGACCTTATGTACGATGACACACCTGATTTTTCCGAAAAGTCCACGGTCGCAGTCATATTTCCCAACCATAGGCTCCGCACAGTGAGCAAGACCGACAACTACTTAGCCACCCTGATTATTGTCGAGTCATCGGTGCTCAACGATCCCATGCTGCAAATCATCAACCAATTGCGCTACCGTTATGAGCTGCATCCCAACGTAAAACTCGACAAACACGAATTCAAGATGATTGTGAATGTGGTGGAAGGGATGCGTGAGATCGACCGTCTCAAACTCCCCAACCGCAGGATGCTGATGACCCGTCTGCTCGAATTTTTCCTGCGTTTGCTCAGCCAATACCGGAAAAACAGACTGAACGAGCCCCCTGCCGGCAAACGTGTCAGCATCCAGTTTCACAACAACCTTGCCCGATACTTCCGCAAGCACCACGACGTGGGCTTCTACGCCGAGAAGGCCTGCCTGTCGCCAAAACATTTCAGCACCGTTGTCAAGCAGGAAACGGGCTACACCGCTGCCCACTGGATACACTCACAGATTATGGCCGAAGCCAAGATGCTGCTCCATATTCGGCGCGATCTCTCCGTACAAGCCATCGCCGACATGCTGGGTTTTGACGAACAAGCTTCTTTCAGCCGTTACTTCCGCCGTGAGATGGGGATGTCCCCTTCGGAATTTCGCGACAGCTAAAAAAATATCAAAGTGTAGTATTTTCAAAGGAGGAATCACGATAAGATTGAAACGATTCAAAAAAACATGCGACAGAAGAGTTTAAGCCTCTGTAAAATTCAAGAATTTTATGTAATTTTGCAGCATCTATTTTTGTTCAACAAAAAAGATTGGTCATAACAAACACAAACTTAAAAATTAAAAATGAAAAACACTGCCCTTATCCTCGCCACATGCTGCCTCATGATAACAGCCTGCGCACAGAAAAACAACCAGAACAGCAATGTATCAGAACAACAAAACAACAACTCAACAGTTCAACAAAACAACAACATGAAGACTTTAATCGTTTATTTTTCGGCCACAGGCACTACCAAGGCCGCAGCACAGAAGCTCGCCAAAGAATTCAACGCCGACCTTTATGAAATAACCCCTGAGGTACCCTACTCTGCCGCCGACCTCGACTGGCGCGACAAAACATCACGTTCCACATTGGAGATGAAAGACAAGAGTTCCCGTCCTGCCATTAAAGGCAAATGTGAGAACATCGCCGAATACGACACTGTATGGATCGGATTCCCCGTGTGGTGGTACACCGCCCCCACGATTGTCAACACCTTCATTGAGGCCCACGACTTGAGCGGCAAAGTGCTCAACGTCTTTGCCACCAGCGGTGGAAGTGACGTAAAAGGCTCCGCCAACGACCTCAAAAATGCCTATCCACAGTACACGTGGGGTGAGAGCCGGCTGATGAACTAAAAAAATGGCATAGACCTACTTCGGGTTTATGCCATTTTTCATTCTGAAAACAAAATAATTAAAACATGGACTTTACAAGTATTTTAATTGCAATCCTGACCTTGACAGCAGGCATAGGCGTGTTTCTCGTGGCCTGCCAAATGATGAGCTCCCACCTCGAGGCCGTGTCGTCGAAACGGCTGAAACAGCTGTTTTCCAAGACAGGCAAAAACAAATGGCTTGGTGTGGGCATCGGCACAGTAGGTACAGCTGCCATACAAAGCAGTGGCGCGGTAACCGTGATGGTTATCGGTTTCGTCAATGTGGGCATCCTGTCACTCACACAGGCAGCCACCATCATTTATGGCGCCAACATCGGCACAACTGTCACAGCACAATTGGTGGCCTTGGGAATGTTTGGCACTAACAGCATATCCACCACCATCATTTTTGCCGCCTTTGCAGGCATAGGAGCATTTATGACCCTGTTCAGCAAGCGCAATTCAACCAAGCAGATAGGCGGCATCCTGACAGGATTCGGATTGCTGTTTGTCGGTCTTTCGATGATGGCCAACGCGATGGACGAATTCGCCGCGTCGGAAGCTGTCAGACAATTTCTCGCCAACATCAACAATGTCATACTGCTGGTTCTGGTTGGTGCCATTCTGACCGCCATCATCCAATCATCCTCAGTAATGACCACTATCGCCATCACAATGGTCGTCTCGAAATTGGTAACACTCGACCAGGGTATCTATTTGACAATGGGTAGCAACATCGGCTCATGCGTCGTGGCCCTCATAGCGGGTGCCACAAGTGGCACCGCCGCCAAGCGGACAGCGACAATACACCTGATTTTCAACACAATGGGTGTCATCATCTTTATGTTGATAGGTTTTCTGCTTCGCATTTCAACAGGCGGTGACTGGACTTTCGGGAACCTGTTTGAACAACTGTTCCCCTCAGCGCCCCAATTGCAACTGGCCATGTTCCATACCGTGTTCAACATTTGCACCATGCTGGTTGCCATGCCTTTGACCAATGCCTTGGTGAACTTGTCTTGCAGAATCATAAAGGACGTTCCCAAAGAAAAAAGCGATGAACCTTATTTGCGTTTCCTCGACGAGCAGATGCTACGTACCCCTGTGGTCGCCATCCGCCAGATGAAGGCTGAAATTGAGAATATGGCAGAACAGGCCATGCAAAACTTCCAGAGGTCCATTCATATCGTTACAAAACTGGATTACAGCGAAATAGAAAAATTCAGAAAAACAGAAATCCTGTTGAATTACCTGAACAAAGAATTGGTGAACTACACGGTAAAACTCTCCGACAAGCAACTTAACAGTTTCGACCAACGCTTTATCACTTCTTCTATACGCACAGTGAGTGACCTTGAGCGTATTGGCGACTATGCGGAAAATATTGTCGAATATGCTGATGCGCTAAAAGAACAAAATGCCACTTTCTCGAAGGAAGCCATCGCGGAAATCATGAAATTGGAACAAATGATTCTCAACCTGTATAAGGAGACCCTGCAAGCCTACCACAAACTCGACCTCGAAGCCCTTGAACGAGCCAACAAAATCGAGGACGAGATTGATGACTTCACCGACATTATGGGCAGAAACCACATTGAGCGACTCGTACACGGTGTATGCACGCCCTCTGTTGGGGCCGAATACCTCTCGCTTGCACAAAACTCAGAACGAATTGCGGACCACCTCATAAACATCGGCAAAACAATCCGGGATTTGGTGTAACATAGCCTGTCGGGTTGGCCATGCCATGGCATCGAGCACGCACGATCGCCTACTACGACAAGGCCAAGCCTACGATCATTTATAGAGATGATGGCATGTCGTTTGGCTGTTGCTGTTGAAGCATTCTATGATAATATCCTTTGGATTTCGATAATTCTTTGTGGGTTCCCGATTCAACCACCTTTCTTGATTGTAAAACCACAATTTTGTCAGCGCCCGCAATAGTACGCATACGATGCGCAATAATCAGTACGGTTTTATTCTTGATCAAGCGGGAGAGAGACTCTTGAATCAATGTCTCGTTTTCCACGTCTAACGAGGCAGTAGCCTCGTCTAATAAAATAATAGGTGCGTCTTTCAGAAATGCACGGGCAATGCTGATGCGCTGACGCTCGCCCCCCGACAACTCCGAACCGTTCTCCCCAATAAGAGTGTTCCAGCCAGAAGACAGTTTCTCGGCAAATTCGTCCACATGGGCCATTCGCGCCGCCGCGATAACCTCTTCATCGGAGGCATCCTTGCGGCCAATACGGATATTTTCCATCACCGTATTATTAAATAGCGTAACATCTTGAAATACAATCGAATATAGCGACATAAGAGTTTCAGGATCTATTTTTGAAATATCCATTCCCCCCACCGTAATCTGGCCTGACTGAATATCCCAAAAGCGGGCGGCCAGCCGCGACACAGTTGTTTTTCCTGAACCGGAAGGGCCAATTAATGCCGTCACTTCTCCCTGATTAGCTTGAAAAGAAACGCCGTCCAGCACTTTTCCTGACTTTTCGTAAGAAAAATGGACATTTTCAAACGAAATACTGTAACCCGTGTTGGTAAGCGATGTCGTACCAGACTGCTCCTCGTGGCATAAGATGTCATTCATTCGCTCGCTTTGGATGTTAAGCGAAAGTACCGCACCAAGATGAATAAGCGTACTCGACATGGGGTCATACAGACGTGATGCCACAAGCAGAAATAAAAAGAATGTGAGGATACTGATACCGCCTGAGGACAATAATGCGCTGCCCACAAGGGCAACTGTGGCAATGCCAACTTTCAGTATCATTTGCCCGGAAACAATAAAATAAGCTAAACCCAATTCGGTTTGGACAAAACGTTTTTCCACGAGATTGATTTTAGGATCAAGCTCGTCAAGATAAGTGGCTTCAGCATCATTGGCTCGAATGTCCTGAAATGCATCCAAACCCTCCTGAATTTTGTCGGCAAGTTCCATTTCGGCCACTTTCTGCCTGCGCACAAAACGGTTCTGCACTTTTGCCGAGAAAAGTACCACAGACAATGCTACGGGAACGACCCATACGGCCGCCAAGGCCATCCTCCAATCGAAGAAAAAAAGGCCAATGCTGACAAGCGTTGTGGAAATCATGGATCCAACAAGGTCAGGAATCCAATGCGAAGTGCCAGTCTCTATGCTGGCACAGTCAGACATGATTGTACTGGTTAAATCAGCCAAGTCTTTCTTCCCGAAAAAAGACAGCGGCAGTTTGCGCAATTTTTCGGCCAAAGCAATGCGTCGTTTCCCACTTTCCTCATAAACCGAGACATATTGCATATTATATTTAAAAAACAGCATAGCGATAATAGCCACGAGACAGCCAAGGCCTAACCAAACGTATAACATGGGATTTTTAATGCTTCCGTACAGAAGTTCGGAGACAAGGAGGTAAAGCACCCCTACAGGCAGCATGAGTATAAGATCCATGACCGCACAAGACAAACAAGATTTTATCAGGTCTATAGTTCCTTTGTGCGTAAGAGCGTATTTGTGTCGTATATAATTGATAATATTCATTTTAACCTCCATTTTATTGATTCAAGATACTGTTTCCACATTGTATGATACTTGCCTTTCTTTTTCAACAGATTCTCATGTGTTCCTATCTCTGCGATGCGTCCTTCCTCTAAAACAACGATACGGTCTGCATTGGTCACAGAAGAAAGACGGTGGGCAACCATAATCAGTGTCTTTCCTTCTTCCGAAAAGGCCTTAAAAGCCTGCATCACACGGGCTTCGTTGTCAGGATCCGCAAAGGCGGTAGCCTCGTCAAGAATAATCACGGGAGTATCCTTGAGAATAACACGAGCAATGGCAATGCGCTGCGACTCTCCACCTGAAAGAAAAACCCCTTTTGACCCGATAACCGTGTCAATACCGTCTGGTAATTTATTCAATATGTCGTCGCACTGCGCTTTATGCAAAGCCTCTAATACTTCCTCACGAGACGCTTGTGGCTTACCTAACCTTACATTCTCGAAAATACTGGTTTTCAATAAATGGCTGTCTTGAAATACAAATGAAATGCGACTCATAAGTTCATGTTTGTCAATTTGTCGTATATCAGTTCCTCCAATGGAAATCCTCCCTTCACTGACATCGAAGAAACGGGCTATTAGACTGGCCAAAGTGGTCTTACCACCACCAGAAGGTCCTACAAAAGCCACCTTTTCTCCTGCATGGATAGTCAAATCAATATCCGCAACCGCGTCACGATTACTCTCCGGATAATGGAATCTTACCTTGTCCAAGACAATCTCATTGCCTTTCGGCATAAGTGGGTTCGGAGTCGCGGACAAGGGATCCAGTTGCAAGATATTATCTACCTTTTTCAGCGCTTCTTCCACTATCATCTCATTTTCACTTGCAAACAAAATGCGGTTGAGTGTTATGGCCACAACGGGTGTGATAATGATATAAAAGATCAGATTCAATAAAAAAGAACTGTCGGCGGTCCCTCTATGCGCAGCCCACAACGTCACCCCGATGAGTACCGCAAACGTGGAGTTGAGCAGTGTAGAGAATAGCGTCATAGGAATCCTCAGTTGGTAGGTATATGAGATGACCCACTTGCCGTAATTGTCTATAGCCGCTTTGAATCGTTTGAAAGAGAACACCGTTTGTCCAAAGGTTTTCACCACGGGAATTCCACGCACATACTCCACCGCCTCGTTCGACATGGCATCCAATGCAGCATTGTACACTTTCATTTTTTCTTTAAGGGTAACTCCTGTCATCAACGAAATCATCACAATAAGGGCAATAACAACAGTGGCAATGCACAGCAGCCCCATCCGCCAGTCGAAAACAAACATCAGCACAGCAAGACCAACCACTGTGGCATACATGCCAGCTTTGTCAGGAAGCATGTGTGCCAGATAGGTCTCAGTACTTCTCGTGGACTCATTGACCCATTTCCTGATTTTTCCGCTGCCAATACGAGACAAAAAACCAATAGGCAAAGTCATAATATGGCGCATGGCTTTCCGTTGCATGTTAGAAGCTATACGGAAAGCACTCATGTGCGAGAACATCAGTGCTGCAACGTAAACAAGAATAGACGCCACGGCAAAAAAAACTGCCATCCATCCATACCGTTCCACATTTACAGCCTGACTATAATCAGGAGCAATGCGCAACACTTCGCGAAGTATGGCCCAGATGTATATAAACGGAATTAACATTAGAAGGCTGCTCAGAGCCGAGAAAAACATCGACGCATAGGTCATTATTTTCCTCCGCCCCGCGTATGAGAGCAAAACCTTGAGTAACGGTGTTTTTTTCATAATTGGAAATTTTTAAGTGATACGTTTCTGTGACACTATTGAATTGAATTATTAAGCACACAAGTTTTTCGCATGCAAAAGTGCGATTATTATCAACAACACAATATACCAAGAAGAAGTTATTTTTTCATGATAAATCACCATCACTAATATACATCTAAAAAAACTAAAAAAATTTCTTTGTTCATCAGATTCCTGGCAACTGCCATCAGTACACCGCCCTCACGCATCAGGAGTTCCACGTCCTCAGCCCCCTTTCGTACTTCCGTTTTAGACAAATTCTTTCATTATATTGATAATATTCGAAACGAATATCAGGCAACCATATAACACCCTGTATGGAACAAGAATATGATAATGTCGGGTATGAAAAATACCAATAATTAGGTATTGTCCATATTCCAAAAAAACATCATTTTTGCAAAAAATTTAAAACTACATCTTATGAGTCCCGACCACCACCACCACAATCACCACCATAATCACCACCATGTGCACGTAAACAATGCACAGACACGCAAGATTTTATGGATTTCCATCGTGCTGAATTTTCTTTTTGTCGGAGTGGAAACATGTATTGGCTTTTGGCAAAACAGCCTCTCGTTATTGAGCGATGCAGGGCATAATTTAAGCGATGTTTTTTCGTTAGCGTTGGTAGTTCTCGGATTACATCTTGTGCGACTGCACAGCAACAAGCGTTATACATACGGATACAAGAAAAGCACCATCCTTATTTCGCTGATCAACGCCGTCTTATTACTTGTTGCGGTCGGGGCTATCATAGCGGAAAGCATTCGCAAACTATATGAACCTGTCAATATCGATGGTTTCGTCATTTCATGGACTGCCGGCATAGGTATTCTGGTTAATGGTGTGACGGCCCTGCTGTTGTTGAAAGGACAAAAAAATGACATCAATATCCGCGGCGCTTTCCTCCACATGGCCGCAGACACGTTGGTAAGTATCGGCGTGGTCATCAGCGGAATTGTCATTTCGTTCACAGGATGGTTTTTCATTGATCCGGTCACCAGTATTGTCATAGCAATCGTCATCCTCATAAGCACATTGAATTTGCTGCGAGAAAGCATGCGGCTGGCATTGGATGGTGTGCCTGAAGGTATTGAGGTGGACAAAGTGATACAAACCATGCAGGAAGTGAAGTATGTCAACGAGGTTCACCACTTGCATATCTGGGCAATGAGCACAACGGAAAACGCTCTTACAGCTCATGTGGTCATTGACGATGAACACAAGGCGTCTGCTGTTCGTAAAAGGTTAAAAGAAGTACTTCGCACGAAGAATATCACACACGCCACCATAGAAATTGAAAGTGATAGCGGCTGTTGCGATAAAGACTGTTAATCATCACTGATTTTTCGTATTTTTGCAGCCATAAAAAAATTATTGTTGTAACAGAAAGCTTTAATGTCACAGAAGTGCAGAAAAATATTGGGGATTATTCTATTGGCCGGATTTCTCGGTCATTTTCTCTGTACTTCTATCTTCCCGCACACACATATTTTGAAAGGGGTAGTGATAGTCCACTCCCATCTTTATAACATTTTTGAGAAGAGTCATCATCAACATAGCAAAGGTGAGATCATCCATATTGACCAGATTTCACATGCGGTTTTTACAACTCCTGCTGTATATACACCAACGATTCCTCCTGTCTATGAGCTTGATATACCTACGAAAAAGGAGTTAACCCAAACTGATGTTTCCATCTTAATACATTTTCTGCTTCGTGCCCCCCCATTTGTTGCTTTATAAAAAAAAAACAAATCCTATTTATTCACTTTAAAACACAACAAATGAAAAAATTATTATTGTCAGTATTATTGCTGACCTTGTTTAGTTGTGCTTGGGCGCAAGAACACAAAACTAAAAAACATAAACCAACAGATGCCCACATTTTCGGGCATGTAATCAATAAAAACACGCAAGAACATATTGCCTACATGAATGTGACAGTCAAAGGCTCCTCAGTAGCTACCGTTACTGATGCAAGTGGCCATTACTTTTTGAACGACCTGCCTGAGGGCACTTACACCATTTCCGTTTTTATGATTGGCTATCAAACACAAGAAAAAGAAGTTACAGTTGTATCCGGCAAGGGTATGGAATTGAATTTCGAGGTGGAAGAAGATGCCATCATGTTGAATGATGTGGTTATTTCGTCAAACAAGAACGAGACAAGCCGAAAAGAGGCACCGGTAATGGTCGGGGTAATCACTCCGAAGGTCTTTAGCAACACCAATTCAGTATGTTTGGCAGAAGGGCTCAATTTCCAACCAGGACTTCGCTTGGAAAGCAACTGCCAGAATTGCGGTTTCCAGCAAGTCAGAATCAACGGGTTAGAAGGAGCTTATTCACAAATACTTATCGACGGACGTGCGGTAAGCAGTGCACTGTCACAGGTTTACGGACTGGAACAGATTCCCGTCAACATGATTGAAAAGGTGGAAATAATACGCGGCGGCGGTTCCGCCATTTTCGGTTCGAACGCAGTTGCCGGAACCATCAATATTCTTACCAAAGAACCCAAAGCAAACAGCGTTTCTGTTGGAACAAACCTCACTTTTATCGGTATGCGAAGTCTTGACGCCAACACAGTGGCAAATGCCACTCTCGTGGACAGGAACAATCGGGCAGGAATCACCATATTTGCCTCTGCCCGTCAGCGTTCTCCTTACGACCACGACAAAGATGGCTTCACAGAAATTGGCAAGTTGAACACTAAAAACATCGGATTCAGAGGTTTTGTCAAGATGGGTGTCCAGTCAAAACTTTCTCTTGAATACCACACACTTAATGAATTCCGACGTGGTGGCAACAATTTGTCATTGCCTGCCCACGAAGCCGATATTACAGAACAAACCGAACATAACATCCATTGTGCAGGGTTAAAGTACGACTTTTATTCCAAAAACGCCAAACATTGGCTGCAAATATATTCCTCGCTGCAATCCATTCGCCGTAACAGCTATTATGGTGCGGGAAAGGATCCCAACGCATACGGAAATACCAAAGACTTGGCCGTTGTAGCAGGCGCACAATATGTCTTTTACATGAAGAAATTCCTCTTTATGCCCGCCACGTTGACAACAGGATTGGAATACAATCATAATTCTCTGTATGATGAGGCTTTGGGCTATAACCGCATTATAGACCAAAAGGTACACATTTTGGGAGCATTCCTTCAAAATGAATGGAAAAACAAGAAGCTGTCTTTGCTGATAGGTTTGCGTCTCGATAAGCACAACATGATAAAAGCACCCATTTTCAGTCCGCGGGTCAACGTGCGCTATGCTCCGCTGGAATGGCTCACATTCAGAGCTGGATATGCGAAAGGCTTCCGTGCCCCACAAGCGTTTGATGAAGACCTACACATTACAGCCGTCGGAGGTGAGGTGTCCATTATTCGTATTTCTCCTGATTTGAAACCAGAACGTTCCCATTCCGTGAACCTCTCGGTGGATTTTGCCAAACAATGGCACAATTCTGCCGTGGATGTGCTTTTTGAAGGATTCTTCACCACACTTAACAATGTATTTGTACTGAATGAAGAAGGTACCGATGAAGCTGGGAATAAAATGTTAATCAGACAAAATGGCTCAGGAGCATACGTTGGAGGATTGAATGTAGAAGTAAAATACATTCCGATACGAAACCTGGAAATCCAAGCCGGATTTACTTATCAGCAAAGCCGTTACCGCGAGCCTGAGCAGTGGAGCGAGATGGTGGAGCCACAGACCAAAATGTTCCGCTCACCCAACACCTACGGTTTCCTCATGATATACTATTCTCCTGTGAAACGCCTTGACTTGTCGCTTACTGGTACATATACAGGGAAAATGCTGTTACAACATTTCGCAGGATTTGTTGATACCGACCGCGAGGAAGTGTCAAAGCCCTTCTTCGACCTGAACTTTAAAATCGCATACGGAATCAAACTGAAAGACAACATGATTCTGGAACTCAGTCTGGGTATGAAGAATATATTCAACAGTTATCAAAAAGACTTTGACAAAGGCGAGCTGCGTGATGCGGGCTATATTTATGGTCCCGTACTGCCCCGCAGTTTATTCGCCGGCATCAAGTTCTCCATGTAATTTATTATACATGCAATATCTATCTTCACGTTCTACTTATTTTTCTTTATATGGTTAAGACAACAAGAAAGTGACAATTGAAAAAATTTCTCTTTTTGATTTTACTTTAATATCTTTGCAGGGTATAATTAATGTCAGTCAACCTTATAGATTATGCCAATAGATCACGACATCATTTCTGCCATGAGAGAAGATCCCGAAAAGGGTTTCGACAAGCTCATGGCAGTTTATATGAGGCCGATTTATTGGCATATTCGACGTTTGGTGGTAGCACATGATGACGCACAGGATGTGCTGCAGGAAACTCTCGTACGTATTTTTCATGCTTTCGACCAATACAATCCCCAATTCTCCCTTAAATCATGGATTTTCCGTATCGCCACCAATGAGTCACTCCGGTTTCTGGAACATCAGCGAGGAAAAAACATACTTTCATTGGAAGATGCACCCGAAGATGTTTTCAATTTAAAGGCAGATGAATATGTTGATTATAGCGACGTTCTGGCTGTGAAATTGCAGCAGGCGGTTCACATCTTGCCACTCAAACAGCAGCTGGCTTTCAACCTCCGTTATTTTGACGAGCTTTCGTATGAGGAGATTGCAACGATAACGGGTTTTGAAAAGAACAACATAAAAGCCAATTATCATATTGCCAAAGAAAAAATTGTTCAATACATTAAAAATCACGATTAAAAATATGAAAGAAGACATTGATTTAGAGAAGTTTGGACGCAGAATGCCTTATACAATTCCCGAAGGATTTTTCGAACAGACGGAAGTAAGGATGAAAATCGCGGTAGCGGATTCAGGGAAAAGAAAGATCATTGCAGGAAATACAAGTAAACATCGGAAGCTTATTTACAAGATTTTGGCCGCAATGACGGCTGTGGCACTCTTGATGATCATTATACGGGCGTTTTGGCCTGCAACGGAAAATTCGGGAAACGGCAATGAACAAGTAGAGCTGGCCTTTAACCAACTAAATGAGGAAGAAAGTTTTAAGCAAGTGGAAAAAGCCTTCAACCAACTGAGTGAGGAAGATCAGGAGTTCTTGATGGAAATTTATGAAAATGATTTTTTTCTTTATCAATAAAAATATTTGAATATGAATAAGTTAAGTAAATTTTCAGGCTTATTGTGTCTATTATTGATAAGTTTCTCTATGCTTATGGCACAAAATACCGAAAAACAGAGGATGAGTCGTGAACAATTGGCGATAAAACAAGCTAAATATATTGCCAAAGAACTGTCTTTAACGACAAACGACACTGTTGGCAAGCTGTTTATTCGGACTTACTGCAATTATCAGAAGGAAATCTGGGCTTTAGGACGTATTCCAGACCTGACAGACGAGATGAGCGATGAGGAGGTGGAAAAGATTATCCAAGCCCGTTTCGAACGCGGTTCGAAAATCATAGACATCCGTGAAAAATACTACCATAAGTTTTCAAAATTTCTTACCGCCAAACAAATCAGCAAGGTGTATGAATTGGATATTTTCCTAGCGCATCATTTGGCAAAATCACGGAAGGAAGCACAAAAAAAATAAATTCAAAAATATCTCTTTTTGGCATATCAACTTGCGAAAAAACTCAGAAACAAAGCGAAACACACTTATATTGGCGAAAATCTTCCACTATGTTCAAACACTTCAATTCCTTAGTCATAGCAATTCTGGTTTTAGTATCATCTGTGGCATACGCCCAGTGCAACCAAGACACTGTAGCCATTGGCGACGGCAACTCATACCTGAGCAGCGCCTACCTGCCAGTAAACACCTATTACAACTATTCGCTAACGGAGACCATCATTGATGCCGCCGAAATCGGTAACCCTATGACCCTAAACAGTATCAGCTATTTCCTCAGCAGCTCAACCACCATGACCCATGCCTCCGATGTGAGGATTTATCTCATGCCCACCAACAAAACGGTGTTTTCATCAAACAGTGACATTGTACCCATCGATGCCAGTTCTGTACTGGTTTATAGTGGCAGCTTAAACTGTTCACAAGGATGGAACACTTTCAACTTCACCACTCCTTATCAATATGATGGTTCTACCAATCTGTTGGTGATAGTCCATGACAATGCTTCAGGCTATGATGGCAGCTCGTACAAGTTCGCCTACACGAACTGTACAGGAAGGAAGGCGCTTGCCCTTTATTCCAACAATATCAATCCCAACCCCGAAAGCACCACATTCAGCGACAACAGGGCCTTCTACAGCTATCGTCCAGTGATGAGACTTAACGGATGTATAGACACCAGAAGCTGCCACAAACCTTTCGACCTTACCTATTCAGGACTTGCCTGGGACAGTTGTTTCCTATCGTGGCGCGACACGAACGCTTCTGGCGCGACCTTCAATGTTTATCGCAATAACATACTCGTGGCTTCAGGTTTGACCGACACCTCCTACACTCTCACAGGACTTTCGGCCATAAGCAGTTACAACATAGCCGTTACGGCTAATTGCGACAGCAGCTCTGAAAGTTTTCCTGTACGCACGTTCTTCAAGACCCCTTGCGGACCGGTGACCCTTCCCTATTCATGCGGTTTTGAAACTAATGAGATCGCGCAATATACTGGTACGGGCGGTCTCGAGCTTCCACTCTGCTGGGACCGTTTCAACAACGCTTCCACCTATAACAGTTATCCATACGTTGCCAGCAGTTTTCCGACCCACACAGGTAACAACTCTCTGTACTTTTTTATGAGCAGCGGTTCCACGTATGGAGACACGGTAATTGCCATTTTACCTGCCATCGACCCGATTCTTAACCCGATGGCCAACAACATGGTACGTATATGGGCCAACACAACCTCACCTTTTACAGTTGAACTTGGAACCATCGGTAACATTGATGATGCTTCATCCTTCGTTCCGCTCGACATTTTATCACTCTCCGGCAATGGTTATGCCGAATATGAAGGATTCCTGCACGGCGCTTCCAACACTGCCGACCGTGCCGCCCTGCGCCTGACAAAAATCCCTGGCACGACCGTCAGCGTCTATTTCGACGACCTGGTTTTTGAACATACACCAAGCTGCATCAAGCCCCAAGACCTCACTGCTTCCGCCAACAGCAACAGTATCACCCTCAATTGGGAGAACAACACCGATACTTCCGTCATTTATAGCATTCTCAAGATTCAAGATAACGATACAACATACAGCACTATCCACAGTTCCACCATTACCTTTTCCAATCTGCCGGAGAACAACTCCTTCAACTTCATCGTACGCACACTTTGCTCAGCTTCCGACAGCTCGCGTGCCGCCACCATTGATGTCCGCACCCTACGCGCAGGCCACGAACTGACAACCATCAGCGCGACAGGCAATACAGTGCGGGGCAACATAGTGTTCGACACTCTCGGACACACCATCACCATACCAGTATGGTACACAACCGACCTCTCCGGGCTTTCCATCCTCTGGAATCTCTCACCTGGAGCCCTTGTCTATATTGACACAGCTGCCAATGGCAGTTTCACCTGCGTTGTGGGAAGCAGTACCATCAAGAACTACCTCCGCATGAACACACCGCTCGTTGTACGCGTCAAAGCTGAGGACCGGATTCTATACAGCGACTATGTCATCACCCTACAGTCCGAGTCTTGCGTTGCAGACCGCAACCTGACATTCGAGACCGGACGTGTTCGCTATATTGTCCGATGGGAGAATCCCGACACCTCTGTCATCATACACCACCTTATCAACAGTTCCACACGCCTCGATTTTAATGCAATGGACACCACACCATACACTATTATCAACAATGCACACGAATATACGGTCGAAGGCCTCAACCGTGAAACACGATATTATGTCTATCTGAAGAGTTCCTGTGACACCCCATGGCTTGAAGACAGCGTGATCACACGTGGTCTTGCTGGCGAAGAGTCTGTCATCGTGGCAGAAGGAACAACACATAACCGATACCTGCCGATATATGGTAACTATTTTGACGAACCTATAGCCTGCCAATCAGTTTATCCGGCTTCATTGCTCACCTCACTTACAGGCAAGTCCATCACTCGTCTGCACTATTTCGTTTACTCCGGCAACGGCACGGCATGGACTGACACAAAACCCATGACTGTCAAGATAAAAGTGGTGGGCGACACCCTTCTTTCCGCATACAACACGCTTGAAAATGCTGTCACCGTCTTCAATGGAGTTTGCGTCGGCAGTACGGTCAACTCCACCAATGGCTTCGATATCGTTTTTGACCAGCCATATACATACACTGGAGGCAATCTTCTGGTAAGTTTCCAAGCCAACCCCAACGCTGCAGATGGCTATGACGATGTCAACTTCTACGGCATCACTACCGATTATGCCAGCAGTCGTTACGGAAAAGGAAGTAACGCATACAGTTTGCATGGTGGCACTGCACAAAACTTCCTGCCCAAGGTAGAAGTATTCTATGCAGTTCTAACCGAAGCGTGTCCCGCCGTGACCGCCCTTTTTGCCGACAGTATCACCAACACCTCGGCATCTATCAGCTGGACAGCCTCTGATGCTGACTATTGCGTTGGAAATCAAATTATTGTTAGCCCTATTCCTCTCGATTCAGCGGAACTTGACACAACCACTCCCACAACCGTTTCTGACACTGTCACCAGTCACATAATCACTGGACTTACTCCCGACCACAACTACAATGTATATCTCCGCACGCTATGCAATGGCAGCGACCACAATGAAGGCAGCAGCAACTGGGCCACCACCGTTTTCAGGACCTTCCCCAATGTACGCGTTCCAGAGATTCAATGGGCTCGTGTCAATGGCAAACACAGCGCCAAAGTAAAGGTTCTCAACACAGGTCTCGACTTAGGCCAACCCACCCACTACGACTATATTGTCAGCAGCATCTTGCTTGATGCCACTGTCCTGGACAGCATTACTCCCACAGCTTCCGGCATTGACACCAGCTGTTTCGAAATCTCCGGACTGCAAAGCAGCACTCGATATTTCTTATACTTCCGCAATGTGTTTGGCGGAGAAGTTTCTCCCTGGAGCACTCCGGACAGCATCACCATGCCGCCAGAGATGCCCACTGTCATAAACCTTGGCGTCATAAATATAGCTCACAACGCACTGACAGCCACTTGGCAAAGCGACACAGCCAACTACGCCGATGAAATCGCTTGGCGCACTGCCATAGCGCCACACGACAGCATACCCGCAACCAGCGAATGGGTAACCGTCACCGAGACCCTCACTGCACACGCAGGCATGCACCCCTTCATCGGCCTATATACTGACAGTGCCTACGACATCTACGTCTGTGCCTTCAATCCTGTCACAGGTGCCACCAGCGACACAGTTGTTCTCGACAGCGTCCGCACCACAGACTTCCCTTCTCCCTGCGAGACCTTTGGCACCGCAACCACCACCTCCGACTATTTCTTTCCTGGCTACTTCGGTTACCTTTATGCTGCCATGCTCTATGAAATCGACCAGACCGGCGCCATAGAATCCATCGCTGTCAATTCCACTTCCAACAAACCTGCCGACGCTTCCAACATGGAGCTATGGGTAAAGGTCGTTGATGGCGACTTTACATTCACCAACCAAACCACTTTCGCCATCCTCCAGGCCGGCGCCATGCAAATCTTCAACGGCACACCAGGCGAATTGACGGCAGGCTGGATTAACTTCCCCTTTAACAGCCCCGTCAGCGTCTCCAACGGACAACAGTTACTCGTCCTCGTCCGTGGGGTTGGCTGTACTGCCGTCGGAGGTTGCCGCAAAGGAGTCAGCGCCACCTCGGTCAGCGGCAAATTCTGGCACAAAGCCCAGGACAGCAGCGATCCGACATCTTCCGCCACCGGCTCCGTTATCCTTCCGCGACCTGACATGCAGCTTTGCTACATCCGTACTAGCAACTGCCTGCCAATAAACACATTGTACCTCACCAACTTAACCGACAGCACGGCCTGTTTTTCCTGGTATCCCGGTAACGAGGAAACCTCATGGCAATACACATTAAGCGACAACGATACCCTTAACGATAATCTACTTGACACTATTGCACAGGTCATCACCACAGCCAATATAAATCTCACAGGACTCGTACACGACAGCACGTACTGTTTCTACCTCCGTCCAGTCTGTTCCGCAACAGAGAACGGGCCATGGAGCAGACACGTTTTCACCGCATCGCACGTTGACTTCTACGACATTACGGTTCTTGTCAACGACAGCACTATGGGTACCGCTAACAGCCATACAAACATCCGTCAGGGCAGCGAAATCACACTCACCGCTGTTGCCAATGAGGGCTACGAGTTCTACAAGTGGGTTCTCGGAAACAACACCATGTATTTCGACAACAGCCTCACGCTCATCGCTGACAGTAATATCGTTGTACATGCCTATTTCCGCCATGCGGAGGCCAGCATCAGCGCCAGCGAAATAACCTTTTGGGCCGGCACAGGCGACAATCAAGCCATACTCGCTGTCAACTGGAGAGAGGCAGCACTCGCCTGGGGCATACGCTTCGCCGCCGACACCATCCCTGTCCAAGCCGCCATGGATACCATAACCGCCGCCGACCCACGCTTCAGCTACTCCATTGACAATCATGGCCAGCTTGACGATATCCGTTTCATTGAAAACGGCACACTCCTCAGTGACAACATCTGGGAGAGTAAAAACAATGGAGAAACCGATAGAGGCTTAAACCAAACCCTTATGAACGGTGACTTTGAAAAATGGTGTACTCCTGCCGCAGGGTTCGTTTATGACAGCGTCTATAGCGACAATGGCAGCTGGCACCCTCTATACACCTATCCCATGGCCATCAATGCCGTCACCGCCCCACAGTTCTTCAACATCATCGTTCAATACGACTCCACCATGGGTACCGTAACAGGCACCCCCGAAAACAGTGTATTCGCAGGTACCCTGATTTCCCTCACCGCTATCGCCAACGAAGGTTTTATCTTCACAGGTTGGAGCAATGGCGAAACAAATGAGCACTACGATTTTTTCGCCACCGAAGATGTTAACATTGAAGCATTTTTCGAAGCCAATACCATAGACATTGAAGATGTCACAAAAACTGAAGTCTTCATATACTCCTCCAATGGGAACATTATAATCAAGGGTATTGAAGGGCTAGATGTAAGCATCTACGATGTATCCGGTCGGTGTTTATTCAGCCAATCCAATGCCCCCGAAACCATCCGGCACGCTGTTTCCTCCTCAGGTATCTACCTGATTAAAGTGGCAGACATCCCTATAAAAAGCATCATCGTGAACAAAAAATAAAGTTTTTTTCGGAACTGTTTCAATCTCGATGATTATTTGAATAAAAGTAGTGCAACCTTGCAATTATAAGTCGCACAAGCGGGCCAATGTGTCCGCTTTTTTTTTCTTGGAAAAACTACAGAAAAAAAAATATAAAATAATATATATACCGAATTTTTTCCTATTTTTGCATTTTTGAGTATTAAAATACTAAAAACTGATAATCCATAAAATAAATTCAAATATAAATCATTAAATTTCATCTACTTATGACAATGCAAGAAAAAATTAACGAACTGTTGGAGTTGCGCGTCAAAGCCCGTTTGGGTGGTGGAGAAAAGCGTATCGACAAACAGCACTCACAAGGAAAATTCACCGCGCGTGAACGTATCCTCATGTTCCTTGACGAGGGTAGTTTCGAGGAATTCGACATGTTCGTCACCCATCGCTGCACAAACTTCGGTTTGGAAAAAGAAAAATACCTGTCCGACGGTGTGGTTACCGGTTATGGTACCGTAGAAGGCCGTCTGGTCTATGTATTCTCACAGGATTTCACCGTTTTCGGCGGCTCACTGTCCGAAACCTTTGCCCAGAAAATCTGCAAGGTGATGGATCAGGCCATGAAAGTCGGTGCCCCTGTGGTCGGCTTCAACGATTCCGGTGGAGCACGTATTCAGGAAGGTGTGAACAGCTTGGCTGGCTACGCTGAAATCTTCCAGCGTAACATCTTGGCTTCAGGTGTAGTACCTCAGATCTCCGCCATCTTCGGTCCCTGCGCCGGTGGTGCTGTGTACTCCCCCGCCCTCACCGACTTCATCATGATGAGAAAGAACACAAGCTACATGTTTGTGACTGGTCCCAAGGTGGTGAAGACCGTGACCAATGAGGATGTGACCGTGGAAGACCTTGGTGGTGCCTCCATCCACTCCTCCAAATCAGGTGTGGCTCATTTCGCCGTTGACACTGAAGAGGAAGGTATCGCCTTGTTGCGTGAACTGATGTCTTACCTGCCTTCTAACAACATGGAAGAGCCGCCTTACGTTCCCTGCGAAGATCCTATCAACCGTTTGGACGACGCTTTGAACGCTATCATCCCCGACAATCCCAACAAACCATACGATGTAAAGGAAGTTATCAATGGTATCGTAGATAACGGCAAGTTCCTGGAAATCCAGCCCAACTACGCACCCAACATCATCATCGGTTTTGCCCGTTTCAACGGTATCGCAGTAGGTATCGTGGCTAACCAACCCAAATACTTGGCCGGTGTGTTGGACATCAACGCTTCCAGAAAAGGCGCTCGTTTCGTCCGTTTCTGCGACGCTTTCAACATTCCTATTGTAACCCTCGTTGACGTTCCCGGCTTCCTGCCCGGTACTGCACAGGAATACGGCGGTATCATCTTGCACGGTGCCAAATTGCTGTACGCTTACGGCGAATGCACCGTTCCGAAAGTTACCGTCATCTTGCGTAAGAACTACGGTGGTGCATATTGCGTGATGAGCTCCAAGCATTTGCGCGGCGACATCAACTACGCATGGCCGACCGCTGAAATCGCTGTTATGGGCGGCAAGGGTGCTGTGGAAATCCTCATGGGCAAGGACATCAAGGCCATCGAAGATCCCCAGAAACAGGCCGAATTCATCGCCGAAAAAGAAGCCGAATACAGAGACGCTTTCGCCAATCCGTATGTGGCTGCCAAATATGGTTATATCGACGATGTTATCGAACCACGTAACACCCGTTTCCGTGTCATCAGAGCTCTGGAATCCCTGCGTAACAAACGCTTAGAGAACCCCGCTAAGAAACACGATAACCTGCCATTGTAAAAATTAAAAACTAAGAACTAAAAACTAAGAACTCCATTACTACCCCGGCCTCCGGCCACCCCTTCTAAAAGAAGGGGAATCTAAATTTGACAAATAAACAATTCAATATTCTTAACTCTTAATTCTTAGTTCTTAATTAAAACAAGTCACTATGAAGATAAAAAATAAAATATTAACGCTTTGCATCGTTTTGTGCAGCAGCATGGCTTTGTTTGGACAGCAGGTTACCGACTTGCGTCTCAACGAGATGCTGGTGGTCAACGATTCAAACTATGTTGATGAATACGGACGCCATGTGCCCTGGATTGAGATTTTCAACACCTCCTACAACCAAGTTAACATCGCCGGTTGCTACCTGACCGATGATACCACTGGTTTGTCAGTAGGCGATGCCAGCAGATGGTACCGTATTCCCACCACCGACCCGACAACTTGGATTCCCCAGAGAAGTTCGAAGGTATTCTTCTTGGATAATTCCCCGTTATACGGCACTTATCATACCAATATTGATCCCAACACATCGGCTAACCACTATGTGGCTTTGATCAACTCCAATGGCAAAACGCTGATTGACATTTTTGTATATCCTGAAGAATTACTGACTTCAACACAATCATACGGTTGCCTTGAAGACGGTATCAACACCAAGGTAGAAAAAGGCAAAAAGATCAACAACATGGGCATGCTCCCCTACGCCACCCCAGGTTCTGTCAACAAAGTTCAGACTGGAGCCACCAAGTCAGAGCACTTGCAGAAGAGCGACCCGCATGGTATCGGTCTGGCAGTCATCTCCATCAGCGTGGTGTTTGCCGCTCTGATTATGATTTTCCTCATGCTGAAAATCTTCGGTTACACAGCTACACGCAAGGACCGCAAGGCCAAGAAAGAGCAAGCAGCCGATGTTCCGGCGGCCACCGCCAATGTTCCCGCCAACGAAGTAGGTCCCACTGGAGAGGAACTGGCTGCCATCACCATGGCTCTGCATCTGTTCTTCAACAGCCAGCATGACGAGGAAAGTGAAGTGATCACCATCGACATGCCGTCAAAACACTACTCACCATGGGCTCAGAAGAATCTGCTCATGAAAAAGGTCATAAGACGCAGATAACAGAATTATTAATCAAAACAAGAAGAAGAAATGAAAACCTATAAATTTACGATTAACGGCAACAAATACACCGTTGACATCAACAACATCGAAGACGGCAAGGCAGCAGTGGAAGTGAACCGCACTCCCTATACCGTTGAGTTAGAGATGGAAGACCTCAAGGTTCCCCAACCGAAAGTGGTGAAAGTGGCAGCTCCCGTTGTGCCTCAAGCCGCAGCTCCCAAGGCTACTGTGGCTCAGGCTCCAGCCGCTCCGACCAGTGGTGCCTCAATCAAGTCTCCGCTTCCAGGCGTTGTGCTTGATGTATTCGTTCACGAAGGCGACGCTGTCAAAGCCGGCCAGCATGTAATGATGCTCGAAGCCATGAAGATGGAGAACAACATCGACGCTCCGAAAGATGGCGTTATCAAACAGATCAGAGCCCGCAAAGGCGATTCTGTCATGGAAGGTGATGTACTCATCGTTTTAGAATAATTATCAATCATTGTAAAATCAATAAAACTATAGAATAATGAAGGAATTTTTTATAGAAGGTCTGCAACAGTTCTTCAATTACTCCGGTTTCGCCAACTGCGAATGGGGTAACCTGATTATGATTGTTGTCGGTCTGATCTTCATCACCCTCGCCATCACGAAGGAGTATGAACCCATGTTGCTGATTCCTATCGGTTTCGGTATCATCTTGGGTAACATTCCTTTCACCGACGGTTTGCAGGTGGGCGTGTATGAGAACGGTTCCGTGCTCAACTACCTGTATTTCGGTGTGTTGAAAGGTGTATATCCTCCGCTGATTTTCCTTGGCATCGGTGCTATGACCGACTTCTCCGCCTTGATTTCCAACCCGAAGCTGATTTTGATTGGCGCTGCAGCCCAATGCGGTATCTTCGCCGCTTATGCCGCTTCTTTGGCCCTGGGTTTCACCCCCATGGAAGCTGGTGCTATCGGTATCATCGGTGGTGCTGATGGTCCTACCGCCATCTTCATCTCCTCCAAGCTGGCTCCCAGTTTGATGGGTGCTATCGCCATCTCAGCATACTCCTATATGGCTTTGGTGCCTGTGATCCAGCCACCTATCATGCGCCTACTCACTACTCCGAAAGAACGCCTTATCAGAATGCGTCCCCCAAGAGCGGTCAGCCACAGAGAGAAAGTAATGTTCCCCCTCTTGTGCATCCTCTTAACCGCATTCCTCGTTCCTACAGGTCTTCCCTTGTTAGGTATGCTCTTCTTCGGTAACCTGCTGAAAGAAAGCTCTGTGACCAAACGTTTGGCCAACACCGCTTCCAACGCATTGATTGATATCGTGACCATTTTGATCGGTCTCACCGTAGGTTGCTCCACCCAAGCCAGCACCTTCCTGAAAGTGGAATCCATCCTAATCTTCGTGCTGGGTGCATTCTCATTCGTTATCGCTACCGCTTGCGGTGTGTTGTTCGTCAAGTTGTTCAACCTCTTCCTGAAAGAAGGCAACAAGATCAACCCGCTGATTGGTAACTCTGGTGTATCTGCCGTTCCCGACAGTGCCCGTGTTTCCAATGTGGAAGGTTTGAAATACGACAAGACCAACTTCCTGCTGATGCACGCTATGGGTCCGAATGTGGCCGGTGTAATCGGTAGTGCTGTTGCCGCAGGTATCCTGCTGAGCTTCCTCTACTAACAAACTGAAAACTGAGAACGGAAAACCGAAAACGAATTTTCTTAATAAAAAAAGCATCTCTTGGAGATGCTTTTTTTTGTTTCTTTCGTTAATCTTTTTGTTCCCTAACTTTCGTTTCCCGGTACCAATACATGGTCTTGCCTAAGGCGGCAACACCCCAATAGCCTCGCACTTTCAACTTCTTATCATCCACAATGGTCATATATGTACTAAAAGTGCCTGACTTGCCCGGATATTTCAACGTACCCTTCTGATACTCATTCTTTTCGGCATTATACCGCAGGGTGGTCATAAACACCAAACCCAAGAATTTTTTCTTTTTGGGATTTTCCACCCATACTACCTTTCCTTCATAGTCACCATTGGCGGCTTTATAAATTTCCACTTGGGAACCTTCCTTGGAGAAAGGGTCAACCATGTGATAAATGCCACAGATAGCATCAGGATTCTGGGCGAAAACGCTCATGCTCAAAAGAGCGAAAATAAAAGAAAAGAGGATTTTTTTCATGATGGTTTCATGTTATAGGTTTCAGGGGTCAGTGATCAGTGATTAGGGGATAGAGAGGGGAATTCAAAATTCAAAATTCAAAATTCAAAGTTCAAAATTCAAAGTTCAGAATTCAGAGTTTAATGGTTAGGAGAGTTTGGAAGGACATTTTCAACTTTCAGTTTTCAACTTTCAGTTTTATATCTCCCCTCGAGCGTAGTGAGACTCCCCTTTGGACGAAGTCCACTCCCCTTGAGGGCACAGCCCGAAACTCCCCACAATAATTGTACATTCTAAATTATCACTTATTAATTATCAACTGTCAACTAGAACGAAGTGGTAACTGAAAGTCCCATGCCATAAGAGGCGGGAACGGAACGGCAGACGCCACCTACACAGAGAATGCCTTCACGAGTCTTGCCGAAATTCAGAGCTATACGAGTAGTGTGCCATACAAATGCTGCGGACACATTGTAATAATGTATGCGCTGACTTTTCTCCGAATTGCCATAGTTCCACTGGTCGCCCACTGAAATGAACCAATGGGGACTGATAGAATACTCTAACATGCCATACAACCAGCTGCCCTTGTCCTCCTTGGTGTAAAGATGCTGCAATTCAAGGCGCAAAGCATGTTTGTTATTGATTTTACAGGTCAGGTCTGATGAGACCAAATGTCCTTGCAAAATACCGCCATGTCCCTGCAGCACATCCATATTATAGGTAATGTAGTTATAGGCCAGAATCAGTTTCCAACGTTTGTCGAAGCGATGGCTGAATTCAATGCCAACATCCTGATACAACAATTTTTTCCCGAATTTGAAGAAGCCCGATTTATAGCCTTCCGTACCCGACATGGTACCCAATGAATCGGCCATAGGGACAGGACTTTGTTCAATATCGTGGAAACGTGAGAAATTGAAGGTAATGTCAGTACCATATTTGCCTCCCAATTTAGTTTTCTTGGGAATCTGGTAATTGACCTGCAACTGCGCCCCAATCTGTCCATTGGCCTGACTGGCATAGCTGTAGTTGCTAATCAACTGATAAGCATACTGACGGTTAATGGCCGGAATGTAGTTGATAGCCAAGACGGGGGTTTTGGCCAAGGCCAAACGCTGCGAACGGAAATCCATATTATCGGAACGGATAAACGAAGCCGACACTCCCAAGCCTTTCATCGAATAAGTGGCGGAAAGGAACAAGGCGTTGCCTTTCTTGTAAATAAACTGATTGGTAGCATTAGGATCGTTGACTTTCTGGGCGAACTCGGCCTCCAAACGGAAACCCTCATAACCAAAGTTCAAGCGGGTACTCCAGCAAGCCACATTCGCCGGAATCTTCTCAGGAGGAATGATACCTTCTGTTTGGTCTTCCGTTCCCGGAAAGAGAGTAATGTAAACATTGTAATCCGATTTCTCGTACTTACTCACAAAACTGCCGCCCACGGTAGCAGTAAAACCTTTCTCGGAAATGATAGGGAAGATTTCGCCGAAGGCAAATTCGCCGTCAATACCACGAACATAATCCTGACGATATCTATAATCGAAATCAAAATTCTCACGCTGGATACCCCACACACCTTTTAACGTGATACCTCTATAGGGTGTCAATTTGATGCGGGCACCAAGCAAGCTATTGTCAACACCCAATTGACGCTCCTCATACGAACGCAAGGTAAAACCATTGCCAAACTGCTCATAGAAAGTACCAGCGGTCACCTGAATGATTTTGTGCTTATAATCAAAGTAATAGCGGGTTAAGCCCTGGCCTTTGTAATCAATTTTCTCAAAATCGATCAAGGGGAAAGAATAAAACTCGTATTGGGCACCAACGGTAAAACCGCCATTGTTATACATCAGGCTAAGATAGGTGTTGGCACGCACCTTCGAATCGACAGGTTCAGCCCCGATAAGAGAATCAGGGATATAATACATGCCATTGAAACCGAACTCTCCGCTGATTTTGCCGCTTCCCACCACATGCTGGGCTTGTGAGACTGACACACAACCACATACAAACAGAATGAGGCAAGCAAATTTTGCCAGTTTATAGACGTTACTCATATTACTTTTTGATAAGTTTCAACAATTCCTGATAAACCTCTTCTTCCGAACCAGGAGCGTATGAGGTATGCTGCCAAACGATTTCGCCATTTCCGTTGAGGATGCACATATACGGCACATCAGGAACATTCATGGCACGCTTGAAATCCCAGTTAGGATCTTGCAAAACCTCATAATCCCAGCCTTTGCCATTGACAAAAGGAGCTACACGGGCAGCGGTTTTGGAGTCGTCAATGGAGATGGCATACAACTTCACACCTGTTTCTTCCACCCAATCGTCATACACATCAGCGATGGCCAGCAACTCAGCAATACAAGGCTTGCACCAGGTGGCCCACAGACTGATGATAATGGGCTTGCCATCATTTTTAATGTCACCCGTATTGAAAGTTGTGCCGTTCAAAGTCTTCACATCCACTGCGGGAAGCTTCGGATACTGCTTAACTTTTTCCTGTCCTTCTTGGGCATAAACAAATGAAACTGAAATAATTAAGGCAATTACAAGGGCTATTTTCTTCATAATTGTATCTTTTATTTTTTTAATAGAATATCAAACTACAAAGATACAAAAAATTTGAAAAAGATTAATCACAAGGCCAATGAATTTTCTTAAAATCCATTTTATCGTTCAGTAGAGACGCACCTTGGCACGTCTCTGCGACAAAAATTACTGCAACTTGTCCCCTGTAACCTGTATCCTCTTCCTCCACAAGCAATACACTCCGACCACCGCCAACACTATCGCCACACCCAGAATATACGGCCAGCCATGAATATCTGAGAATTTCAGATTATCCATATCAAAACCACGACGCGACATGACAAAATCGGAAAGGATATTCATACTGTTATGCATGAAGTGAGCCAGTATGGGCAACCACAATGAGCCACTCCAATAGCACAGGTAACCCAGATAGGCTCCTATCAGCATACGGGGAACAAAACCGGAGACTTGGAAATGTATCGCACTGAAAATGAAGGCTGTAATCCAAATGGCCCAATGCGGACTTTTTGTCCATTTCTGCAAAAAAGGCTGGATGGTGCCACGGAACATCAACTCCTCCCCTACCGCCGGCAATATGGCCATCACGAAAATGTTGATCAGCATAATACCGATGCGAGAATCCCGGATCATCAGTTCTCCCAACTCTCCGTTCTGCTTGTCCATACGACGCATCCAATCATCCAAGCCAGCCAAAGCATCCGGCAGTTTCCATCCTTCGTTCCATTCAGCCAAAGCCCACACAATAGGAATCAACACCAAAGACATCACAATGACGGTATTGCTCATCCAATAACCCGGTGCCTTGTTCAGTTTGTTGTAACTGAAGAAATTACGCTCTGACAAATAGCTGAACAACAAAGCGGGCAACATAAAAGTGCCCACAGAGCTGAATGACAAGGCAATGCGATAATATGCCGCTTGGTCAAGAACATTAGTCGGCTTGCTGAAGCCAAAACAGATGCTGTCCACAATAATGCCCACCACCGATGCTACGATCATACAGCCCACAATCAAAGCCAAGAAGATAAGGATTTGCACAAAGCGGTTTTGCCCTTCGAAGAAGGGGGTTTTTGTAGGTGAAAAAGGATTGGATTCCATCAATTAACAATTAATAATTAACAGAGAATCAACATGTTATTTCAAGAAGGCGATGATGTCGCCTTTGTGTACTTTCTCACCGGGTTTTACAACCACCTCTATCAGTTTGCCTTCATACAAAGCGGGAACTTCTTGTATGCCATAGAAAGCGTTGATCCAGCATACCGGCTCGCCTTCCTTGAAAGTGGTACCTAACGGCTTGCTCATCGAAGGTTCGTTCACCGACAGCTCCCAAATGACCGCGCCATCCGTATTGGCCACGACCTGTTTTGCTTCGGGTTCCTTAGCCAACACTCTGTCAATAATCTCCTGTTTCTTCACTTCCCGAGCTTTGATTTCCTTGATAACAACCTGAATATTAGACTTTTTCTTAGCTTCCTCAAGTTCCACTTCAAACTTCTGTTTGGCCACACCTGAACGATAATCCAAGTACTGGCGCTCATGCATAGCATACTCGAACAATTCCTCATCATCCTGACCTCTGTCCCAACCTTGTTCTTCCATCAACTTGATGTATTTCGGCAGTTCATCAGGATAATTATCCTGCGGCACGCCTGTATAGAACTCATAGCCGTTTTGCTTAGCCAAATCGATAATTTCGGGAGCCAAGGTGCCCGGCAGCTGACCCGTCTTGCCCAGAATCATATCCCAGGTGTTCTTATCCATCTGCGAGAAACGCGGTTTACCCTGTGCCATCTGCATGATATTCATCAAAGCGATATTCTTAACATACTGGCTGAAAGGCGTTACCAATGGCGGATTACCCACTTTCGGCCATACATACTGCACTTCCTGGAACATCTCCACCATCAACTCATCCTCTGTCAGCTCTTTCTTACCAGCATTACGCAAAAACATGTTGATACCATTTTGTGCACCGCGCAGGTCAGCCATCAGAGAGCCCATCATACCGCCAGGAAGACCGCAGCCCACCAATAAAGAAGTCATGATTTTGTTTCTCGGATTAATGAAATAACCCAAGAAATCATCCATAAACTTCTGTGTCAGCGCACGCGCCTGCATATAGGCGTTCATGTTGATTTCAGGCACATCGAAGCCTGCGTCTTTCAACATAGCCTGGATGGTAATGACATCGGGATGCACCATACCCCATGACAGCGGTTCCATGGCCACATCGACAATGTCGGCGCCATTTCTGCACACTTCTAACATAGAGGCTACAGAGAAGCCTGGACCAGTATGGCCGTGGTACTGCACCTTGATATGCGGATATTTATCCTTAATGGCTTTCACCAAACGACCTAACATCACGGGACGACCCACACCAGCCATATCCTTCAGGCCGATTTCGTCGCAGCCGTACTCCACACATTTGTCCACAACACCCATGTAGTATTCCACCGTATGGATATCAGAATAAGTAATACTGAGGGCAGCTTGGGAAATCATGCCAGCCTCTTTGGCGTATTTTATAGACCACTCGAGGTTACGATGGTCATTGAGTCCGCAGAACGAACGTGCGATATCCACACCTTGGGCCTTCTTCACTTTGAACATCAATCGGCGCACATCCTTTGGCACCGGGAACATACGGAGGCCGTTCAAAGCACGCTCCAGCATCTGAGTCTTGATGCCGGCATCGTTGAAAGGTTTGCACCACTGGCGCACTGCCTTGTTGGGATTTTCACCATAAAGCAGATTCACCTGTTCAGAAGCACCGCCATTAGTTTCCACACGACTGAAGCAACCCATTTCGATAATCACAGGGGCGATTTCCAGCAGCTGGTCCACACGAGGCACATACTTGCCCGAAGACTGCCACATATCGCGATAAACAAGACAAAATTCAATTTTCCTCTTTTCCATTACCGTTCTATATTTTATTTGTCAATCAATTTTTATTATAATTTTCTGAAGTACAATTATTTAGATAGTGACACCAATCACCATCAAAAAGATGGCAAAGATAATGCTTTTTAATGATATTTTCAAGCTTTTAGCTTCGATAAAAAAACAAAATAATATCAAAGAAATTTTTGTAAATTTGCTTTAGAAATAAAACAAGATAAAATTACATAAAATATTAAAAATGAGAAATTTACTTATTGCATTATGGGTAATATCAGGTGTCTTTTTAGCATCCTGTACCCAAAAGTCCACTTCAAAGAATGTGGAAGAGGAAACGTATGTAGCCACGGAAGACGCCAGCAATTTTGTAGTGATTACGGAGGTTGTTCCGGACGCCATACTTGAAATCCGCTATTACAGCACTTATAATTTTGTAGGAACACGTATAGATGGCTATCTTGAGCCTACCGCACTGCTTACACGCCAAGCTGCCGACAGTCTCAAAGTCGTCAGCGATGAGCTGAAAGCGCAAGGTTACCGTCTGAAAATTTACGACGCCTATCGTCCGCAGATGGGTGTGGACCATTTCATGCGTTGGGGTGATGACATCAACGACACGCTGATGAAATCCTATTTTTATCCGGATGTGCCAAGAGACAGTCTCTTCGATTTAGGTTATATTGCTCGCCGCAGCGGTCACTCACGTGGTTCCACCGTTGACCTGACTCTCTTCGACATGACCACAGAGAAGGAAGTGGATATGGGTGGTACTTTTGACTGGTTCGGTTTCGAAAGCCATCCTGATTTTGGTGGCAACCCCGAAACAGGTGAATATACAGGCATTTGCAATAGTCCCTCTGGCCGCACTATCACTGCCGAGCAATTCGAGAACCGTATGATTCTTCGTCGTGCCATGTTACGCCACGGTTTCAAGCCATACGACGAGGAATGGTGGCACTTCACGTTGATCAATGAGCCCTACCCTGACACCTATTTCACCTTTCCGGTAAAGCAGCTATAATTTGAAGAAAGATTCCACGAAACGTAACTCATGAAAAAATTCAAAGCCGCCATCATCCTGTTCGCCGCATTTGAGGTTCTCGCTGTGTCATTATGGCTGGCCACAGGCAATTTATTCTTTTTCCTCAATTTTACATACATAGGTATCTGTATAGGGGTTGGAATGGCGCTGTCTGCCGCTGGAAAGAAATATGCCCGCGAGTTTGTCCAGTTCGGCGTTGGGCTCTATATGTTCGTTTTCCTCGGCCTGATTTGCAGGGAGAACATGCAGATAGAGGGTTTCTGGTATTACCTGCTTTCAGGCTTCTTTGGGGCAGGGGTGCTGCATTATGCCGTCGCCAAGATTTTCGGTCCGTTACTGTTCGGCAGGGGTTGGTGCGGCTATTGCTGCTGGACAACCATGATTCTCGACCTGTTGCCTTATAAGGAGCCGCAAGGGCCACGAAAGAAGCTGGGCTTCATCCGCTACATCGTGTTTGCGCTGTCGCTAATCCTTGTCCTACTGCTGTTTCATTTCGGCAAAGCCACCAAACACACCCTATTCGTGCTCTTTCTCATCGGCAATCTGGTCTATTACGTAGTCGGCATCACTTTGGCTGTGCTGTTCAAGGACAACCGCGCTTTCTGCAAGTACATCTGTCCCATCACAGTCTTCCTCAAGCCGATGAGCTATTTCTCCCTGCTCCGCATCCGCTGCGATGAGGAGAAATGCATCCAATGCGGCAAGTGTCTGAAAGTCTGCCCGATGGACGTCGAGGTGAACAACAATTCCCGCCAACGCAAAAATGCCACGGAGTGTATTCTTTGTCAAAAATGCAAAAAAGAATGTCCTGTGAAGGCACTGAAATAGAATATACAGAAGTTCCTGATAACAATAGAAACATGAATAAAACAAAGCTCATAGCAATTGTTTTTTGCTTGGTGATTATAGCTGGTGCTTGTAAACCAAAAGATGAGGACAGTGGTTCAAAGATGAAGGAATTGGCTGACCAATTTTTTCTCCTTGAAGATACCGTATGGATTAATGACGCTGTCTTTATAAGCCCAATCTCAACTCTTGAAATGATAAGGGCGGTTAAATACCAGGGCTTTTATTTCTGTATTTTCCGAGAGGTACAAATCTATGAGCATTGGGTATCTAAGAATCGTTTATTGGTCTTTCCCGAAGATGGAAAGGAGGTTAAAGAAGTTGATTTGCCCTATGAGTTGAAATACGATTATTATAGAGACCTTTTTGTACGACATGATACGCTTTTCTTAAAGCCCTACTATTGTGAACATGGTTATTTTTTTAACATGGAACAATGGAAATGGCAGCCTTTAGAGCTGATTCCTGATGTGATTTATGAGGATAATCAATACAACGTAGCCTATGTAGATATGGGAGAATGGGGAGCCTATACTTGGTTTATGGAAAAGCCTTCTGAAACAAAAGCGCAAGTGAATCAATATATTATGGCTCAATACCTATCTCGCATTATCAAAAAGGACAATGTCTATTATTTCATTCATGGCCATAAGGTGGACACCTTGATTTCTTTGAAAGGAAAGGCAAAATTATGTGAAAACGATCATACCTACGAGGCTGTTGTCCGTGATGGTTATAAATATCTATATAGCCTTGGTAGTTGGAAAAGCGAAGACTCTTTAACCACTACTCCTGTTCCCACTCTCTTTCAATTCGAAGGTGTTGACGAAGACAATTGGTGGGACGAGAAGGTCTATGATACGCTCTTCCATAATGCTTTTTTGACGGATAATCAGTTATACTATGTGGTGAACACGAAAGGAAACACCTATATTGCGCAATTAGTAGGAGACAAATTGAATAATGTTATTGATTTTGGACACAGGTATGATTTCTTCAAATGGTATGGTAATGGGCATAATCTGGCACCAAACCAGTGTTTTCTACAATTCAAGGAGAATGATAATTCTTATGGTGTGATGGAAATTCAGGACAAACTGATTCACATTCTTCATTTTATACTTAAGCAGGACACCTTGCCCTATACTGGGACAGACAATATTGAACCATTGTTGAACTATCTTTTTAATCAATTCGACCATCTGACTTATGCTCAGGTAGATAAAATGGAGAAATCCCTACAGGCTACTTGTTATGGACGGTTTAAGGAGCTGGCCAATGACTATTTTCCAGCTGAATATCAAACGGGGAAATATAAGCGAATCAATTATTATACGGTAATTGATGATAAACAAATGTTCACAGTGTCATACTGCGTGAATGAAAGCAATTCCATGGTCAAAGGGGCTTTTTTCGATTGGGATAAAAATCCGAAAAGTGATATAAGTTATAATGACTACTATGAACTTGGTATAGAGAAACAGAAGACGGAGGAAGTACGGCGGATTCTGACCCGGCTGACAGGCAAGGATCCTGTGAGAAAAGTCGGTGAAAGCACGTATTTACTATGGGAATACCGTAATCTCACCATAAAATTGTATAAAGAAGGCCGGATGGTGATGTATTTGACGGGAGAATAGATTTCTTCGGTCCGGATGCGTTGCTTTGAAAAACAATATTAAAACCAAAAAAATGAATACAAAAACAAAAGAGATATACTTGGCGGGAGGTTGCTTTTGGGGAACGGAGCACTTCTTTAAGCAGATTGAAGGCGTTGTGGAAACCGAAGTGGGTTTCGCCAACGGACATACGGAAAATCCAACCTATAAGGAAGTTTACACCGACGAAACGGGCTATGCCGAAACTGTACGTGTGGGCTATAATCCAGAGGTGGTGAGTCTGGAATTTCTGCTGCGGATGTTCTTCAAGGCCATCGACCCTGTGAGCTTGAACAAGCAGGGCCATGATGAGGGGACACGCTACCGTACCGGCATCTACTACACCGATGACGAAGACCTGCCTGTAATCAACAAGGTATATGCCGAGGAACAGCAGCATTACGACCTTCCGTTAGCCGTGGAGAAACAGCCACTGGAGCGCTTCTATACCGCTGAGGAGTACCATCAGGACTACCTTGACAAGAATCCCACCGGCTACTGTCACCTGCCCCAATCGCTCTTTGAGTTTGCGAAGACAGCGAAAGATCATACAAGAACCAAAAATCATTATTGATAAAAACACCACTCCACGGCAAAGCATTTTGTATTTCATAAGTGACAAAATTTTATAATTACGAATTTTGTTGTTTATAAACAATAAAAATGACAAAAAAGGATGTTTTGTTGTTTATAAACAATCAAATGCAATTTAAGCCTTAAATACTACTGAAATATGAAAAAACTAAAACTTATCGCAGCAATTTTATGCTTGGCACTTGTACTTGGTGCCTGTAAACAGAAAAACGTGGATTTCGGAGTTCATGCAGTTAACGGTAAACGTTGCTTGGAACTCATCACCTTCGAACCGGTTTATGGCATGGAAGAGAATCGTTTGCAGGTGGAAAACGAATATTCGATTGTATGGCCTGACGAAGGTTGCCTAACTCCTGAGTTGGAGCAAGCGTTGATTCGCTTCACTTTTGGAGATACTGCCGCCAAAACTTTGGAGGAAGCGACAGAACTTTTTTTGAAACATACTTGGTTTGAGGAAGATGATGATATTCTTGAAGGAGTCAAATTTCTTAAAACAATTGATTCCATCACTCTGGAACCTTACAATTACGCCCATATCACCAGCACTTGTGACCGCGATGACAACTTGGTAACCTTCTCGGTATATACCGAAGGCTGTATGGCGTTTGCCGCCCATGGCTATTATGTGATTGATATCATGACCATCGACTTGAATACCAAGCGGATTGTCCATTTGGAAGATTTCATTGACACCACAGAACTTGGAGAAGTGCTGATCCGTGCCCTGGAAGATTTGGTGGTGAACAAGGAAGATGGCAACACCACAGAATGCCTTTTCGAGGAATACAAGGAACGGCTGCCGATGCCCGATTGCTTCTTTATTGACAGTACCCGTTCTGTCATTACTGCAGTATATAACCAATATAGTGTGCAACCCTACGCCTGCGGACCTTTATATGTCAAGATGCCAATTTTCTGGCTCTCCAAACACATTCCCCTCACGCCTTACGCCAAGGAAATCTTCGGTCCCGACGCATCGCTATAAAAAATCGTCTTTCAATCATGGAAATAAAGTAAAAGATAAGAAAAAACATTATCTTTGCAGCATTATTAAATTATTTGGAGTTGTATCAATCAATTAATTTTATAAGCTTATGAAAAAACTTTTACAGGCTATGGTACTATGCGTTGTATGTACCTTTGGTGCTTTCGCACAAAATTACTCAACAGTCCAAATCACTCCGCAAAGCGGCAATTTGATTGTGAACGGAATTCCTCAGTTCTCCATCCCGAATTATGATCCCAGCGAAGTTCAGTTGGAGCCTATTTCCGGATCTGTAGCTGTTCCCAGCACCGATCAGATGTACACGGTTGCCGAATACGCTACCTTGGACAATGTATGGACCGCTTGCAATTCGTCCGCAGTATGGTCAAACAATCTGGTCACCCTGGACACCTATTCTGGACAAGGGATGAACACCGGCTATGTGGCCTTGAAATTTGCCGGCAGCCCCAACACTTATGGTTATGCCAAATTCGACAAAAGCGTTTCTGGCGGTTGGACTGAGTTCGGTTATTTCACCAGCGGCAGTAACATCGAGAATGTAGCAAGCAGCATCTCCGTCTATCCTAATCCTGTTGCGGAAGAACTTATCATTAACAATGTTGAAGGTGCCCAGATTGCCATTTATTCCGTGAATGGACAAGAGGTGAAGCATATTGAGAATGCCAATACCAATGAGCAGATACATGTTGCTGATTTATCCGCAGGTACCTACATTGTGCGGATCAGCAGCCACGACAAAGTGACCACGATGAAATTTGTGAAGGAATAATCGCTCTTCGAGCATGGAAAGTAAGCACAAGCTTAACATCGCAGCTTTCAGGCTGCGATTTTTTTTTGTATTTTTGCCGCTTCATTTTTCAAAGGATATTCTCATGAAAAAACTAATAAAACTCTTGGTTTGTTTGTTGCTGCTCATACCGAGCTATTTCATTAATGCACAGGAACAATATGACGCACATTTGGTGGGGCATGTGGTGGATGAGAAAACCGGCGAGCACTTGCCCTACGTGACCATACAAATCAAAGGCACCGATATAGGCACCATCACCGACGAGACAGGACACTATTTTCTTAAAAACCTGCCTGTTGGAAAACAGACAGTTGTTGCGACCTATGTGGGCTATGAAACCGAAGAACTGCCTGTAGTAATCAAGGAAAACGTTACCACCGAATTGAAAATCGTCATCCATGAGCTATCACAGCAGCTAAACGATGTGGTGGTGACCGCCAACCGGCATGAGACCAAGCGACAGGAAGCGGCTACGATTGTTAATGTGATTTCTCCGAAGCTATTTGAGACGACAGGAGTATCATGTGCAGCTGACGCACTCAATTACCAACCAGGCTTACGTGTGGAAAACACATGCAGCAACTGTGGCAAAACCGAATTGCGTATCAATGGGTTGCAAGGGCAATACAGCCAGATACTGATGGACTCGCGCCCAGTGTTCTCTTCTTTAGCTTCGGTATATGGTTTGGAACAAGTGCCTACCGCGATGATTGACCGTATAGAGATTGTCCGCGGTGGCGGCTCAGCCATGTATGGTGCCAATGCCATCGCTGGTGTGGTGAATATCATCACCAAGGAACCGGTACGGAATTTCGTGAATATCTCTAATGTCACTGGAGTAAACGAACGGGGTGCCTACGACATCAACACTGAGCTGAACGGCTCTGTCACGAGCGAGAACCGGAAGATTGGAGCTTACATCTTTGCTGCCCACCGTACTCGCAGTCCCTACGACCGTGACAAAGACGGTTTCAGCGAAGTGCCACAATTGCGAAGCACCACGGCCGGAGCTCGTGTGTACTTTAGGACAAGTACTTCCAGCAAACTGACACTCGAATATCACCATATCACTGATTTTCGGCGTGGCGGTAACAATTTCGAATTGCCACCTCACGAAGCAGATATTGCAGAACAACTGCGTCATAACATTGACGCGGGTTCACTGGCCTTCGATTGGATGTCTGCCGACAGCCGTCATTTTGTGTCAGCCTACTCAGCAGTGCAACATATAGGTCGTGACAGCTATTTTGGGGCGGGAAAAGACCCCAATGCTTACGGCACCAGTACTGACATAACCTCCAACACTGGACTGCAATACCGCTTCTCCTACCCTTGTGGCAAAATGAACGGCGACCTCAGCGTTGGGGCCGAATACACCTATAACGGACTGCATGACCGCATGGTGGGCTACAACCGAGATATACAGCAGAACGTACATGTGGCAGGTGTATATGCCCAAAATGAATGGAAAAACAAAAAATGGAGTGTACTGATCGGAGCTCGTTTGGAGAAACACAATATGCTCAAAAAACCGGTTTGCAATCCACGTGCCACTGTACGATACACTCCTATTGACGGACTGGTGCTACGAGTGGGCTACAGCAGTGGCTATCGCGCACCGCAGGCCTACGATGAGGATTTGCATGTAGCAGCCGTAAATGGCGCGGTTTCGCTGATTTCACTTGCCTCCGATTTGCGCCCAGAATACTCGCACAGCGCAACGGCAAGTGCGGATTGGTACCGCCGCTTCGGCAAATGGGAACTCAACCTTACCGGCGAAGGTTTCTATACCTACCTGAAAGATGTGTTTTTCTTGCGTGAAGACGGCCATGATGACGAAGGCAACCTGTTGCTGACACGCACCAATGCTCCAGGTGCATGGGTAGGCGGTATCAACTTTGAGGCCAGACTTGCCTATACCACACTCCTATCGCTTCAGCTGGGCTACACATGGCAGCAAAGCCGCTATGTAGAGCCACAACAATGGAGTCCTACGGTTGCCCCGCAAAAACGCATGTTACGCACCCCTGACCATTATGCCTATGTACTCTTGGATATCCAACCTGTGCGTAACTTCACAATTTCTGTCAATGGCAAAATCACCGGTTCTATGCTGGTACCGCATCTGCAGGGTTATATAGTCCAGGATGAGGAAGTCAAAACACCCACTTTCTGGGATTTCGGTATCCGACTGGCCTACGATATTCACATTTACAAACATTACTGCCTTGAGTTAAGTGCGGGAATAAAAAATATTTTAGACCAATTCCAGCGTGATTTGGACAAAGGTGACAACCGCGATGCCAACTACATCTACGGCCCCACTCAGGCACGCACCTATTTTGTTGGTGTCTCACTGAAGCTGTAAGAAAAACCCTACTCTATTCAAGGCATATTAACAATGTAATCCTCATTTTCCGACAAATTGCCAAACATTTCCCCTTATTGGTTAAACCAAATGTGTGTAAAATATTGTTTCTTTGCACTATAATTTTAGTTTAACAAAATTTCCGATCATGAAAAAACTGACAATTCTCATCGTCGCCCTTGTATTGACGATAACAGTTGGAGCGCAAACACCAAGCAACAACACTGTTGAAGTGGTCTATAACGGCACAACGGCAACGGTTGCTGTGGCGGACAACATTGCACAGTATCTGACTGTTACCCAGAGCGGGGCCCATGTCTCCATTGCTCAAAACGACAGCCTCGCCAGCGAAATAACCTACAAACTGAGCGGCACCTCAACCGACGGCGAATTTTACATGTCGGGTTCCTACAAAGCCACCATCGAATTGAACGGCCTTACCCTAACCAACGTCACTCCAGTGTATAGCGGTGCTGCGATACACATCCAAAACAGCAAACGCATCAACGTGAAGGTCATCACTGGCACCACCAATACCCTTGCCGATGCGACTACTGGCTCACAAAAAGGCTGCCTTTATGTGAAAGGACACGCCGAATTCAAACAGCAGGGCACGCTGAATGTCGTGGGTAACTTGAAACACGCCATCAAGGCCGGAGAATATATCTCTGTGAAAAACGCCACCATCAACGTGACTTCCGCAGTAGGCGACGGTATCTCTTGTAACGAGTATTTCCTGATGGAAAGCGGTACCATCAACATCAGCGGAACAGAGGATGACGGCATCCAGTGTGACCTTGACGGTGACACCTCAACCGGCGAGACCACCGACCATGAGGATGAAGACTCTGGCAATATCTATATCAGCGGAGGTAATATCACCATCAACTGTGCCGCTATCGCCGCCAAAGGCATCAAAAGCGCAGGTAACATTTACATTTCCGATGATGCCGTTATCAATGTAACGACAAGCGGCAAAGGCATGTGGGATACTGAGGATTTGGAGACCAGTGCAGCCTGTGGAATAAGTGCCGACAGCAACATCACCATCAGTGGAGGCACCCTCTCACTCACTTCTACTGGTTCGGGTGGCAAAGGCATGAAATGCGATGGTTTCATGACCATCAGCGGAGGTGACATCACTATTGTTACCAGTGGTGCCCTTTATTACAATAATGGCACAACAGAGAACACCAACTATACTGGCAATACCGACAATGTCAACAGTGACTACTATTCATCGCCCAAGGGCATCAAGGCTGGTTTGAAAACGGAGAACGGCAACAGCTACACTTACAGCGGCGGAATGGCCATCAGTGGAGGCAATATCAAGGTGACCACCAGCGGCACCAATGGCGAAGGCATTGAGAGCAAAAACACCTTGGAGATCAGCGGCGGAGAGATTTTTGTCAACGCTTACGACGACGGTATCAACTGTGCGCAAAACCTGACCGTTACAGGCGGCTTTATCTATTCGCGTTCCGCCAACAACGACGGTATGGACGCCAACGGCAACTTTTACATCAATGGTGGATTAGTCTATGCCATCGGTTCCAGAGCACCCGAAGTTGCTCTTGATGCCAACACAGAGGAAGGAAAACGACTCTACATCAATGGCGGAGTCATCATCGCCGTTAATGGCATCGAGAACAATAGCTCCATCAACCAACCCTATATCCAGTCTTCAAGCGTCAGCAGCAACAATTGGTATACCATAACATACGGCGATAATATGGTAGCTTTCTATACTCCCACTATTAACACTGGTGGTGGAGGTCCCGGCGGTGGTGGCCCTGGCGGCGGCGGTCCCGGTGGTGGCGGTAGCTCATCCACATTTATTTCCGCCCCCAGTACCCCCTCACTTGCCACAGGCAACAACGTTACCAACGGCATCTCACATTTTGGAGAAAATTGCTATGTTTCAGATAACGGCGGCACCATCGGTATCAAAGATCTCGACATGGAGGGTATCACCATCAAAAGCCACAATGGCAATATTGCTGTTGAAGGCTGTGATAACTGCGAAGTTCGCATATTCAGCATAGATGGTCGTCAAGTAAGCGATAGCGGGCTATCTACTGGCGTTTATATCATTAAAATAGGCGACCACCCTGCTAAGAAGGTTATTGTCACAAGATAATTTTCATTGAAGTTTTCCAAAAATAATCAAAAAGCTCTGTAATGTTGCAGTAACATTACGGAGCTTTTTGTATTTTTGCATTATGAAAAAAACGCAGCCATACACTCACCCAATCACTCTTTATAATCAGAAAATAAAAGAGGAATGTATTGTAGTGTTCGACGATGTGAGAGAATTGCCCACTATCGGCGAGCCATACATATCGTCCGATTATGTAATTTGCATCGGACATAGAGGCCGCATAGATCTTATGTATGATGACATGACTGACTATTCAGAAGCACATACCGTGGGCGTTATCTTTCCCAATCACAGACTTGTAAAGCTGAGTAAAACCGATGATTACCTTGCCACGCTGATTATTGTAGATGCTTCTGTATTGAACGACCCCATGCTGCAAATCATAAAACGTATGCGCTACCGTTATGAGCTACATCCCTGCGTGAAACTCGACAAACATGAATACAAAATGATTGTGAATGTGGTGGACGGGATGCGCGAGATTGTGCGTCTCAACATGCCCGACCGCCGGATGCTGTTATCACGTCTGTTGGAATTTTTGCTTCGCTTACTCAGTTTCTACCGAAAAAACAAACTGGAGGAAAACAATGTCGAAAAGCGAGTCAGCGTACAATTCCACAACGACCTTGCGCTGCACTTCCGCCAGCATCACGATGTGGCTTTCTATGCCGAGAAAGCCTGCTTGTCAACCAAACATTTCAGTGCCGTCATAAAGCAAGAAACGGGTTACACCGCAGCACACTGGATACACAACCACATTGTGGCGGAGGCCAAAATGCTGCTGCACATGCGGCACGATCTCAACGTGCAGACCATCGCCGACATGCTGGGCTTCAACGAACAGGCCAGCTTCTGCCGCTATTTCCACCGTGAGACTGGCATGTCACCTACCGTATTTCGCGAAAAAAATAGTCGTTTTCAACTATAAACAAAACAATATGAAACAGAATTTTATCCTTTTTATCCTTATTTCAATATTGAGCTTATCTGCGGTAAGAATGACGGCTAATCCTGTTGACAAATCCACGGTAGCCAGTATCGCCGCCAAAGTGCTGAATAAAGCTGTCGTTGATGCCACTCCGCAGCACTTCACCGAATGTTATCTCTTTGTCGGTGCCGATGGTAAAGGTTTTGTCCTTATTGCTGCTGACGACTGTGTGCGGCCTGTGTTAGGTTATTCGCCGAATGGCACTTTCGACACTGACAACATGCCCGACCATATAGCTGCCTGGATTGACGGTTACCGCCTCGAGATTGCCTCCGTAATTGAGGCCCGCAGGAATCCAGCCCCAAAAGTAACGGAAGAATGGCAACGCTGGAGCAATGGTCCTTTCTCCAACAAAGAAGGCTCAGTAGCCCCGCTGTTGACTTCCGTCTGGAACCAGTCCAACCCTTACAACATTTACTGTCCCTATAATAACACCTATGCTGAACGCACTGTCACGGGCTGTGTGGCTACCGCCATGGCCCAGATTATGCGCTACTGGCATTGGCCCGATGTAGGCTACGGCATACACATTTACAACTGGCCTCCATACGGCAATCTCGGAGCCGACTTCGGCTCGACATACTACAATTGGGATATGATGCCCGACACGCTGAAACCCACTTGCAGCAGTCTGGAAAAAGATGCTGTTGCCACTTTGATGTACCACGCCGGGGTAGCGGTGAATATGATGTATGGACCCTCCTCCGCAGGTGGCAGTGCCGCATACAGCTATTCTGCAGGAAGCTTCGATTTTGCCTGCGCAGAAAATGCCTATAAAACCTATTTCAGATACAACCCTCTGCTTGTCAGCCGCTACAAAAATGCATACAGTGAAGCTGAATGGGAGGTCCTGATGCACGCCGAACTGGATGCAGGTCGCCCTGTGCATTATGGTGCTGTACAACCTCGCGGGGGTGGACATGCTTTCGTTATTGATGGCTACGATAACATGGGCTTGTATCACGTCAACTGGGGTTGGGGTGGCCGCTGCGACGGTTGGTACACCATCGACTCATTGGCACCCGCTGAAGATGGTGCTTCCTATTATTGTTTCAATGGTATTGCCGAAGCCATTATGGGGATATATCCTCACATCCAACCAGCCACTGACCCAGTGACTGTCAACATTGTCAGCAACGACCCCTCATTGGGAACAGTCACCGGCAGCGGTGTGTATCAGCCTTACGACACGGTGAATGTCCAAGTTCAGACTGCCGAAGGATGCCGTTATTTGGGCATGGCCTCTGGCTTACGCAATGTGCCCTTCTCCTTCCTTGCCGTAGGCAATGACTACACCGACACGGCCATCTTCGAGCGTATCACTGGCGACCCTATCGGCTACTGCTACGACAACTACATCGAAGACCAGCCATGGAGTGAGAGCGGCACCTTCGAGTGGGGCATCCGCATCCCCGCCAGCATGCGACAAGGACGTCCACTTTCAGCTGTGCAACTGAATTTCCTTACCGAAGGCTACCATACGCTGAACATCTATCAAAATGAAAACACCCTTGATGGCGCCATACCTGTATATACCAAGACCTATCAACTTACCGGACCACAAGGCTGGCGTACGTTAGCACTCGACAGTGTGCTACAGTTCGGTCTCGACCAGTCAATATGGATTAGCTTCAGCTTTACCAGCAACTCCGTTGGAGCTGCCCCCATCGCTGCCAGCAGTTATTGCGGCAACCCTGATGGCTCATGGTATCATTTTCCAGAAGGCTGGGACATTTATCACCCCATTGGCGGCTACTATACCTGGCAAATCCGTGCCGTGATGGAAAACAATGTCGGCATCGCCGAGGTACAAAACGACAACCTGACCTACCGCCTGCAAGGCCTTTCCCTTACCGTTGAAAATCCCGACGGAGCCACAGTTAGAATTTATGACATGCTGGGTCGCCAACTGGCTACCAGCAGACTCTCCTCTTTCAATTTTCAACTTCCAAATTCTGGCATATACCTGTTGCAAGCCGACGGACATTCTGCCCGCCGTATTATCGCAGTAAAATAAATATCAATCTAAAAAAATATAATCTTGAAACTTATGAATAATTTCATCATCACCATCAATAGAGAATGTGGCAGCGGCGGCGGAGAGATTGCCCGGCTGTTAGGCAAAAAACTCGGTGTTAAAGTTTACGACCGTAAAATACTGGACAGTGTAGCCCAGCAATTTGACTTATCCGTTGAGAATATCGAGCGTATCAAGGCACAGAAAACCACCTGGTGGGATGATTTCTGCCGTTTCTACCAGCAGTTCGGTGCTATCAGCTCATCATCATCCAACGATACACTTCTCGAAGCCACACCACTGAGTGTCTATCACGCCGAGGCACGACTGATGCGTGAACTGGCTGCGAAAGAGAGTTGCATTATCATAGGCCGTGCAGGCTTCCATGTCTTCCGTGACGAGCCCAATGCAGTGCACATCCTCATCATCGCTGATGATGACGCACGTATTGACCGTATCGCACGCAAACAAAATCTCAGTAAAGAAGAAGCCGAGAAAGTTATCAAAGATATTGACAACAGACGTGACACCTTTGTCAAAAGCGTCACAGACAAATCACGTCTCGATGCCCACAACTACGACCTTGTCATCAACATCACAGGCATGAAACCCGAGCAGGTGACAGAATTCCTTGCAGGCATCATAAGATATAAACTCAATTTTCGGGACTCTCAATAAGCACTTTCAACTCTTCCAGTCTCTTATCAAGCTCTCTGAATGTTGACAAATTATCAGGACTGATGGGATCAGAATAAAAATCGCTGAAGTTGGGTGCTTCATTCATATTTTCTGCTCCCTTCTCACGGGCATTGGTGTATTCCATTACTTCCTGTTCCTCGATACCAATAGCCTCCATATTGTGCAGGTTATGGTAGCGCATGGTTGCAGCCATGTATGAGAGCCAAGCCCTCCAATAATGGATGCCTTTAAGCGTGTGCCGCACTTTCTCTGAGCGAATGCTTTTGACAGGCACGGTGCTACCCTCATAATTTTCCGGGTGGTCTTTGATTTCACGCATGGTTCCTTCCACCTCGGTTACCCAGTGGTTCCACCGCTCCTCGGTCATGTTCATGGCCGAGAAACATTGTCCTACCCTGTCAATGAACTGCACATTTCCCATATTCTTCCATGTCTCGATATTGTTGGAAAAAATATTCTCCGCCGATTTGTCGTATGTCAGAAACAACAAGTCGGTGGCACGGGACATTTGGGCGTCCAGTTCTGCCTCTGGCAATAGTTCCAGTTCTTCAATGGGTTTGCTAAGCAACCATGTGGCCATGCTGTCTGCAGGAGCCATATATGCTGAGATTTCTTCCAAGTTTCGGGAGAAAATCTCAATATTGCTCATCACCATCATAGCCGAAAGACGACGATCCTTAGCACGATGACGGTTCTCCAAAAACTGAGCTGCCAAGATAGTAAATAATAACGAGATGGTTGTAGCGATGACAATCATGCCAATTTGTTTCCAGAAGCCACCTTTTAAAATGCTCGGGTTAAGTTTCGGGGGTCTGATAGGAAGTGTAGCCATATTCGTAATAAAAAAAGACGGGGCAAAGATACAATATTTTTAAACAATATCGCTTCAAATAGACAAGCTTATTCTACGTTCACCTTCAAATATACCGTATCACCTGCATACAATCCATCTACAAATTCATAACCTTTCACATAAAGTGTGTTGCCAAGATCATAGCAATAGTCCTGAATTACAATATTTTTCGGTGCATATAGGCCTATTTCTTCCGGAAGCGCCCTATATGAATAAGCCCAGCGATACAAATGCAATATTGGCGGCTCCTCGCTTAACGCAACTTCCAATGTAGTCACATAGTTAGAACAACAATGCAGTCTTGTGTGACCTCCCACAATGGAGCCCAGCGGATGAAACAAAGTATCGATAAATGCAGTTCGATCACATACTGGATCTCCTGAACCTTTGATTTCAGGTCCATATTCCACAATGTAGATCTTTGTTTCTACACGTTGAAGCACCCGTTTATTCCACCAAAGCTCATACGCTGGACTGTCATAGCCTTCTGCTGCAAGAAAATGAAAACGTAACACACTGTCAATGCGCATACTGTCGGCTGGTGTGAGTTCTGCCGGCGAACTTGGCATACATGCGCACAGAACCATGCTACCCATGAAAGCTCTTTGGTATTCATCCTCCGTACAACGCACAACATTTACCTGCGCATCGACAGCGATAAAAGTGAAAAGGACAGCACATATTAAGATTGTTTTCCTCATTTGTATGCTTGGTTTGATTGTTTTATCAATGGCCACATAAGCCCCACTCCATGTATCTACTATGTGTTTCTCCATAACGATGCTAAATCAGAAACACCATTGGGAGGAAATATCAGTGCAAAGATACAACATTTTGAAACAATAACGTTTATAAAACCGCGATGCACACACATTTTTCCTGCCAAATAAAACATACATTTAGCTGAAAAAAAATTGTATTTTTGCAAATATAAATGAGGCGTTTTGATAGGAAGTAAATGAAAAAAGACACAAAGATGATCAAACTCCAAAAATTTCTCACTCTTTTCATAGGCATCGGCGCGGTAGGCGGTGCAGTGATGATGTGGATAGACCCTACGGGCGCAATGTGGGGCGGTGAACCACTGTTAGAGCTGCTGCGGGCGAAAATGCCCTGGCCGGAAATCTTCTTCCGGAACTTTATTCCGTCTGGTTTCGTACTGCTGTTCCTGAACGGAGTCACACAATTTATAGCAGCATTTCTACTCTTTAAGAAGCACCCTCTCGCACAATGGGCCGTGCTTATTTGCGGTATCATCCTGATGCTCTGGATTGTCCTCGAATGGTGGGTATGGGGTTTCAACGCCATCAGCAACATCTATTTCGTGTTCGGATTGGTGGAGGCTGTGGCGGCAGCAATTATATGCTTAAGGCAACAGAAAAGTTAAGAGTTAATAGATAATAGTTGATAGATAATGGTTTATAAGGCAGAGGCAGAGGCAGAGCCATAGTCTAAAACCTAACGGTTAAGAGCCAACTACTAACTGCTAACCGCTAACCACCATGGCAAACGTCATCACAACCATCCGCATCCTCTGCAGCGTCGCCCTTTTGTTCTGCGCGGTGCTCTCTCCGTGGTTTTTTGTGCTCTACCTCATCGCGGGCGTTTCCGATATGGTTGACGGGTGGGTTGCATGCAAAACGAACACCGTCAGTGATTTTGGCTCGAAATTAGACACCTTTGCGGACATTCTCTTCGTTGTGGTTTGTCTGGTCAAGTTGCTACCGGTCTTGCATCTCCCCGTTTGGATTTACGTCTGGATCGGCATCATTGCCTGCATCAAGGTTTTCAACATCGTTTACAGCTATTTCGTTTGGAAGCAATTCTTAGCCGACCACAGCATCCTGAATAAGGTTACTGGTGCGTTGCTTTTTCTCCTTCCACTGACGTTGACCGTCATCAATGTGAAATATAGTGCAGCGGTGGTCTGTGCAGTGGCAACGGTCGCTGCGGTAAAGGAAGGGATACGATTAAGGGAGAAAACGATATAGGGAACTATGTTTCATATATCGACAAAATGTGGGGAATCATGCGAAAGGAAGCGTTCCCGGAAAAGATTGAGCTTTAGCCGTGTCCACAAGCCTAATTGCGGGCACTATTTCCCAAATTTGTCAACACTCAACTCGAAACTTTTATGTACCTTTGCAGATGAATTATTTAAGTTTTGAATAATATGAGAAAACTACGTGAATTTATTGGCTATTTGCTTGGTGGACTGCTTTTTGTAGTGCTGATGCCAACCATCATGTGGCTGGTATCGGGAAGACCAGCTTTGTGGCCTGTCGGTACGGCAAGAGCCATTGTCGCCATCATACTGATGCTCGGTGGATTGTCACTTAGCATCTGGACCATCGTCTATATGAGACAGCGCGGCAAGGGCAACCCGATGGACGCCTTCGGTCATGAAGTGGCACCACGCACGAAGCATCTGATGACCGACGGTCCCTACCGCCTTAACCGCAACCCCATGCTCACAGGAACATTTACTTACCTCGTCGGTGCTGTTGTATGGCTGTGGGAGCCTATGGCATTGTTTGTATTGGTGCTTTTCTTCTCTATCATGATGATACAGGTTTTTAGCGAGGAACAACGACTCCGGCGCGACTTCGGCGAAGAGTACGAGGCGTACTGCCGGCGAACCCGCAGGTTTTAATGTTTTATACTCATAAAGATTCCCTTGGAAAATCGTATTTTTGCAGTCTAAAAAAATTTGAATGCTGGAAACTAAAAGAATACTGCTACGCCCCTGGCGCGAAAGCGATGCGGAAACGCTATACAAATACGCCTCCGACCCCGAAGTGGGCCCCCGGGCAGGTTGGCCTCCTCACAAAAGTGTGGAAGAAAGTCTGGAGATTATCCGCACCGTGTTCAACAGCGACCATATCTGGGCTATTGAGTTGAAAGACACGTGCGAACCGATTGGTTGTATCGGCTACTATGCATACGGCGAGAGCAACATTAATATTGGCGAGAATGATGCCGAAGCAGGTTACTGGATTGCACGGCCTTATTGGAACCAGGGCATCTGCACCGAAGCGCTGCAGCTGCTGATTGACTACTGCTTCAACGAGAAAGGCTTTCACACCATTTGGAGCGACTACTTCCCCGACAATCTCGCCTCAGGCCGCGTGATGGAGAAATGTGGTTTCCACGACACCGGCAAAGTCAACTACTGCAGCCAACTTCAGGTCGGTTCCGACCGCCCAGTGAAAGTGATGAAATTGGAAAAAAAATAATATATGGAACAGAAATTTTGTCAAAGCTGCGGAATGCCGCTAACGGAAGAGATTCTCGGCACCAATGCCGACGGAAGCAAAAATCAAGAATACTGCATCTACTGCTATAAAGATGGTGCCTTCACTGGCGACTTCACCCTAGAGGAAATGGTGGAGTTTTGCTCGCAGTTTGTGGACGAGTACAATAAGAACACTGGCCAGAATTTCAACAGAGAGGAATACAAAAACGTGCTCCGGCAGTTTTATCCGAACCTAAAACGCTGGCAACTACCTGCCGACCAGCTGCCCCATGCCACTTCGCCTATCAAGCAGCAGCTCATCGACGAAGTCAACGCATTAGGTATCAAAGACATGCCGCACATCGACAACCTTTTTGTGCTGCAAGGCTCGTTCATCAACATGGAATACACCATCAACGGCAACAAAGTAAAATTCCTTGATGACAACGCTACCTATTGGGGCAATCAGGTGGAGAAACAAGGCGTGAAAGGTCGCTGCTTTGGCATTGCCTGCAACGAGCACCACATTCTCGTGAGCGAATACGGAAAAGGTGGCACCAATCCCGAATTGGTGTCTTTCACCCGCAGATCCCACTAATATTCCGTATGTTGCATCGTTAACGCAACATAACACCAACACCACCCGATTTTTTTATACTCTTGCCCCTAAAACCTCAAATCTCCCCTATGGAAGAAAAATCACCGAACAAGAAAACTCGCTGGAAACTTGCCGTAATGATTGCTGTCATCATCCTGCTGGCTATAGGTGGCATTTGGGTATGGTGGACCTATTCATCAAGGACCAGCAGTCTGAGAAACGCTCGACATATCGGAGAAGTTCCGACGCCTTTCGCTTACCAAAGAATTGAGGCTCAAGACAAAAGCTATGCCGCCTATCTTCGTTCCCTGCCCTTGAAGCCGCAAGGGTGCAAAGTACAGCTTTATAAAGGTGGAGACGCCAATTACCAATGGCTTTCGGCAGCAGTGGTGGATATGGAGTTGCTTTCCAACTATGAGCAATGTGCCGACGTGACGATGAGAATCCGGGCCGAGTATTTGTACAAGATGGGACGCTTCAAGGATATTTGCTTTACGGATGTCAACGGGCAAAAGATGCAGTATCAGGGTGGTAAGGACAGAAATGCTTTCGAGAGTTATCTGAAAAGAGTATATGGAATGTGCAATACAGCGTCTCTGTACAAGGAAACAACTCCCCGCCTCGTTCGGGAAGTCCAGCCGGGAGATGTACTGGTCTATCCGGCTCGAAATGGCCATCAGTACGGCCACGCCATGCTGGTGGTGGACGTGGCACGCACCAAGTCCGGGAAGGTGGCCGTCTTATGTGTGGAAGGCAACACTCCCGCCCGCGAAATGCACCTCCTTCGAAACGTGGCGCACCCTCTTCGCAATCCGTGGTTCATCCTGGATGATGACAGCAGCACCATCCACATCTCCGTCTTCAGCTTTGCTCCTGAAGAATTACGGCACTACTGACCCTTGAATATTTTGTGTATTTTTGCCATTTGAAAATATTTTCAATATGAAGAATACCATTTCGTACAATCCCTCTAGGGCATGCTCATCGGCCTGATCCCTTGCCTCCTCGGAGCCGTAATTTACGCTTGGCTATTAACATAAGAGTACGGGGCGTTCAATATATTGCGTTACCAATGCAACAATTAACGCAACATTTTTCGTACTTTTGCCTCTTCAATCTAAACCCCCAAAATGAAACAAGAAACCAACCCCGAAGAAACCCCAAGAGCGTATGCCTTCAAGATGTGGATGACTGCACCCATGCCGATGGTGACATTGGTAAAAACAATGGATGTTAGCAAACTGGTGAAAATCAGCAAAAAAAATGGCATAAAGTTCAACACGCTGATGTGCTGGTGTATCGGCAAGGCGGCCAACAAGACGGAAGAGCTGCATTTGCTGCCAGAGGACGGAAAGCTGTACCAGTACGACAAAATCGCCGTCAACGTGGTGGTGCGCAACCGCAAGGGCGGCATCAACTCCTGCGACATTCCCTATACGGAAGACCTCCAGCAATTCAACTGCGACTACATGGAGCTGACCACCAAAGTGGCGGAGGAGTGCCAGAGCAGTTTCCTCGACGGGTATATGATTGTCGGCACCTCCGCGATGATCCAGACCGAGCTCGACTGCATCGTCAACCAATACACCGACAAGTTCCTCAACCCGATGGTGATGTGGGGCAAGTACCGCAAAAGCTGGTTCAAAACGCTGTTGCCCGTCTCGTTCCAGTTCCACCACGTGCAGATGGATGGCGGCGACGCGGCGCGGTTTTTAGAGCGGTTGCAACAAACAATAAAGAACTATATAAGGCAGTTGTAATAAAATCGCTATATGAAAAATCAGTTTAAAACCCCAAAAATTATCAATACTAACATCTCATCGGATATGAAACAGTTTCTGCTGACACTACTCGCCACCACCATTTCCATTGTGCTAACATTCGGCACTTCCGCCATCATCGAGAAGCATCAGAAAAAGGCGGCAAAAAAAGAAATGGTCATGATGATTATCTATGACTTTGACAAAACCATTGAGCAAGTGCAAGTTGCCGATTCGGCATTCCGATTAGCAAGTAAGACAGAGCGGGAGATCGCCCTTCATCCTGAATATTTCGACAGTCTGCAAATCCGATTATATCCAGCCATTACGCTTATCTCCAATGAATTTTCCGAAACGACAGAAAAGATTTTCTCCTCCAATATTGAGACTGTCAACACCATAAGTGATGTGAACTTCATCAACGAGGTTTCTTCCTTCTACAACATGCGCCACCTATACCAAGACCTTGCAATGAATGTGTTCAAAGAGGAAATAACTGGATTACAGGGGGGGCTACATCTCGAAACGCTCTTCGACATCGATTTCCCATCATATTATCTCACAACCAGATCATTCTTGGAAAGCTTTATTGATATTCGCAACCGCTGCATACAGATGATGAATATCAGTGAGGAGGAACAAAAGAAGTTCAGCGAACAGCACATAAAAAGCGAAAACAAAAAAAACGGCTCTGTAGATGAACAGATAATTATGGAAATGTATGAGGCTGAAGAGATTATCGAACAAGCCAAAGAAAAATTGAAGCAGGGAAAATAGCCACTTGAAAAATAATTTCTGAATATGATGGATTACGACACATTAAAAGGACTCCGCCACTGCGAAACGCTGGTGGTGGAGCATAAAGACACCGCCGCCGTGTATGGCTCCGGCGCATTGGAAGTGTTCGCCACCCCGGCTATGATTGCCCTGATGGAGAAAACCTGCCTTATGAGCGTGTGCGACAAAATCGGTGAAGGCAACACAACCGTCGGTATTGCCGTCAATATCAAGCATTTGAAAGCAAGTCCTGTGGGTGCCACCATCCGCTGCGAGGCCGAACTCACTGAGGTGGACCGCCGCCGCTTGGTATTCAAGGTTCAGTGCTTCGAAGGCGAAAATCTCATTGGCGAAGGCATCCACGAACGATTTGTGGTGGAGAGCGCAAAGTTTATGGCAAAATTATCATAGTAGATGTTATTGTTTCAACAATGTCCACAGATAAAAAAACGAGTATAATCATCAGGTTCGCTTGTATTGTAATGGCTGTGCCAGAAGGCTGGCTTTTATACATGTTGTTATATGAATGGTTACCCTATCATTCTTCGGACACCTTTGACACCATAAGTGGTTTCATTGTCATATTGTTATGCAGCGGTGTTTTATTATACCTCCTATATAATGCATTATTTTACAATCAAATAAGCCGCAAACAAGAATTAAAAGAGCAACAGCGGAAACGAGAACGTCTGGCACAATTGGAAGCCCTTCGGGAAGAGCATCTTCGCCATCCCATTGACACCGACACGCTCATTTTGTTGGACAATGTGACAGATTTTGATCAGTTGGAAAAATGTATCCTCGACAACATGGACGACAATGACGAAGAGAGTCTTGAGAACCTGCCACTACTGAAGAAGCGTGGTGAAGGAAGCTATACCATCACCTTCCCCTGTGGTGTCACGAGGCAAGCACTTTGTCAATTAGTGGACGATATCTGGTGTTTTTGTTCCTGTACCATACAAGCCTGGTGCCGACCAGAACTGTTCAAAAAACACACTGGAGAGTGGCTGTACCTCTGCTATGGGAAAGAAGGCATCCTGATTGCGTTGGACGAAAACGAAACCCAATGGGACATCAATCCCGACGATGCCATGCCCTATCGCTCAAAAAAACACGACTGCTTTTACAAGGCACGACCGGAAATACAAATAAACCGGCAATTGTAATTGTGTACGCTTGCCATTTGATTTTATATACTCGATTCCTTAAATTTATTCTTACGCATTGACGAACACCGCAAACTTTTCGGCTTGCGATTTCAGCTGTGCGATTTGCTCGTCAGTAAGGTTAAACTCGCCTTTGGTCCATGCCTCTACACCCAAAGCAATACCCGTTTGTGCTTCTGTCATCACCTGCATTTTGATGAACTCTAACAGCTCGTTCAGCTTGGCACGGCATGAGGCTGTTTTGTTGTTGCCACCGGCACCACTTGCGGTAACCTTTTTGCCCACCACCGCACTGGGATTAGTAAAGTTGCTCATGTCCATCGGAGGGGAAAGCCAGTCCAGCAGATTCTTGAGCAAACCAGGATAGCTGAAGTTATACTCTGGGGTGAAAATCCAGATACCATCGGCAGCCAAAATTTCCTTGCGGACGCGAGCCACAGGGGCAGGGACCGAAGCTTCCAAATCCTGATTCATCAGCGGAACATCTTCAAATTCAAGATATTTAATATTGAACTGGTCGGATAGCATTTTCTCGGCCAAAGCAGCCAATTGACGGTTAAAAGACTGTTTGCGCAAAGAGCCCACAATAAAGACGATGGTTTTCATGACGTTCTGTTTGATTTTTTATAATGATGCTGCAAATATACAAAAAGGAATGGTTCTTTTAGCCTATTAATTTTTACAATTTTTATCTGTCGATTGTGCCTCTGCTAACACCTCTCTCTTTCGCGGCGGCAAATATTTCGCTCCGGTGCACACAACACCTGCGCCGCGACATACAACACATGGCATCCTCATCCCCGGGGTTGCGGTGCTCGTTCCTCACACCTTACCCCGGGCTATGCTCCTTGCAGGCCTACAGCCTGCATCAAAATCATAGTGATTGCAAGGTGTCCACAATAAATTTGCAGACAAAGGTGTGCGAACATGGAGAAATTAAATGTCGGAGGTGATAATCAACGGCTGAAAGCCGTGCAATATCTCAGCATGGGGTAAAACCCCATGGCAGATATGGATATACCACATCCCGCGGTGCGCTATGAACCTGCACCAAAGCACTGAATTAACACACCACGGAACGGGCACATTTCAGCCGATGCAAAAATTTCATGCAGTAGTCGTAAATCTTTACCAGAGCATAGACATTAAATTACTCGGCTACTCATAGAATTAATATTCCTCCACAAAATCCCTCACCATTTTGAAAATCGGCTCGTAAGCGTCGATGAGGAAGTTGTCGTAGGTGTCGAAGATGGTGTGATAGTATTTGAAGGCGTCGCCCTCCTCGTTCTCGAGGAAAATGCAAGGCACATGGCGAACGGCAAAGGGATAGTGGTCGCTGTTGCCGGCTAACTCGCCACGGTTTAAGCTCTTGAAATAATGCTTCCCGTTGTTAAGTTTCTCAAACAGAGTATAACCACGCATTCCCTCATTGCTCACCTCGCAGTACTGCACGGGATTGTTGTCGCCAATCATGTCGATATTGAACAAATACTTGATTTGAGACAAGGGCACAATGGGATGCTCCGCATAATACTCCGAGCCACGCAGATTGGCATCTTCACCTGAAAAAGCGATGAAGTACATGTCGTATTCGGGACGGTTTTGGGCGTAATACTTGGCCAAGGTCACAATAGCCGCGGTACCTGAGGCATTGTCGTTAGCACCAGCATAAAACACTTTCTTGCCAAGATTGCCGAGGTGGTCATAATGCGCCGTAAAAACATAGCAGCTGTCGTGTCTCCGACCTTCTACCTTGGCAATCACATTGAAAAGCTCATAATCTTTCAGGAACTTATTGTCGATATCGGCACGCACCGTTTTAATGCCTTCAACAGCTTCGGGCGTCATCCAGATAATGGGTTTCTCCACTACCCTATGGCCGTAGGCCTTGTAAAACTTGATGGGCGAGGTCCAGGTTTGGATGAGTCCCGCATTGGTGCAGCCGCCAGCCTTCTGCAAGCGGGAGAAGTCCTTTCCGTGATTGTAAGCGAACCAGAACTCACAAACCACAAGGCAGTTAGCGTATTCAGGTTTAGCCAGATCGGCGAACATCTTCTCTGGATCATAATTCAAGGTATCCACATGATACACAGGAAATTCGCCATGCACACCAGGAGAATACTCACGCATGGAGAAGTCCACGCCCGGAGTCAGCTTGCGACCATCCGCAGACAGCTCCATCTTGCCCGGGAAAGTATTGATATCGATGGTAAACGGTTGGCAGACCACCTCGTCCACGCCGGCCTTGGCGAATTCCTTTTGCAGGTATTTTCCCGCCTTGTTGGCACCGCCTTTGGCATAGCCTCGGCCTTGGTATTTCGCAGAGCTCAGTTCCTTGACAATCTGTTTGTAATAGGCTAAATCCTGTGCTTGTAGAGAGGTTCCGAAAAATGTCACCAGCACAAAGGCCAGCACCAAAATCTTCAGTTTTTTCATTGTTTCAACAATATTAAATTCCGATTGCAAAAATACAACCTTTCTCCGATATTTAGTCTTTAATAACAGAATAAAGACACGGAAATTACGTTGTTATTTTGTATCTTTGCAATTAAAATATCAGCTAACTCTTTCGACAAATGAAAAAATTCATTTTGAAATATTGGTATATACTACCACTTGTGTTAGCCATTCTAATGCTAACCTTATTATGGTTATTTACTAAAGCTCCTACTTTTTTTGAGGATATCGTTGGTGTACTGCTGGTGCTAACAATAGTATTCATTGTCATATCATGGGTTGTGTTGATAGTGAACAAACAATGGTGGAAATTCATTATTTCAACAATAGTTTCTATCTTGATAGTTATCGTTCTCGGATTCGCTCTCACATTTGCCGCCTTGGTTAGTCCTGATGGTTTTGGAAGCAAGCACAGTATTCCCGAAGGATTGAATTATCACCTGCCACTTGAAGAAGATGACCAAAATGTTGTGGAGATAGATAGCTTGAATACGGAGTCGTTTCTTCAGGTGTGGAATTCTTTTCAAGGTGGCATTTACCAATATGATTTTTATTATTATGCATTGCCTGCGGGAGAAATTTTTCTACGTTGTTATGAAGTTTCAAAGAATATTCCTTTGTCAGAGGATAGATTGAAAGACAGAAGTACTAAAATTATTGATTCTACATATTCATTCTCAAAACTTGTGGACAAAAAAGAATTCACCATTTATGAAGGAGACTGGGAAGATTATTACGCGGCTCGCATAGAAGTATGGCATTATGACAGAGCCACTGGAAAAGAGAAAAAACTTGTAGAAAAGATATATCGCATTGAAGGGTGGATGAGATAGCACAACGTTCCTTGCAGACAATTTGCCCGTCGTAAGACTCAACGTAACTTACTTCAGTCCAGCATGTTTGTTGGCCCAGCGCTCGGTGTAAAAATCATAATAATTCTTGCGGTTATCGTAAAACAACAAGTGCAGGATGGACGGCAAACCGATAACCAAGAGGTATAAAGGACCAAAAATCTTGGAGTCCACCGTATGGCCATCCAGTTCATGCCGCACGGTTTCCTCGTCATGAGCACAGGAGGGACTTATCAGTGCAAAACTGCCCAGCGATATTCCACCCGCCTGCTTCGGCAGCTTGGTCTTCAAAGCAAAACAATAATTCCTGTAGGCAATCACACCCTCTGTTTTGGAAAACAAAAGAATAATCAACGCCACCAGATTTTGCGGCAGCTGCCAAACAAAAAGCAAGCCAAAGACAAGAGCGTGCAATATGTTGATTATCGTTGTTTTAGCGGACAAATGTTAGAATTAATAGTTAATAATTAATAGTTAATAGTTATGATTGTGAATTGTAAATTCAAATTTCCTGACCCCTAATCACTGACCACTGACCACTATTTACTGCTCTCCTTATAGCTCAGCACCGCTGCGGTGTTCAATATCACCGCCATCACTGCCAGGGTAATCGTCTGGTTTCTCACATCTGCGAACTCACAGCCCTTCAGCACCATTTTCTTAATCACATCCATATAGAAAGACATGGGATTCAGGTAGTTGATTGTACGTGCCCAGTCAGGCATACCCTCGGTTGGAGTAAACAAACCGCTCAACAAAACGAAGACAATGAACAGGAAGAATACAATGAACATGGCCTGCAACTGATTCTCCGACACCGCCGAAATAAAGAAGCCAAGTCCCAGCATAACAAAGAGATAAATGGCTGTTATCGTCAGCAGTACAGGAATACTGCCCTGCACATTGATGTCGAAAATCAGCTTCATCAGGAAGAGTCCCATGATAAACTCGGCCATACCCAAAATCCAGAACGGTATCATCTTTCCCAAGAGGAACTGCCATTTTCTGATAGGCGTAACATTGATCTGCTCGATGGTACCAATTTCCTTCTCTCGCACCAAATTCAAGGCCGTCACGTAAGCACCAATCAAGGTAACCAAAATCACCAAAATACCTGGTACAATGAGATTTTTATAGTTCATTTGCTCATTGTACCAATAGATATTGGTCATGAAAAGCTGCGAATTGTCAGACATCGACGCCATCCCTGTATTCTCGGCAGTCTCTTTCAGGTAATCCCCTATCACCGTCTGCACATAGCCACAGCCAATGCCCGCTTTCACGGTGTTGATAGCATTAGCGGTAATGGCAATGGTAGTACCATACTGGCCAATAATGTTCTTCTCGAAATCCAAGGGAATCTCCACCAGAAAGTCTATCTTATCCGCCTTCATCAGCTTGTCGGCATACGACTTCGAATCAATCATGCCCTTGCTTCTGAAATGCGAGGAAGCGCTGAACTCGTTGATCAAATTATGCGACAAGGTGGAATTGTCATTATCGATAAAAGCGATATCCAGCACCTTAATTTCATAGTCGGCGGTAAATGGGAAGAGAATAAACTGCACCATAGGAGCCACAATGAGAATACTCATCAGCAGCGGGCTTCTGAAAACCTGCAAGAACTCCTTTTTTATCAGCATCAGAATGATTCTCATCGTTTATTTTCTTTTATCAACATTAGTTAAACTAATGGTTATCAATATTATAGCCATCAAAATCAAAATTCCCAAATATTTCCAGATATCAAAGAAACCCGAGCCCTTAATCATCACATCCTTGATAGCGATGATGAACCATTTGGCCGGAAACACATCCGCCAGCACCTGGAAAAACATGGGCATATTGTCCAAGGGGAAGAGGAAGCCCGACAGCAACACGGTCGGCAGGAAAAGTCCCATCATGGTCACCATCATGGCATCAATCTGCGTCTTACTGATGGCCGAAATCATCATACCGAACGAGGCCGCCGTGAACATGAAGACGATGCAAAGGAGCAGTAAAAGCCATATACTACCATTGACCGGCATCTTGAACACGAACACACTGATGACAATAATCATGATGGTGCTGATCAGGGATAGACACATGTATGGGATGACCTTTCCGATGATGACATACACCTTCTTGACTGGCGTAATCAACAGCATATTCATGGTTCCAGTCTCTTTCTCACGAGCCAAAGTAATGGAGGACATGAGGGCGGTTACAATAATCATAATCAGCGTGATAATACCTGGAACAAACATGTACACACTGTTAGATTCAGGATTGTACAGCATATTGGTCACAATCTCCACCGAACCAGTTTCCTCACCCATATTGTTATATTCGTTGATATAATCATGCGTGATGGCCAAAAGATAATTATTCAAGATGGATGCCACATTCAAGTCGGACACGTCGTTAATGACCTGCAAAGTGGCCATCTTGTCCTTCTCTAAAGCATGTTCAAAATCAGGCGGAATGATGAGGGCCAATTTGATATCTATTTCCTTAAAATCACGGTCAATTTCGGATTCGGTTTCAGGATAGGCCACAATCTGAAAATAGCCAGATGATGAAATTTTATCAATCAAAGATGCTGATTGACCGTCTTTTGCCTGATCCAGGATGGCAATCTGCGCATTTCTTATTTCCGTACTGATTGTAAAGCCGAAGAGTAACACCAGCATGATAGGAATTGCCAACACCAGGAACAAGGTGATCTTGTCCCTCACGATGTGGATCAGTTCCTTGTATAATATCATTCGCAATTCTTTCATGCTAGGATTCAGGTTACAGGGTACAGGTTACAGGTTACAGGTTACAGGTTATAGGGGTTAGTGTTTAGTGTTTAGTGTTTAGTGTTTAGTGTTTAGTATTCAGTTTTCAGCTTTCAGCTTAATCAATTGGCACATTAGCACATTGTTAATTAGCACATTAAAAATTATCGATTTACAAATTTCACAAAGACTTCGTCGATGCTGTTCACGCCCATTTGTTGTTTCAGCTCGTCGGGGGTGCCGATGAGTTTCAGGCAGCCATCAGACATAATGGAAATGCGGTGGCAATACTCCGCCTCGTCCATGTAGTGAGTGGTCACGAAGATAGTAATACCTTGGGCAGCAGCCCGGTAGATGAGTTTCCAGAACTCACGGCGTACGATGGGGTCCACACCACTGGTAGGCTCATCGAGGAAGACAATCTCAGGACGGTGCAGGATTGCCGTTGCAAAAGCCAGCTTCTGCTTCCATCCCAAGGGGATAGAGGCGACCAAAGCATTCTTCTGTTCCAACAGATCCAAGTGATCCAAACTATCGTGAATTCGCTGTTTCAATTCCTTTGGCGGAATGCCGTAGACCGTTCCGAACAGCTGCATATTCTCAAACACCGTCAAGTCATTGTACAGCGAGAAACGCTGGCTCATGTAGCCAATATGTTTCTTTATCTGCTTAGATTCCGTTTTAATAGAATAACCACCTATCAAAGCATCACCGGAGGTGGGCAGCAGCAGGCCACTCATCATCTTGATAGCCGTGGTCTTGCCCGCACCATTGGCACCCAAGAAGCCAAAAATCTCACCCTTCTCCACCTCAAAATTGATGTGGTTCACCGCGGTGAAATCGCCGAACTTCTTGGTTAAATCTTTTGCGACAATACTTTGCATGGTAGGAGTTAGGGGTCAGGGGTCAGGGATTAGGGGTTAGTTAATAGTTAATAGTTAATAGATAATATGTTGTTTAAAATTTTTCAGTTTTCAGTTTTCAGTTTATTTCATCTGTATCAGTTCAATAAAGCAGTCTTCGATATTGGGTGTAATCGGCTTGATTTCGCCGTGTTCCCGTTCATGTTGTTGCAAGAATTCCTCGAATGCCGGCAAGGCTTTCTCCACATCATCGTAGAAGGCGATATGAAAATGCTCACCGTAAGGATAGTAATTGCAGCGGAGTTCAAATTGCTCCATCAGCTGCATCAAGCCAAAAATATCATCCGTTTTCATGGTAAACAAATGACCTCTGAAATTGGAGATAATTTTATTGGGAGTATCAATTTTAATGATTTCCCCATTCTGAATCAGCGCAATACGGTCACAACGGGTAGCCTCATCCATATATGGAGTAGAGACAACTACCGTAACTCCCTTATGCTGAATATCTTTCAGGATGTCCCAAAACTCACGACGAGAAACAGGATCCACGCCCGTGGTAGGTTCATCCAAGAAGAGCAATTTCGGTTTGTGAATCAGGGCACAGCATAGTGCCAGCTTTTGCTTCATACCTCCGGAAAGTTTTCCTGCCGGACGGTCTTTGAAAGGCACTAACTGTTTCCAAATGGGCTTTATCAGCGACATATTGTCGAGGATAGAGCTTTTGTACATAGTAGCGAAAAAAGCCAGATTCTCCTGCACAGACAAGTCGGGATAAAGAGAAAAAACACCTGGCAAGTAACCAATCACCTGACGGATTTGCAGGTAATCTTTCACCACATCCATACCCAGCACCTCCACCTCTCCGGAATCAGGCTTCAACAAGGTGGTCAGGATATTGAACATAGTGCTCTTCCCTGCCCCATCGGGACCGACAAGACCGAACACCTCACCGTTTTCCACAGTGATATTAATGTCTTTGAGGGCTTGGACCTTCCCGAAACGTTTGTTAATATGCTGAATGGCTATTTCAGGCATGTCCTTTTTCTACTTGAAAACCACATCACCTGGCATGCCGATTTTCGCACTGCCATCGTTCGTAAAGCTGATTTTCACAGCGTAAACCAGATTGACACGTTCATTCTTGGTCTGAATCATCTTAGGTGTAAACTCAGCCTTGGGAGAAATCCAGGAAACCTTGCCATTGAACTTCTTTTCTTCACCCTTCTGTGCATCAATTCTGATTTCCACATTCTGATTCAACTTCACCGACGACAGCATATCTTCAGTAATATATACCTTGATGAACATGTTGGTTAAGTCGGCCATTTTGAACAAAGGCTTGCCCTGGAATGCCAACTCATTGGGTTCTATGTATTTCTTCAATACCGTACCGGTGATAGGAGCCTTGATATGACAACTGGCGATAGCGGTCTCCAACTGCAACTTTTGGAAGCTCAGTGCCTCTATTTCACCCAAAAGGGCCTTTTCCTGTGTACCTAATGACGACTTTGTGGCAGCGAGCTGGCTTTTGGTCATCGTAATTTCAGCCTGAATATCATCCAATTGCTTGGAACCAGCGGCATTGGCCTGCACCAAATTCTCCACACGTGTCTTTTCCTTTTCCAAGGTCACCAGTTTTTCCTGTAAGGTCTTGATCTGCGAAGGAATATCGGGACGGCGTGCCAATGCTGCTTTCATGGATGCATCGAGTTGCATCATCTGCAGATATAGCTGCACTGTATCTATCAGACCTATTTCCTCTCCAGCATCATAAGTATTACCCTCCTTCACATCGAAAGAGAGCAATTTACCATTACTTTCTGAAGAAATTGTGATTTCCGTAGCCTCAAAAACACCATACGCATCCGCTTGTTTGTGTTTACGGCGGCATGAGTCCAAAGTGAAAACCATCAGCATGGCAGCCAGCAAAACAAGGCAAAATTTCACACTTTTTGTTCCAATATTCAGCTTCTTCATCTCGTATCTTTTCAAATTTCCGTTCTAAGTTGTTAAAATTGAAATGTTTTTAAATGTTAAAAATCCAAAATCATTCCTAACACTAATTTGCAAATATACGAAAAAATTCAGCAAAAGAGAACACAAATAAAATCTTCTTCTCCTCAAATTCAGCCTATATACTTGCATTTCGTGCTTTGGCATTCGCCACAGTGGATACAAGTATTGTCAACTTTATCGTCATGAATAGCCGACATAGGGCATTTCTTCTCGCAGCGCTTGCAATGCTTGCAGGAGGAGCTGTCAATCTTGATACGACGTGCCCCAGGAATCAAGGATACCAAATTCAGCATCAAACCTGCTGGACAGAAAGCCTTGCAGAAAGGCCTGTAAATCAATAATGATGACACTATCAAAACAATCACCAAGGTCCACATCAGGCCACCGCTCACATCCAAACGGAACAAGGACTTAAAAGGATCTATACGGCAATACCAGGGCATTTGTTTCACAATCAGCAGCACCAACAAAGCCACAAAAGCCACTATCTGTATGCAGCGCATCACCCGCTGGGCAGTTCGGGTTCTGAACAATCCGAACAGCTTACTTTCTCTCAATTTTGGCCAACGACCCAGATAAATCAAATCCTGCAAAGCTCCCAAGGGGCATAACCAACCACACCAAGCCTTTCCACACAGGTAGGTCAGCACCAGCAAAATGACAAAAGGAACAAAAAACGAAATCATGAATTCCTTGCCCAGCAAGAAAAGTACGGCATTTTGAAAATAAGAGACCACACAAGGGCAGCCACCACGCACAAAGCCCAAATACACCACCAATACTGCCAACAGCACATAACGGGCTATCCGCATGCCTTTACTGCCAGCCCAGCGAGATGACATCAGCAGGCCAATGACAGCCACTAATATAAACAGAATGTTGATGGCCACCGTGATCGGGAACATCCGCATCCACCAAGCCTCCGCAAAGCTCTCGGGCGACACACTGTGTTCTACCAATAAAAACACCAAACTGCAAAGCAACAGACCCAAGGTCACAAATTGCAATAGATTCCGATTATTTTTCATTTTGAATATTGTTTTTATCATTACATGCGGCTGCCACGATGTGACAGCCCTACATTTTACGCATGCAGTGCGTCCCTACATTCTACCCTCTCAAAAATTATCAATTATCAATTGTAAACTATTAACTATCAAACATTTCCTCCTTAAAATTAATCAAATACACCTTCTCTGTGGCACGGGTGACAGCGGTATATAGCCAGCGGACAAACTCCTTATCCAAGGCATCGTCGGGCAAATAGCCCTGGTCAACCAGCACAATTTTCCACTGACCACCCTGTGTTTTGTGGCAGGTAAGCGAATAGGCGAATTTGACCTGCACAGCATTCAGGAAAGGGTCATTTTTGATTTTCAGGTAACGCAAACGCTTATTGGCAATATCCTGGTAATCCATCGATACCTCCTGATACAGACGATGGGTATCCTCTTGCGACAACGCAGCCGACTCACAATCCAAACTCTCCAAAATCAGCTTAATGTCAATATTAGGATACTGGGGATAATCGCACAAACGCACCGTCACATCCGCGAAATGAAAACCATACAACTCCTGTATCTTATTGATAGCCAATATTTCCATAATATCGCCATTGGCGATAAAACCCACCTCCGAGCCTTCATCCACCCAATAATAGTTGTTCTTGACCGCCATCAAGTAATCACCCGCCGCAATCTGACTTTCACGGAACAAAATCCTGTTTCTGATTTCGCTATTGAACATGAAAGCCCTTTTATTGGAACGGGTAATGGTCACAATCTCATCATGGTCGTAGCGACCGTATAGCGTATTCAGTTCCTCCTCCAAATCACCACCGGCAATACGTTGGAAATCAGGAAATTCTTCCCCACTGAAATAAGGGAAGTCATAATTCCCGACTTTCAGTTTTCCACGCAACTGATTAGCATTGTATAAAATACCCGAATCCAATGCCTGACGCACTACATCAGTCAGCTGACAGGAGCTTAACGACAAGTTGAACGAATGCTTCAAGTATTCGATTTGCAAAGCGGGACTTTCATCCGAATGGACAGGCGGGAGCTGGGCATCATCCCCAATAAATAGCAACTTATTTTGCTCTCCTTCAAATACATAGCTAATCAAATCATCCAAGACACTTCGCGAAGAGAACAAATCGGAACGCTGCTGTGAATCGGAAATCATGGACACTTCATCCACGATAAACAAAGTGCGGTTCAGCTTATTGTCTTTCCTGCTGAAATGCAGCATTCCCTCCTGCATCTGCACTCTATAGATATGCTTATGGATAGTAAAAGCTTTATTACCAGAATATACCGAAAAAACCTTTGCCGCACGACCTGTCGGAGCCAGCAACACCACCCGCTGATTCAACTTGTTCATGGTCTTTACCAAGGCACTCACCAAGGTCGTTTTACCCGTACCGGCATAGCCTTTCAGCACAAACAAAGCATTGGGCTGCGGTGTAGTCACAAATTCCGACAGCATATCGATAGCCGTTTCCTGTCCGGCTGTAGGCTCAAAAGGAATCTGTTGACGGAAAAGCGACTGAAAACCCTGTTTAGAAAGCATGACCGATAGCGAATTTAAAACCCTGAGCCCAGTACCAAAGTTTATCAATCTTGTTTCTACCTTCTGTCCATTTCTTATTGATCCATGGCCCTCCAGCAAACTCTAAACGCGGATCATAGAAGGGTACCGCATAATCCAAGCGGATAATGAAGAAGTTGAAGTCCAAGCGGATACCCACACCGGCACATACAGCCAGCTCCTTATAGAAACGTTTGAAACTGAATTCAGCATTCTCCATGCCTCCATATTTACGGGACATCCACACATTACCGGCATCGATAAACACGCCATACTTGAATGCCTTATAAATCGTACCACGATATTCCAAATTCAACTCAAACTTCACATCTCCGGTATATTCCACTCTTCGGCCACCATAATATGCACCTGGCCCCACCCTTCTGTACGGGAAACCTCTCATACTACTACTTCCTCCCAGATAATAGCCAAGTTCGTATGGGATATTACTTTCTGGACCGATAGGCAACTTGAAGCCTGCATTCAAGCGCATAGCAAACGAATTGTTATCGTTTATAGTTCTGCTATATTTGAAAATAAACTCCAATCCCTCGTAGCATACATAGTTATAATTGCCCATTGTCCATCGCTCATGAGGCGAAAACAAAGCATTCAGGCCTGTCAGCAACAAGCCGCTGGATTCAAACAACAAAGTAAAACGCATGTTGTTTTTTTGCTTGTTCTTCTTGAAAGGAACCACATAATTAAAAGCGTACTTGAATGAAAGCAAGAAGAACTGGTCAAAACGATTCAAATAATCATCAGTATAATATTCCAGAAACAGCATACTTCTCGAACCGTCATTATTGATAGTTCTGAACTCAACAGGAGTAATCTCGTGCGTAATGTAGTTATTGGGTCGGATAGTATAGTAAAAACTTGCGTTAAACATCCATCGCACATACAAGCCGGAATAAGTAGTTCCAAGTACTACAGATGTGGAGTACTTCAATGCCTTCGGATTTTCGAAATGCTTAAACAGGAACAAACGGGGAAAATCGATTTTCACATTGGCGCCAACTTCCGGATACTGGTACTCTTTCGAATAATAAAAATAGCTGCCATAAATATTGAAATTGAAATTTTCTGCTCCCTTGAACAGATTCTTGTTCCCGTATGTAAATGACAAACCGCTCTTATCCGAGCGCACATCCACTTGGCCTCCAATACTATGGACTTTTCTTCTCACCAAACGATATTCTGAATTCAGGTAGCCCGTTTTGGTAACAGTATCACGTTTGGACAAATCCTCCGTAAAAATAATTTCTATATTGCTGAAATTATTCAAGTCCGACAAACCTTTCTTGGAACGAGAATACAAATCTTCAGAATACATGGTACCCTTTTTGCTGTATATCTTGTCGGTCAAGGTTCTGTATTTGAAGTCTTTCTTCAACTTACCATTCTTGCGGTAACGATTTTTCAGTTTTGGAGTAATGAATGCATAATTTGTCGAGTCACTTTTCAAGCGATATGAGTAGAACATGGTGGTGTCATATTCTGCATCTTCAGGATAAGCCAAGTTGTAATTAGGATGAATATTCACATTTTCAAAATAGTAACGATACTCGCTTTTCTCCACTGCCTGCACATCGGTAGTATCCATTACAAAATTAAGTACCAATGTTTTATATCCTTTTTCATTCCGATAATCAGAAGCATTAATAGTATCCACTTCACAATAAAACAATGATGAATTCGCATGGTAGTATCCTTCATTCCTCAGCAATTTCACCATTCTGTCTATTTCATCAGTAATCAGATCCTCATCGTAACGGTCACCCCGCTTAATAGCTGCATCACGCATGTTGAGCACAAAAATCTTTCTGAACTCATACACCGGGACACTCATACTCACTCTACGCACATAATAAGGCTCGTTAGCTTTCACAAAATAATTCACCTGAGCCTTTTTCTTATGCGGAAAAGCAACTTCTGAACTGACTTCAGCATGGAAAAAGCCCTTCTGTTTCATCACGGTTTTCAGTTTCTGTTCCGACTTGGTAATCAGAGCTGAATCCAAAAGCACAGGAGGTTCACCCACACTTTCGCGCAGCCATCTTCTGGCCTTATTGTCCTTCAGCATCCCTGTTTTCTTGTCCAGTTTAGGTTGGGCAGAAGCATAAAGGGAGGTCTTCAAATTGAAGATGCCCATGAACTTGCTATTAGGCAGAGGTTGCACATAGTTGACCATATCCGAAAACTCGTCCCCCTTCACATCCTTCACCGTCACCGTATTCTTGACAAGCATATACTCATTGTCCTTCAGCACTTTGGTAGAGCTGCATGCAGACAAGAGCAATGCGAGGGTGAGGATGATTAAGGAGGTGTGTTTCATTATAGGGGTCAGGGGTTAGGGGTTAGGGGTTAGGAGAGTTAGGAGAGTTAGGAGGGTTAGGAGGGTTAGGAGGGTTAGGAAGGTTAATTATCAATTATCAATTATCAATTATCAACTGTCAACTATCAACTATCTCATGTCATTGACGTCAACGTCTGGATGTTTGGTCAAATCGAAGACGAAAGAGCTGTCTTCCATAGGACTGTTGGTCACGAATTTATCAATGTGATAGCTATAAATAGTATTATCTTTTTCAAAAGCCGAAATGCTCATAATTTCCTGCTTTGCCTTATCAATCACCAAACGGATTTTGTAGAAGGAGCTTGACTGTATCGGCATCAGGTCGATGATCTGCACCAGTTTGCTGTTTTCAGTATCTTCACGGATGAATTTGGCTCGGTATTCCTTATCCCATTCGCCAAGGATCTTTGCCGGGTTCAGCAGATTATCTTCTTCTTCAATATATTCGAATATAGAAACCTCATTCACATCCTTCTGATAGTTCCACAGCGTTTTGCCATCGCAATAGCTGGTTTGGTTGCCAAAGACAAAGGTATATTTTTCACCCTTGATTGTCATCACACCCGATTTACTGTCCAGCACCTTGTCATTTTTCTCGCACTTGTAGGTGTAATCGATTTTCATGGTCGTATAAGCCGCATACTTGGAGGCAAGCTTCTTCAAAATGGGCGTAGCCCCTCCGTCAACACTCTGGGCACTGAGGCCGAATGTTGCCAGAACGATTGCGATTATCAGGCTTATTCTTTTCATTGTTGTTAGTTTTAGGGTTGAACTTTAATTCGCGGCAAATATACAATATATTTTACCTTAAGATATAAGAAAAAACCGCAAGTTTAAAGAATTCCCATACGTTGAAGTATAACTTTCAGTTCTTCAGAGGTTTTCACTTTCACCTCACGGGGTTTTCCACTCCGTTCTGCCGGACCGACAATGCCAAATTCCTCCAACTGGTCCATGATACGCCCTGCCCTATTATACCCCAGTTTCATTTTTCGCTGAATGCTTGAGGTTGAGCCCTGCTGTGTTTGCACCACCAAGGTAGCCGCATCCATGAAGAGCGGGTCAATCTCATCCGAGTCGAAATCGTCACCGCCGTCAGAGCCGCGGTCATCTGATGCTTCTTCCGCCACTTCAGGCAAGAGGAAGGGTTCGGGATAAGCCTGTTGTTCCTCGATAAAATTGACTACACGTTCCACTTCGGGGGTATCGACAAACGCGCATTGCAGACGAATAAGGTCGCTACCTGTGGAAATCAGCATATCACCCTTACCTATCAGCTGGTTGGCACCGCTACCATCGAGGATGGTACGCGAGTCAACGATGGAAGTAACACGGAACGCGATACGAGCGGGGAAGTTGGCCTTGATGATACCTGTGATAATGTTGACAGATGGACGCTGGGTAGCGATAACCAAATGGATACCGATAGCACGTGCCAGCTGGGCCAGACGGGCGATAGGCATTTCCACCTCACGGCCCGCCGTCATGATCAGATCACCGAACTCATCTATAATCAACACGATATAGGGCAGATAGCGGTGGCCGAATGCGGGAGAAAGCTTGCGTGCGCAGAATTTCGCGTTGTATTCCTTGATATTTCTTGTTTTTGCGATTTTCAGCAGGTCATAACGCTGATCCATCTCGGCACAAAGCGAATTCAAAGTACGCACCACCTTCTTGGTATCGGTAATAATAGCCTCTTCCACATCCGGAAGCTTTGCCAAATAATGATTTTCGATGGCTGAATAAAGGGTGAATTCCACTTTCTTGGGATCCACCAACACAAACTTCAACTCAGATGGATGTTTGGTATAAAGCAGAGATGTGATAATGGCGTTCAAGCCCACAGATTTACCCTGACCAGTTGCACCTGCCATCAGTACATGCGGCATTTTGGCCAAATCCACCACAAACGGCTCATCGCTGATGGTCTTACCCAAGGCAATCGGCAGCTCATACTTGTTGTTCTTGAACTTGTCGGAAGCCAGCACATCCTTCATCGACACGATATTCGGCGACTTGTTCGGCACTTCAATACCGATGGTTCCGCGACCAGGAATAGGAGCAATAATACGGATACCCAAGGCAGCCAAGCTCAATGCGATATCATCCTCCAAGTTCTTGATTTTGCTAATACGAACGCCTTCCGCAGGCACAATTTCATACAAGGTAACCGTCGGTCCAACCGTAGCTGTGATATTTTTGATGCTAATTCCGAAATTATTCAGGGTTTGTTCAATACGCACCTTTTTCTCGGTCAATTCTTTACGCATCTGCTCTTCATTAGCTTCCTTGGCAGGATAATCATTCAATAGGTCCAAGGACGGGAATTGATAGAAGGACAAATCCTTTCTGGGGTCATAATCTTCCAAAGGTTCCTCGGCAACACCAGTTTCAGCATTTTCAGAACTTTCATTTTCAGCATCAGTGGGTTCAAGTACCTCTTCTTCCACTCCTGGGAAGAGCTCATCCGCGGTTTTTTCGCCACCGCCCATCTTCACCTCAAAAGGAACTTCCTCAAACTTCTTTTGTTCCTTTTTATGGGACAACAATTCGGCAAAACCATCATCCTGCACCTTTTCCTCCTCGACTTTATCTTCTTTTTCCGTAGGCTCAAAATGGAATACATTGCCACGATACTCGTCGCTCAGCTCATTCTTATTGGTGATATACAAATCCGACAATTTGGTATCCTCCGTCTGGGGTTCAAACTTAACCTCTTCCTCCTCCTCGTCGCGGCTAAACCATCTTTTTCTTTTCTTTTTATTCTGATTATCCACCACTTCATTCGCATCATTGGCACCAGACTGAGCTCTTTTAGGCAGACGCAACTTCAAGAAATAGCTCATGGAGAAATTATAACACAAAATCAGCAGGATCAGCAACAAAGCAATCAAGATGAGGATTGCCACCCAGCGACCTGTAGCAGAAACCAGCAGATTGGAAAAGTAAGTGCCAAAATTACCAGCCAAGAACTCATTGTCGGAGCTATAGACAAACACACCCAAAGTCAATGACAGCCATGCCATGGTCAGCAGTGTAGCCACTGTGGTGCGGAACAACGGGAGTGGAGTTTTGGAGAAAGTGAGCCGGATACCATAGAGGAAAAGCAGGAAGGCAAAACCGAGTGAGAAAATTCCCATGCAACAATCCACAAAGAAATAGGCCAAGTGAGCGCCCAAAGTACCTGCCACATTACCGGGGGCTATATGTCCAGACACATGTGAGAGGTCGGCCTCATGATGAAAGAAATAAGAGACAAGTGACACCAGCAACAGCACGGCAAAAAGCATCAGCAGCACACCATATACTTGCATAGCGCGCGGTCCGAAAATTCCACCACCAGAAGAAGTTGATGAGGATTTTTCTTTCCCTTTCTTTGAATTTTTCCTTTCTTTTTTCCCTTTGCCAGAGGACTTTTGGGAGACAAGTTTTGCGGTCTTCACCTTGTTCACCACAGGCTTCGGCTTTTTGTTGGCGTTATACATAAACTACAATCCTTCTAAAGTAATTAAATATCTTACAAAAATACTTCTTTTTGTCATGACAAATTATTTTAATAAGAAAAGAATATTAACAATAATATGTTGGAAATTTCGTTATCTAATGCAAAAGAAATTAGAGGACTAATCGTATTTTTGTCAAAATTTTCCAGATTATGAACTATCTAACATTATTACAAGCAGAAATTCCCGTCAGCGAGACCGTGACGGAGGCGACAGAACACCAACTCAGCATTTTCCAACTGGTTTTTGATGTCAACAGCTTATGGATCATGATACCTCTTATCATCATGCTGTGCTTGGCCATTTACATATTTGTAGAGAGAATGCTGGTGCTGGATAAAGCCAGCAAGGAAGACCGTAATTTCATGAACAACATCCGCGATTTTATCCATGACGGCAAGATTGAGTCGGCAGTAGCTTTGTGCAAAGGCAACGACACTCCCCTGGCCCGCATGATTGAGAAAGGTTTGTCACGATTGGGCAAGCCGCTCAATGATATTGCCGCAGCCATCGAAAACACTGGCAAGTTGGAAATCCAACGCTTGGAAAAACGAGTATCCATTGTGGGTACCATCTCCGGTGCAGGTCCCATGTTGGGATTCTTGGGTACAGTTGTAGGTATGGTCATTGCCTTCCACAACATGGCCGCCAACCCCAACAACTTGGATGTAAGCACATTGTCATCAGGTATTTACACCGCAATGATCACTACTGTAGGCGGTTTGATTGTGGGTATTATCGCTTATTTCTTCTATAACATTCTGGTCAACAGAATTTCCAATGTAGTGTATATGCTGGAGGCCAAATCCACCGAATTCATGGACCTGTTGCACGAGCCCATGTAATTTTTCAATGTGCAAATTAGTTAATTAGCAAATGTGCTAATTATTAATTTGCTAATTTGCTAATTTACAAATTCACTAATTTTATCAAGATGAATATACAACTGCAAAATAAACAGAACGTACAGTTCAATTCGGCCTCCATGTCGGACTTGGTGTTCCTGTTGCTGATATTCTTCATGATCACCTCGACGCTGGTGGCACCAAATGCCATCAACTTGCTGCTGCCGCGGAGCAATTCGGGCAAACAGCTGGCCTCAAGAAATATTGAGGTGTACATTGATGCTGAGAAGAACTACTATGTGAACCCCCAAAGTCATCAGTCGGCCCCCATCGCATACGAAGAGCTGTTGCCCGCTTTGCAGGATGCCGCTGCTAACGACAAATCGGAGAACAAAGCCATCGTGCTACGTGCCGACAAGACCGTGCCTATTGAAAATGTGGTGGCGTTGATGGATGTGCTGAACCAGCTGAATGACGAATTTGAGGAAGCGGACCGATATAAGATTGTGCTGGCGACAGAGGCGAAATAGGTAGAAGGTAGAAGGTAGAAGTTTGCGGTGGAACCGCAACCGCCGCATAGAATGGAGGTTCCGCCAGATACGCAGGTAGAAGGTAGAAGGTAGAAGTTTGCGGTGGAACCGCAACCGCCGCATAGATGAACAGGATACAGGGGACAGATATAAATTGCGGTGGAACCGCAACCGCCGCATAGATGAACAGGATATAGGGGACAGATATAAATTGCGGTGGAACCGTAAAGATTACAGGATTACAGGATTACAGGATGATGGATGTTAGATAATTTCCCGCAGGGAATTAATACCAATGGATAATGGACCAAGAGAAAAAAAATAAAATCATATCGGCAGGGGTGACGGCCATCACCATGTTGTTATTGATGGTTTTCATGATCTGCTGTGGTTTCACGGAGATGGTGCCACCACCACCCGCCAAGAAAGCCATCTTAATCGAGCTGACCTCCGGTGGAGGTGGCGGCGGTGGCGTGCAAGCCTCACAACACAAGACACAGCCCGCCAGCTCATCAGTACCCGTAGCCACACAGAACGCCGAGGAAGCTCCTGTCATTAGCGGCACACACAAGCCGAAGACCACTGCGGAAAAGACTCCCGTAGTAGAAGAACCCAAACCTGATGTAAATGCGGCCTATAGGCCCGGACGTGGCGGTGGCAGCGGCGGAGGTAGCGGCACGGGCAGTGGCAGCGGTTCTGGCAGCGGACTCGGTCCCGGCACGGGAGGAGGCTACGGTGGAGGTATCGGCTATGGCACCGGCACTCGTAATTATAAATATATGCCCGAACAGACAGTGTCAGAAACCGGACAAGTCTGTGTAGAAGTACATGTCGATGCTGATGGGAATGTAATTGACGCACGTGTCATTAGCAACAATAAATACCCTACCACCATCACCAATCGCAGCATACAAGCCGAATGTGTGGCAAAAGCCAAAACGGCTAAATATGTCAAAGGCAAAGAGGAATTGCGCATCATTGTTTTCAAGTAAACCGAAAACTCATTCATCATGTATAAATCATTGTTGGATAAGATTTTCCAAGCCTATCCAATGTATCATAAAATCGGTAGTGCCGCCTATAAGGAAGGGCTGGAAAACATTGAGGCCCTGATGGACATTACCGGCCACCCCGAACGCAAATTCAAAGCCGTACACATTGCCGGCACCAACGGCAAGGGCTCCGTAGCTCACCTTTTGGCCTCCTATTTCCAAGAGCGAGGATGCAAAACCGGACTTTTCACCTCGCCCCATTTGGTGGATTTCCGCGAACGCATCCGCCTGAACGGACAGATGATCAGCGAAGAGTCGGTATTGGCATTTTTCAACAAATTCCAGTCTCAATTCGACCTGCTGGAACCGTCATTTTTCGAGATGACCACAGCCTTGGCTTTCCACTATTTTGCAGAAGAGAAAGTGGATGTGGCAGTCATTGAAGTGGGCCTCGGAGGCCGCCTGGATTCCACCAACGTACTCTCTCCCCTACTCTCTGTCATCACCAACATTTCATTGGAACACACCCAGATGTTAGGCGACAGCATTGCCAAAATCGCCAAAGAGAAAGCGGGCATCATCAAGCCCAAAACGCCTGTCGTCATTGGCGAATTCCATCCCGAGAGTTTCCCCGTTTTCGAGGACATTGCCAACAAGAAGGATGCTCCCCTATTTTTAGCGGAGGACAACTACAGCTTCAGCGGCAACTTCGACGACCTAAGTGTGATTGATGTGATGGGCAACACCCTATACGAGCATTTGCAAATGCCGCTTCAAGGCGAGTACCAGCTCAAAAACCTCAAAACCTTCTTGCAGGCGACAGAAGTCATCGAAGAACTATGGCCTGCTGAGAAAGATGTGGTGCCACAAGCCATACAATACATGGTGAGCAACACGGGATTCCAGGGCCGCTGGCAGATTTTGCGCCGCGAGCCGCTGACCATCTGCGATGTGGGCCACAACCCTGGAGGTTTGAGGCTTACTATGCAGCAACTGAAACAATACTCCTGCCGCCAGCTGAGGATGGTCTTCGGTATGGTAAAAGACAAAGATGTGGAGCAAGTTATCGGCATGTTGCCCCAAGATGCCGAATATTACGTATGCCAGGCACAGATTGAGCGTGCCATTCCCGCAGAAGAATTAGCGGAACGCATGCAGCAGCATGGTTTGAGTTGCCGTGTTTGCGGCACCGTGGCCAATGCTTTCAAGCAAGCCAACGCCGATGCCGCCCCCGATGACCTCATTTTTGTGGGAGGAAGTTGTTTTGTTGTGGGGGAACTGTTAGCAGTTGTCAATTGACAGTTGACAGTTGACAAATTTCTATTTCCTCTTGCCTCACTTTCGCGGCGTGCGGGGATTGTGCTTCGGGGCATGCGATACTTGCGCCGCGATCTAACACAAACGGCCATTTCTACCCTGGGTTGCGGTGCTCGTTCCTCGCACCTTACCCTGGGCTATGCTGCGTGCAGGCTTCCAGCCTGCATGCAACGTAGGGCTGTCGTATCACGGCAGCCGTGACAAACCTGCCATGCGGCTGCCACAATGTGACAGCCCTACATGAGACGGATACAGGGCGGATACAGGCACGAATGCGGATGCATGCAATGCGTCCCTACACCCACTCTTGCCAGCCTACTTCCCTCAAAAAAACATTAAGCATTAAAATCAGTATCTTTTTTCACCAAATTGTGTCCAATAATCAAATTTTATTTGTAAGTTTGCATTTTGTAATATTCCGTAAGAGGAATTCAATTAATTTGCAAGCGCATGAAAGCTAAAATCATCGTCACTGGAGGGACGGGCTATATTGGTTCACACACCATTATCGAATTGATCAAAAGTGGGCAATTCGAAGCTGTGGCGGTGGATAGCTGCGTGCGTTCAACCCCTGAGACTATCGACAGAATTGAGGAAATCACGGGTGTCCGGGTCAAGCATCACAATATAGACATTTGCGACAGAAACGCTTTTTTTTCTGTAATTGAACAAGAGGCCCCCATTGCCGGCATCATCCACTTCGCCGCTTTCAAATGCGTACCCGAATCCATGGAGAAACCGCTGATGTACTACCGCAATAACCTCGGTTCTCTGGAGAATGTACTGGAGGCTTGCGAATTGTACCATATACCCCGACTGATTTTCTCATCTTCCGCTTCTATATATGGGGATGTAAAAGAGCTTCCCGTTAGCGAGAAAACACCGTTTGGCACACCCTTCTGCCCCTATGCCCATACTAAGCAAATAGGAGAACAGATGATTCATTTCTTCTGTAAACAGCGTCCAGACTTTCAGAGCGTCATTCTACGCTATTTCAACCCAGTAGGCTGTGACATGAGCGGCTTAAATGGCGAATTATCACCCGACAAACCCAACAACCTCATGCCCATCGTCACTCAGGTAGCCATCGGCAAAATGAAGCAACTGACGGTCTTTGGCACGGACTATGACACCCGCGACGGTTCCTGCATCCGCGACTATATTCATGTTTGCGACATCGCCAATGCCCATGTAAAAGCTTTGCAATTTCTGATGGACAAAAAGAATGAAAGCAACTGCGAAATCTTCAACTTGGGCAGCGGCAACGGCGTTTCAGTATTGGAAATCATCAATGCCTTTGAGAAAGTCAATCACATTAAGCTGAACTACACTATTGGTGGCCGACGTCCTGGGGATGTGCCTGCCATATACAGCAACAGTCAGCGAGCCAATACCCTACTCGACTGGCATTGCAGATACGACCTGGATGACATGGTGGAATCAGCCTGGAAGTGGGAAAAACATTTGAGTCACCTGCGTAAAACAGAATAAGCATCTTCATACAACAATATGGAAATCAGAGAGATAACAAAAGGAAAAGATATTTGGGAATTCATCAATTTCCCAAAACGGCTCTACAAGGATTGTAAGCATTATGTACCCCCTTTGGACAATAGTGAATACAACACACTCACCCGACATCCCGCATTGAGTTTCTGTGACTTACGGATGTGGATGGCCTATCAAGATGATAAGATTGTGGGCCGTATCGCTGGCATCATTAACCACAAATGCAATGAACTAAAACAGCAAAAACGTATACGCTTCGGCTGGTTCGACACTATTGATGACATCAACGTGGCGAAAGCTCTGATTGACAAGGTAGAAGAATGGGGACGAGAGCAAATGCTGACAGAAATCTGCGGTCCCTCCCGTTATTCCAACATGGAAAGACAAGCCATGCTCGTTGAGGGCTTCGACCATACCCCTTCTATCAGTGCTGACTACAATTACGAATACTATCCAAAGCTAATTGAACAAATAGGCTTTGAGAAAGAGGTGGACTATATTCAATACAAAGTAAAAGTATCCAAAGAACTGCCAGAAAACTTCGAACGTCTGGCGGACCTTCTTTCCCGCAAATACAAAGTAAGGCTCCGTCATCTCAAGAACCGGGATGAGCTGAAAAAATGCGGCATGGAATTCTTCCATGTGCTGAACCGAAGCTATGCCAACATCTTTAATTTCATTCCTTTAACCGATGAGGAAATCCAGTGGACCATTGAGGAGGACTTCCAGGTAGCCGACACCCAACTGTCATCCGTCTTGGAGGATGAAAACGGCAGGATAGTGGGCTTTGCCTTTTGCCTACCCTCCTTAAGCCAGGCACTCCGCAAAGCCAATGGCAGGCTATTCCCCGGCGGAGGCTGGTACTATGTGGTCAAAGCCCTGCGAAAAAACAAATACGTGGATATGTACCTCACAGGAGTGTTGCCAGAATATATGCATACCGGCATTCATGTATTATACCACAAGCAGTTGCACGAGAATTTCATTGCCAAAGGCTACGAATACGCTTTCACCGCCCAGCAGTTAGAGACCAATGTAGCCTCACATATCTGGAAGAAATATGAGACGGAACCTTATTTTAGGAGAAGGTGCTATAGGAAAGACATTAACAATTAACAATTAACAATTAACAATTAACAATTAATAATTAATAGTTGATGGTAATTATGGGTGGGCAATATGCAGTGGTGACAGGGGCTAGCCGAGGATTGGGTAAGGAACTGGTTATAGAGCTGGCTCGACGTGGAATAAGTTCCATTATGATTGGGACAAACGAGAACGTGGGTCTTGCATGTGCCGAAATCAACGCAAAATACAATACCCAATGTGTTTCTTTCACAGCTAATCTGTGCCAAAAAGAAGAAGTCTTGGCATTGGCAGAAAAAATCAACAGTCAATATGAGGTTTTCATGTTGGTCAACAATGCCGGCATGGGTGGCAGCAAAGCTTTTACCGAAGCGGACTGCGACTATCTTGACCGCATCATTCAGTTGAACATAAGAGCCACTGCCCTATTAACTCACGAGCTGCTTCCAAACTTGATGAAACAGGAACGCGCATACATACTCAATATCGGCAGCATGGCCGCCTTTACCGCCACGGGTTATAAAACTGTTTATCCCGCCAGCAAAGCCTTTTTGAGACATTGGACATACGGTATGAGGGAAGAGTTCAAAGGGACAGCGGTCAGTTTCAGCTACGCCTCGCCAGGCGCCATGGCCACCAATCCCGAAGTGACCGCACGCATTGAGAAACAAGGCTTCTTAGGCCGTTTCACCTTAAAATCCACGGGACAGATAGCTCAAAAATGCATCCGCCAGACTTTGCGAGGCAAAAGACACATCATCATCAACCCTTTGAGTTATTGTTTCTCCGCCATCATTCCGGGATGCATCAAGAATCCAATTATGACCAAAATCGTAAAAAGAGAAGTTGCCCGATGATATTCAACCGAACAACTTCTCTCAAAATATAAAAACAAACTATAGGGGTAATAGCTTGAACAAATTAGTCACGCACACAGCGCACAGACATGCCATTTTGCTTAAAAGCCCCGTATTCTTCACTTGTAACCGTTGCCTCATAGTAACGCATCACACGGTCGATAGCTACCAGATCATTTTCTCCTGTACCATTGCCATATTTAGTGGCGGTCCAAAAATAGGCACTACCGCCAAAGTAATTTGGGGTTTGCTGGCACTCTCCCGCAGGAAGGGCATTAAAACCTGTAGCGTTATTTGAAGACTGATTATTACCCACAGAATTTGGCACAGAGCTTTGGTCCCAGCCACTTGTCGAAGCCAAAGCTTTTGCGATATTGGCAGCACCGCCACTTTGAAAATTCGACTGGGTGCTAAGATAATCCGTAAGTTCTTTCCATTCCGCATCTGAAGGTAAATGCCATCCATTAGGACAAGCGCCCTGCACGCCACTTGGATTAGCGGTACTGCTACTAACTTTATTCGTAGCAGCTGAGAAATTATACAAATAGCCATAAGTACCGACGGTAGAGCTGTTATTGTCCGGATAATAACGATAAGGAGTGGAAGCACTGAGGTTGTGCATCATTTCTCCCAATGGTATAACTGTTCCATCTGCATAATGGGTAGTACGCAAATTAGAAGCCATCCAAACTTGTTTACCTAATTTAACAGCATTGTACGTGTTGCCGTCATAATCCTGGACAGCATTTTGGATTAAACCATCTCCTACAGGTTCCTGATTCTCTTCAATCTTTTCTTTTTTGCATGAAGATAAGGAAACAGCAAATAAAAAAGGAAGGGCGAAGCCCAAAACCAAAGCAAAGATTTTTTTCATAATATATTTATTTTAAGGTTGTTATATATTTTTCTTCCATCCTGAAAAATCATCTTCACATATTGAAGACGTATGAAAGCAGAAAAACGTTACAACACAAATAATTTTTTTTTACTTTTGCAAAGAGATAATACCGAAAAACAATATGACCCAAAGAAATCGCACTCTAATCTTTGCCTTACTTGGCATAGCCATACTTTGTATATCGTTAGCTTTTGTGCTGATGCTGCCTTCACGCCAAGCTTCAGCAGAACTGCCGAGCCCGTCTAAAAGAATGAATCAAAGCAGCATACAAAATCCCGATTCGATGATGGAGATTCCGCGCTACACGATTCAACGCAAAGGGAAACAGGTAATACATACGGGATACACTGTAAATTTCAATCCCGAATGGCATATTCCGAATTGGGTGGCATACGAGCTGACCGAAGAAGAGTTGGAAGGAGACATCCCCCGCGCACAAAATTTTGAGCCGGACCCGCAGCTTAGCGACTGTACCCCCACTACCTTCGACTACTCCCGTTCGGGTTACGACCGTGGCCACATGGCACCAGCAGTCAACATGAAATGGGACCAGCAAGCCATGAACGAAAGTTTTTACACTTCCAATATTTGTCCACAGAATCACAACCTCAACTCAGGCGTATGGCAGCAATTGGAAGAGCGTGTCAACATATGGGCATGCTCTTACGGCAATATTTATGTGATTTGCGGACCCATTGTAGGAGAAGATTATGAAACTATCGGAAGAGCCAAAGTCGCCGTTCCAGACGCCTTTTTCAAGGTGTTATTATGCCACATCAATGGTGAGTGGCAGGCCATTGGTTTCTATTTCAAGAATGAGGCCGGCACAAGACCTCTGCGCAGCTATGCCCGCAGCATCGATACCATTGAGAAAATGACCGGCATTGATTTCTTCCACCTGCTGGATGACAGTATTGAGGATAAGATTGAGGCGAAGTACCAGTTGGATGCATGGGGAATATAAAAAAAGGTGGTCGAACGACCACCTTTTTTTTTATTCAAGCCAATTGTTTACGCATTCTTGATAGCAGCCTGGGCAGCGGCCAGACGAGCTACTGGTACGCGGAACGGAGAGCAAGAAACGTAGGTCATACCGGCTTTGTAGAAGAACTCTACAGAAGCGGGATCACCACCGTGCTCACCGCAAACACCGCACTTCAGGTTGGCACGGGTGCTACGACCACGTTCCACACCTAATTTCACCAACTGGCCAACGCCTTCCTGATCCAAAGTGTTGAATGGATCGGCGGGGATAATCTTCTCATCAACGTAGGTATGAACGATAGCGTTCACATCGTCACGGCTGAAGCCGAAGGTCATCTGGGTCAAGTCGTTGGTACCGAAGCTGAAGAACTGTGCCACCTCGGCAATCTTGTCGGCTACCAATGTAGCTCTCGGAATCTCAATCATAGTTCCGAAGAGATAGTCGATGGTTACGCCGAACTGAGCCTCGATTTCAGCTTTCACGCGGTTAGCGATAGCTTTCTGGTGCTCTAACTCTTTCACATTGATGGTGAGGGGAACCATGATTTCCAAACGAGGATCGTGGCCTTCCTTCATCAATTCAGCAGTAGCCTGGAACAAAGCACGGAACTGAGTTTCAGTGATTTCGGGATAAACAATACCCAGACGAACACCACGGAGACCCATCATCGGGTTCACTTCGTGCAATGCCTCGATACGTTTTACCAATTCTTCTTCGCTCATGCCACGTTCCTTAGCCAAAGCTTCGATTTTAGCTTTCTCGTTGGTCTTGGGAACGAATTCATGCAATGGAGGATCCATCAAACGGAAAGTCAGCGGTTTGCCATCCAGCACTTTCAAGGTACCTTTTGCACTTTCGCGGATATAGGGTTCCAGTTCCTTCAGAGCAGCGATACGATCTTCAGTAGTGTTGGTCAGAATCATATTACGCAGCTTAGCCAACGGTTTCTCGCTGTTCTTGCCATAGAACATGTGTTCGATACGGAACAGACCAATACCTTCAGCACCGAAGTTCACAGCGTTCTGAGCGTCATCGGGGTTGTCGGCGTTGGTACGGACACCCATAGTGCGGTATTTGTCCACCAGCTTCATGAATTCCTGGAACAACGGATTTTCAGTAGCGTCAATCATCTTCACTTCCTCAGCGTAAACCCAGCCTTTGGAGCCGTTCAAGCTCAGCAGGTCACCTTCTTTGAAGGTCTTGCCAGCGATGTTAACGGTGCGTGCATTCATGTCGATATGAACGGCGTCGCAACCTACGATACAGCATTTACCCCAGCCACGAGCCACGAGAGCAGCGTGAGAGGTCATACCACCACGAGCGGTGAGAATACCGGTAGCGGCACGCATACCTTCCACATCTTCGGGGTTGGTTTCCTCACGAACGAGGATGTTTTTCACTTTCTTAGCGGCATATTCTTTAGCCTTTTCGCTGTCGAGAGCGATGATACCTACAGCACCACCAGGACCTGCGGGAAGACCCTTGGCGATCACTTCGTGTTTCTTTTCGTCAGCGGCATCCAAAATCGGGTGCAGCAGTTCGTCCAACTGAGCGGGAGAGAGGCGCATCACCACTTCCTTCTCGTCAATCAGACCTTCGTGCAACATATCGAGAGCCATAGTCAAAGCGGCCACACCGGTACGTTTACCCACGCGGCACTGCAACATATACAGCTTACCGTCCTGGATGGTGAACTCGATATCGAGCATGTCATGATAGTTCTTCTCCAAGATTTCACGGATCTCGCAGAGTTCCTTATAAGTTTCGGGCATCAGCTCCTGCATAGAATGCATGTGCTTGTTCTGCTCGTTCTTAGTGTCATCGTTCAAGGGGTTGGGGGTACGGATACCAGCCACGACGTCCTCGCCCTGAGCGTTGATCAACCATTCGCCATAGAACTGGTTGTCACCAGTAGCGGGGTTACGGGTGAAAGCCACACCGGTAGCGGAGGTTTCGCCCATGTTACCGAACACCATAGTCTGCACGTTCACAGCAGTGCCCCAGTCATCGGGAATACCTTCGATACGACGATAAGAGATGGCCTTTTTACCGTTCCAGCTCTTGAAAACGGCCTTGATACCGCCTTCCAGCTGAGCCTTAGCGTCATCTGGGAATTCAGTGCCGAGCACTTCTTTAATTTTAGCCTTGAATGCATTGGCTAACTGCAGCAATTCATCAGCGGTGATTTCAGTGTCGCTCTTATAACCTTTGCTTTCTTTGAATTGATCCAGCATGTCATCTAGCTGTTTGCGGATGCCTTTGCCGTCAGCGGGTTCGATACCCTCAGCTTTTTCCATAACCACATCGGCATACATCATGATCAGACGACGATAGGAGTCATATACGAAGCGGGGGTTATTGGTTTTCTTAATCAGGCCGGGGAGAGTTTTGGAGCTCAGACCGATATTCAGTACGGTATCCATCATGCCGGGCATGGAGCTACGGGCACCGGAACGGCAGGAAACCAAGAGAGGATTTTCGGGGTCATCATATTTCATACCCATAATGCTTTCCATCTTGCTCATACCTGCCCAAACCTCATCCATCAAACCTTCAGGAAGCTGGCAGTTGTTACCGTAATAAGCGGTGCAGCATTCAGTAGTGATGGTCAGACCTGCGGGAACAGGCAGTCCCAATAAACACATCTCGGCGAGGTTTGCGCCCTTGCCACCCAACAAATTTTTCATGTCGGCTTTGCCTTCAGCGGTCTTTCCGCCAAAGGTGTAAACGTACTTTACTTTACTCATTTTCAATTACTTTACTGATTAGTATAAAAAATTATTTTAGTCGATTTTTGAAAGGTGCAAAGATACGAATTTTTTCAATTAGTTAATTAGCAAATTCGTTAATTAGTAAATTAGACAATGGCTGTCTTTCGTTTTTTTGTATTTTTGCCGATTGAATATGTTTCATTTTATGAATTATGCTAAAAACATTTAATAAAAACTTGATTCCTTTATTTGTCGCTATTTTGCTGATTGTGGCGGGGGGATTGTGCACCTGGTTCACTGCCCGCAGCGTACATGTGCATTTGCGCGAAGGGGAAAGCAATACCGCAGCTAATTCATCCATTTATGAAGATTTCAGAGACAGTGTAGCCAAATTTTCCACCGAAGACCATAATAGTAGAAACACTTCTGCCGATACAAAATTGCCTTTCAGCATCCGACTGGATGAATTCAATGTGGACTATTACGAAGGCACTACTACCATCAAGGATTACATCAGCCATGTCACTGTGACCGACGGAGAGAAGGTGTTCACGGCTCGGATTTCCATGAATAAAATCCTGAAATACAGGTATTATCGCATTTTCCAAGAAGACTATGACACCGACTTGGACGGCAGCGTTTTGCTCGTCCGTTACGACCCCTGGGGGACAACTCTGGTCTACATCGGCTTTGCCCTACTCTTGCTGTCAATGATATGGCTACTGTTGCGACGCGACGGGGCATTCAGGCGTTTGCTACGTGCACTCTCTGTCGCCTGCCTGCTGATGCTCTCGTTGCCCACCTCTACCTTAGCCAATTCAGGTTACAGGTTACAGGAGACAGGGGACAGGGTGCAGAATTCAGAATTCAAAATTCAAAATTCAGATTCCAACAATCAACTGTCAACTGTCAATTGTCAACTGTCAACTGAAGAGGCGGCGGCTTTCGGCAAGCTGTCGGTCTATTACCGCGGTCGTATCGCTCCCTTCGACAGCTATGCCCGTGACTACTGCAAGGCAAATTTTCCAAAAGGCAAGATACCAGCCGGCTACAACCCCGTGCAACTCGTCACCGAAATTTATCTTTTCCCTGAGAAGTGGCCCGACCAAGTCCACCCCGCCATGAAACTCTTCCCGCAACAGGACCACTGGTTTGCTCCCGAGGATGACCTCAGCTCGGCAGACCCTGCTGACACACTCTTCATTGCCCACATTTTAGACTGGCTCAAACTATCTATCCAGGAAGATAATCATCCGCAGAATATACAGATTATCAATTCTATATACCAATTTCAAGAAAAACGTTGCACCCCAGGCAGCATTAAGCGCCAACGGGAGCTGATCGAAATAGCATACAATCAATACAAGCCAGAGAGCAAAATCTTCCTCATGGAAATCATCATGGCCTTAGTATTGTTGGTACTATTCTTGGCGGTTTCCAATGCGAAATGGACAAAAACATTAGCCCTAATCTTTATGTTCGTTGCCCTGACGTTTGTTTTGGCAGACATCGGCTTGCGATGCTATCTTTCTGGACACAGTCCCTTCAGCGGTCTTTTCGACACCTTGATGCTACTTTCGGCAGGGGTGCTTCTCATCGGCTTGTTTGTCAGCCGAAAGAGCAGCTTCATTACCCTACCCTCACTTATTGCCTCCGCTTTCATCATCTTGGTAGCCACGATGATGGGCGGCAGAAGTTTCTCTCCCCTCATGCCCGTACTAATATCCCCTTGGCTTACCATTCATGTGGCCATTCTGATGACCGCATACAGCATGCTGACGTTCACCTTTATATTGGCACTCATCAGCATCCCTCTCATTATACTGAAAAGAAAACAAGAACTCATTCAAAATATCACAAAAATCAGCCAGGTATTTTGCATTATCGGTGTGGTATTGCTGGCTATTGGCATCATGATTGGCTCGGCATGGGCCAACATCAGCTGGGGGCAGTATTGGAGTTGGGATCCCAAAGAGACCTGGGCACTTATCACTCTTATAGGCTATTGCGCAGCCCTACCGGGAGTCATTCCCGCTGCTAACCGCCACCCTTGGCTCTATCACCTGATCATCCTCATCGCCTTCTGCCTGCTCATCATGACATACTTGGGCATAAACCTCTTTGGAGGGATGCACGCTTACAGTTAATAGTTAACAGTTAATAATTAATAGTTTTTAGTGTTAGTCACTTCGTGTTAATTACTTCGTGTTAATTACTTCGTGTTGATGACTTCGTGTTAGTTAATACGTGTTAGTTAATACGTGTTAGTGATTACATGCATACAATCAGATTAACTATTAACTATCAACTATTAACACCTAACCCCTGAAACCTGACCACTAATTACTGTTTCACCACTTTAACAACGCTTTCCGTGGCGGTTTGGGTGTTGCGCAGTTTCAGCAAATAGACACCTGCGGCAAAGGATGACAAATCAAGCTGCATGTCATTACCACTCATCTCCCATCTATTCAACATCTTACCATACATATCAAACAACTGCAACTCTCCGTTAAACAATTGTGCATTATTCATTGTACATTGTACATTGATCATGCCATTAGTCGGATTCGGATACACCTGTATCACTGACATTTCCGCATCATCAATACCTACACCGTATGTAATCTGCATAGACGCTGGCAGTGATGGCCCACAATCATTCAAGGCATACACCGACAAAGTCGCAGAGCCTGGCGATGTGACAGTAACCTGTGCCACGGTCTGGTTGTAGGAAACGCTCCAGTTGGGGTTAGACAAAATCCATTCATACAAAGTGGCATTTTCGACGGGATCAATCATATAAACAAAATTACCGGGGTAAGTCACCTCGCTATTACCAATGATATTTCCTGTAATGACAGGTTTTGGTCTCACCGTAAGATGAAGTGTACGAATACTGTCGCAGCCGTACGCAGTCTGTAAGTTCTCGACAAAATCAAACTCACCCGGCACATCCTGAACAGGAATGGAGAAGCCATAACCAGAGTATGGATTACCTTGACAGATTTCATCTGTAAAATTAGCAGCATAGCTTGGATGAACAGCCAAAGTATGGTTTTGTTGAGCCACACAACCATCGGCTGATATGGCAGTTACCGAATAAGTCGTTGTTGACGTAGGACTTACCTGGATAGTATTATTTGAAACACCCGTATTCCAACTGAAAGATGAAGCATTGGCACATACCGCAGTCAGTGAAACTGTTTCATCGGCACACATATCATTGGGACCGGCAATCACAATCACTGGGGATGACAAAGTGGATACATTCTGGCTTGTTGTGGCAGAGCAGCCATTCAAATCGGTCACCTGCACAGCATAATATCCTGGTGTTGTAACGGTTATCGAAGTAGTCGTATCACCGGTATTCCACAAGATGGAACCATTGCCGATAGCTGTCAGTATACCCTCCGCATCCGGACAGATAGCGGTTGGACCTGTAATAGAAATCTGTGGATTAGAATACTGTATCAAGGTATGACTTGTCGTATCGGTACAACCATATTGGTTGAATGCGACCAGCTGATAAGTTCCACTTGTTTGCACATCAATCATGGCAGCGGTCTGTCCTGTGCTCCACAAATAGGCCATACCACCTTGGGCACTCAACGTGACGACAGAACCATCACAAATACCGTCGGGAGCAGCAATTGCAGCAGTTGGTCTCTCATTGACCACCACCTGTCGCGTAGCTTCTACCATACAGATACCATTATAAGCCTGTACCGTATAGCTTGTACTGCTTTCGGGTGCTATCACAATATTGGGACTGGTAGAGCCCGTACTCCACAAATAATCCGTAGCTCCTATCGCCAACAATTCTGTCTGCTCGCCATAGCACAGCATGGTATCACCCAAAATCATCAGATTTGGATATTCATAGACATGAACATAAATGGACGCACTATTGGTACAACCCGTAGAATTCGTTACGGTCACCGTATAAGTGCCTGTTGTAGCGACATTGATACTTCTGTTGTTAGAGCCCGTGGACCAATGGAAGCTACTGGCATTGGAACTGGTAAGCACCGTCACTTGTCCTTGACACAAGACGGTATCACCGGTTATGGTGACAACGGGAACCGGAGCCACTGTCAGATTCCAAGAAGCACTAACAGAACAACCATAATTATTGGAACCCACCACCTGATAGGTAGTCGTATATCGCGGATTAACCGTAACGGATGCGGTGCTATCTCCTGTTGACCAATGGAAATGTGTAGCCGTACCCGAGGCAGTCAACGTAGCCTCTGCCCCATTACATACGGTCGTAGGTCCAGTAACACTAATAGTCGGAGAAGAATATACCATCAACAATTTTGATGCCGTATAGCTACAGCCATACATGTCTGTCACTGTCACACCGTACACGTTGGTGGATGTCACCCGAAGTATGCTGTCGGTGGCTCCCGTAGTCCACTGATAAGTAACGGGCTCATTGGTTTGTGCATACAGTACACCCGTATCACCCGTACACAAATAATCAACGCCAACGATTTGCAGTTCAGGTGCCATGTGTTTCTCCACATGGAAAGTTGATGGCAAGAGGCAAGTTGAGGGATCCACTGCATGAACGGAATAGTCTCCTGTCTCATGAACATAAATGCTATCGCCTTGCTGTCCATCTGACCACATAAGTTCCTGATGGGTATTAGCCACCAGCAAGACAGAGTCACCAGCACAGAAATCCGTATTACCAGTGATAACGATGGGAACAGTAGGATTCACCACAACTTGGGCGGAAGTAGTGGCCGAACAGCCATTTTCATCCATAATCACCAAATTATAGGAAGTGGTGTTGGACGGAGCCACGGTGATAGACTGACTCACTGCCCCTGTTGACCAGAAGAAATACACGCCATTAGATGCAGTAAGTGTTGTGGTATCTCCCGTACAGATATTTTTTCTACCCAAAATTTCACAGGAAGGCGCGGGTGTTGACTGGAAAGTGAAAGAGGCAGATGCCTTACATGAATTGGCATCTCTCACTTCCACAACATACACACCCGAAGCATACACCTGTATCTGAGCAGCGGTAGCACCCGTATTCCACAAATAAGACACAGCCGTCGGTGCCTGGGCTGTCAGCACATTCACATTGCCAGCGCAGGCCACAGGATTACCTGCAATCTGCACACTGGGCAAAGGTCTCTCGCTAATCTCAATACTGTCGCGGGAATAGCAAGCATGAGCATCCCATCCTTCAACGATATACAGGCCAGCTGTAGTGACAAACAGACTGTCATCCGAAGAGCCGTTTGACCATAAATAGTTTGATACACCATGAGCTGTCAATAAAACAGAATCTCCCACACACATCAAAGTGTCACCACTGATAGTCACCTCTTGTACACCATAATGATAAACACTCTTTTGAGCTGTGGCGGAACAGCCTGCAGAGGTAAAGACCGTCACCGAATAATTTCCAGCGGATTGGACCAAACGCTCCGCACTTGTGCTGCCATCATCCCACAGATAGCTACTACCACCTGATGCCACCAATGTTGCTGAAGCACCCACACAAATAGAGTCCGGACCAGTGATGGTTGGGATGGGCAATTCCTCAACCCTTACCATAACCGTATCTTGATTACGACAACCATAAACATCCTCTACCATAACCCAATAATTGGTATTCACCAAAGGAAGCACTGAAATATTATTGACAGCAGCGCCTGTATTCCATAAGAATGAAGAGGCATTAGGAGCTGTAGCATACACAGTGGCCATATTTCCTTTACATATCGCCGTATCGCCTGAGAAGGTAATATTTGGAAGTGGATGCATAGTTATCGTAGTAGAATCTGTTGCAGTACAACCATTGGCAGTCACTTGCAATACATACGTGCCTGCTGAATGAATGGTTATCTGACGTTCTGTAGAGCCTGTATTCCATTGATAGCTATAACCCGAAGCCCAACCAGCATTCAATATGACTGCTGTTCCTTCACATACTTCATTATCGGAAGCTATAATCGTGACATTAGGCAGATTTTTCTTGGTCACAATCAACTGTTGTGAAGACGAGCAACCGTATGCATCAGACACCACTACAGAATAAGCACCACCCTCTGTCAGGCTCAAAGATGCTGTATTTGCTATCTGAGCCCCGTAAGCATTACGCCATGAATAATTCTGTCCACCAGCTGCGGTCAGCACTGTGCTTTGACCATCGCAGAAGGATACATCACCCGTGACAGAAGCTACAGGTACCGCTTGCTGAGTTACTGAGATGGAAGCTGTGGCAGTACAATTGGCAGGAGAAGTGGCTTGAACAGTATATGTACCAGGAGTTGAGACTACATAAGACTGACCCACTCCCGAATTGTTCCACAAATAGGACACCACACCTGTTCCTGTCGCACTCAAAGTAGTTGTGCTTCCTTCACAGAAATAGTTTTGTCCAATAATGTTCACTGTCGGCAATGCATTCACTTCCAGATATTTGGTTGCAGTAGCCGTACAGCCATATTGGTTCGTAACCTCAACAGTATATTGCTGTGCATTAGTCAACTGAACCGATGCGGTGGTTGCTCCTGTTGACCATAGATAGCTGGTACCGCCAGTGGCCGTAAACACTGCTGTTTCGCCTTGACAGATGGCATCAACGCCATAGATAGAGGCCGTAGGTGTGGCATTTACTGTGATGGTATGGCTTGCTGTTGCCGTACAGCCACGATCCGAGGTACCTGTCACCATGTAAGTGCTGCTTTGCTGAGGGGTAACCGTCAGCACCGGACCCGTAACACCTGTATTCCAGTTGTAGCTATTGGCCCCTGTTGCCATCAACATAACCTCTGACCCGCGACAAACACTGCTCTCGCCATTGATAGTCACATTCGGCAGCGGCAAATAGGTTACTTCCACGGAATCCACGCCTTGGCAACCATTGGTAGCCGTCACTGTTAAAACATACCATCCAGGTGTATTAACCGTTAACGGAGAACGGTCATAACCCGTATTCCATCTGACAGTACCATTGCCACTGGCTGACAACTGAGTATTTCCACCAGGACAAATTTCAGTATTACCACTAATAATCGCGTATGGATTTTCATTCACCGTCAAGACAAGGTGTATAATACTATCGCATGCCTTTGTGGTCGTCAAATTCACCACATAAGTTCCGCTCTGATAATAAGATTGTCCATTATAGACATAGGGCAGTTCGCTGCTACAGCAACTCACACGAATGATAGTGTCGTATGACGGATTGACAACAACCGTTGCCGATGCGACGGAAGAGCACTCATGTTCGTTAACGGCGGTAACTTGATAGTTTGCTGTGGATGAAGGATTAACTGTAATGGACGCTCCTGTAACACCTGTTGACCAATTGTACTGGCTTGCATTACCAATTGCATTCAGGGTAACAGCCGTTCCGGCACATGTGGAAGAAGGCGCGTTGATGCTCACTGTCGGCAATTCATGAACTGTCACCGTCTTTGACGCCTGAGCACTGCAAGCATGAGTATTGGTCACGGTAACACTATAGTTACCCGTGCTATTCACATTGATAGCATTTGTATTTGCACCCGTACTCCAAGCATACGTAACCGATTCATTGGTTACAGCCATCAAATTGTCACTTTCACCTTGACACAAAGCAGATGCTCCTGTAATGGAAACTGTCGGCCGCTGGTATTTATCCACGTGTTTTGTAGCCGTGCTGACACAAACATCTGTATTGGTGCTGCTAACCGAATAATCCCCACTTTCATACACCACCAATCTATTACCGGTCTGTCCTGTTGACCATACCAGCTGATTGGCTCCAGAAGCCATCAATACCACAGAATCGCCAGCGCAGAAATGGTCGCTGCCGCTAATCACCAATTGTACATTCTCATGCACCACAACAGGCAAGCTGGCTGAGGCACGGCAACCGTTTTGATCAGTAATAGTTACAGAATAAGTGGTATTCTGCGAGGGGCTCACTGTAATGGACTGACTGGTGGCACCCGTTGACCAATTGAAGGAGACACCGTTATTGGCGGTCAGCGTGGTGCTTTCACCCTTGCATAAATCTTGTTCTCCGATAATCGATACCGTTGGCACCCCATAGTAAGAGATGGTCTTGGATGCTGTAGCGGTATAGCCAGCCGAGTTGGTTACTGTCACAACGTATGTACCAGGTGCTGAAACATAACGAGAGGCGGTCATCACACCATCATTCCACTGGTAGCTGACTCCGCCGAAGGCTTGCAGCAAAGTAGAGTCGCCAACACAGATAGCATCATTACCCACAATGGTCGGAGTGGTATTCACCACAATACGGAAGCTCTTCAGGCTGCTACAACCATAGACATTGGTCACATCTACCGTGTAGTATGTGGTGGTAGCAGGTGTTACATTTATGTAGTTGAAGTTACTTCCTGTATTCCAATGATAGCTGACCGCCTGTGCGGCAGTAGCATAAACCGTTGCCGTTTCGCCTTCTGTAATGATAGTATCTCCACTGATAATAATTTCGGGCAACGAATGAACCAGAATCTCCACAGAATCCGCAGCCGTACATCCGTTAGCGGTCACCTCCAACACATAAATACCCGATGTCGTGACTTCTATTTGTCGGTTGTTAGAGCCCGTATTCCAATGGTAAGTGTAACCTGATGACCAACCGGCACCAAGGGAAACCGTTGTTCCTTCGCACACCTCATTGCTTGAAGCTACAATAGAGACAAGGGGCAGATTCTTTTTCACCACATTCACAGGCTGTGTAGCCGAGCAGGCATATTCATCCGTAGCGATTACTGTATAAGAGCCACCTTCTGACAAGGTAACAGTACTCGTATTGGAGACCAAAGCCCCATAATTATTTCTCCACATATAAGTCTGACCGCCGGTAGCTGTCAACTGTGTAGTCTCACCATCACAGAAGGATGTATTGCCACTCACCATAATGACAGGGTTTGAACGACGTGTCACGTTGATGCTGGCCGATGCAGTACAATTTGCCGAAGATGTAGCCACCACCGTATAAAAACCAGGATTGGTCACGGTATAGGATTGTCCGATGTTGGTATTATTCCACACATACGAGATAGCACCTATACCCGACGCATTCAGCGTGGAGGAACCACCTTCGCAGAAATAGGACTGTCCCAAGATTGACACAGTAGGAACACTATTGACTGTCAGATATTTTGATGCAGTGGAGGTACAACCTGCCTGATTGGTGACTTCTACCGTATAAAGCTGTTCGCTGGTAAGCTGTACAGAAGCCGTTGTCGGACCATGAGACCATACATACTGAGTACCGCCAGTGGCTGTAAACACCGCCGTACTGCCCTGACATATAGCATCCGGACCCGTAATGCTTGCCACTGGCACGGAATTCACCGTAACCGTATGGGCAGCGGTTGAAGTACAACCTCTATCGGATGTACCCGTCACCACGTATGATGTGGTTTGATTTGGTGTAACACTCAAAACAGGTCCCATCACACCCGTATTCCAATTATAGCTGTAAGCGCCAGAAGCTATCAGCAGCAATTCCGAGCCGCGGCACACACTGCTGTTTCCATTGATTGTGATATTCGGCAATGGCAAGTGAGCCACCTCTACCGAGTCGTATGCCTTACAACCGTTGGTAGCCGTCACCGTCAACACATACCAGCCTGGCGTATTGACCGTAATAGGTGAACGAGTCGCACCTGTATTCCATCTGAAAGTACCGTTACCATTGGCTGACAACTGGGTACTTGCACCCGGGCAGATATCCGTATTACCACTGATGATAGCGTACGGACTTTCCAAGATTGTCAAGGTCAAATGCACCACACTGTCGCAACCGTGAATAGTGGTCAAATGCACCTCGTAAGTTCCATTCTGGTTAAAAGAATGCCCATGATAAAGATAGGGCAAATCATTGCTACAGCAAGTGACACTAATGCTGGTATCATATATCGGATAAACAGTTACGGAGGCCGTAGCCGTTGCGTAACAATCATGAATATTAACCGCTGTTACCTGGTATTCAGCACTTTCCACAGCATGTATAGGCAACGACGCATTTGAACTGCCATCAGACCAATGGTAGGCGTAGCCCTCGGTAGCTGTCAAGGTAATATCCTCGCCATAACAAGCCTCATCTGGACCATTAATAGAAACGACAGGAACGGTCAGCAACCTTACCGTAATGCTATCAGTAGTAGAACAGCCATTAGCAGCAGTACCTTTCAGCCAGTATGAATGGCCGGGCTGCACCACTATGCTCAATGCTGTGGATTGCGTGCTCCATAAATAGCTTTCCGCTCCAGAAGCGGTAACCGCTGATAACTGGTCCGCGCACAAACTATCCGCACCAATAATATGGACTTCCGGATTTTCTTTTATCATCAAAGTCATCATGATCAAGCTGTCACAGCCATGTTGTGACTGATAATGGACAGGATAGGTTCCCTCCTCAGTATATAAAGAATCCAGTCTTTGATAAGGAAGCTCGCTTCGACAGATAATTACGGTATCAACCCCTTGATACTGCGGAAAAACCTCAATATAAATATCCGTTTGTGTGACACAACCATAATTGGAATACGCACGCATTTTTATGGTATCGATATAACCATTTTCATCTTCTGCTACATAAACCAAACTATCTGTATGTGAAATATTTACACTGTTTTTAGACCAGTAATAGGCCATAGCACCCGAAGCCTTTAAGACAGTAGTATCTTGATAACAAAGAGAGGTATTTCCTGTCACTTCCACCTCTGGAAAAGGCAGAATCACGAAATCCACCGTGTCAGTTCCCGTACAGCCGTTTGCATCCGTCACCATCACCGAGCACGACGAGTCGGATGTCATCGTATAATACCCCACATCACCGGTACTCCACTGATAAGACACATAACTATCATCCACGAATACGATTGACCTAACATTAACGCAATGAGAAAACTCACCATCGATGACAGGCACAGGATTCTCATGGACAATAACATGCAAGCGCACCAGACTGTCATTGCCCAAAGTGTCTGTAAGTTCCAACTGATAGTCACCCGCATCCCAAATGGTAAGCGTATCGTACATCACAGGCAATTCGGAGCGACACAATGTCAAAGTGTCATACGAAACCGGCTCATCCGCATATGCCGACATGGTATTGCATACAGCAATCATAACAGCGATAAGGGCTACAAATTTACGACAAAAGTATAATATTTTCATATTTAGTATTTTTATTCTAAAGATATAATTTACAAAATTGCAAAAATACGAAAATATACTGGACGATATGAACAATCTATTGTTAATATGTGTTAAGCACAAAAAATCCTGCTAATCATCATTTTAGCAGGATTCTATTGGCATTTCCGCCCATTTAACAGGCAGAATATCTTATCTGAATTTGTGATAATTTGCTATATCAATCTTCAGGATAAAACTCTTTCAGATAGTCTATTTGTCGGCGGTCTCGCTTAGTGGGACGTCCAGCCCCATGTTCTCTGAATTCGAATCTGGCGTGCAATTGTTTCACCCGTTCATACTCTTCAGGGGGAGTCAAGTCAGTATAATACTGAGGAACGAGGGCTGCTCCTACCCTATTCTTAGGAGTATCGACGACTTGCACCACCTTCTCCAACTGATTGATACGCACATGGAAACACTCATCAGTCTTCACCAACTTTGAAGGTTTCACGTTAATGCCATTCATTTTGACTTTTCCGGCATTACATGCATCAGTGGCCATTGAACGCGTCTTGAACAGGCGCACCATCCAGAGCCACTTGTCGATTCGAACATCAAGGTTTTCCATACGCAAACAGTTGACAGTTAATAATTAACAATTAATAATTGATTGTTTTAGTGGTTTTAGAAGTTTCAGAGGGATAGCAAGAAAATAACAAGTGCGCCACGGAGTGACGCACCTAGTTTTCAGTTTTCAGCTTTCAGTTTGATTAGGCTTCTGGTTGAGCCTCTGTAGCAGTTTCATCAGCTGGAGCCTCTTCCTGTTTCGGAGCTTCTTCCTCCTTCTTGGGGGCATTCATCATTTTGATTTTGTACTCCAGTTCTTTCACTTCCTTCTTGGCATTCTCCACTTTCTTAGTGAATTCTTGCTTCAGGAGGTCAGCGTTCTTGGAGTTGGCGAAGAAGCCCAAGTTATTCTCCCACAAGTTGATATCATCCTTCAGCTGCTGCAATTTGGTTACCAGGAATTTCTTTTCCTTATCCAACAGACGGTCAGCGTTAGGATTACTCAAGATATTGTCAATCTTGTTTCTGAAAGAATTTCTGCGAACATCATCTGAGCTCACCTTCAAATCAGCGAAACGTTTATCCAAAGCCTCTCTATATGCGGTATAGATACGGTCTTTGTCTTTTTTCGGCACGAAACCGATTTCTGTCCACTGACGCTGATAATCCTTGATAATATCCAGATTAGCGGCTCTGTCTTCGCCAAATTCATGATTGAGGATTTTCTCAATCAGTTCTTCTTTCTTCTTCAGGTTATCGGCCTCAATTTCCTTAATATTGGAGAAATAATCAGCTTTAGCAGCGAAGAACTTGTCGCAAGCGGCTCTGAAACGTTTCCAAACCTGCTCTGAATATTTACGCGGAACGGTACCAATAGATTTCCATTCCTGTTGCAGCTGCAGAATTTCATCGGTAGCGTTTTTCCAATCGGTACGGGAAGCGATGCCTTCAGCCTGGATAGCCAGATTCACTTTCTGGTTATAGTTCTGCATCTGTTCATCTTTCACCTGCTGGAAATACTCTTTCTTAGCAGTGAAGAACTTATCCAAAGTGGATTTGAAGCGTTCCCAAACCTCATCATTCAGCTTCACAGGAGCCGGTCCGATGGTCTTCCACATCTTCAGCAGTTCGGTCAGCTTATCACCGATTTCGTTGTTTTCCTTCACGCTTTCAGGATTCTTGCCAGCGGTCAGCTCTTCAGCCTGCTCGCACAGCACCACCTTGGCGTTGTAATTATTCTGCTGTTCTTCGAACAACTTGTCGTAGTATTCTCTACGAGCCTGATTAATCTGGTCGGAAGCGTTTTTGAATCTTTCCCAGATTTCGTCTTTCTTGTCTTCCGGAACAGGACCAATTTCCTTCCATTCCTCATGCAATTGCTGCAGAGCCTTGAACGACTGATTTACAGAATCTTGCAACAACAAAGATTCAGCAGTTTCGCACAATTTGATTTTCTGTTCCAGATTCTTCTTCAGATCCAAAGAACGTAATTCTTTATTGATACGGCGGATATCGAAGAATTTTTCCACATAGAAATGATAGTTCTGCCACAGATTGTTGGATTCGCTCTGGGGAACAGGACCAATTTCTTTCCATTTATCCTGGAATTCTTTGAATTTATCATTTAAAACTTTCAGGTTGGTTTCTGATTCCACCAACTGTCTTAAACCTTCGATAATACCTTTTTTATCTTCGAGATTTTTTTGTTTTTCTTTCTCTATGCGCTCCAGATACTGGGCTTTTTTATCTTTGAAGACCTGAAGAGCGGCGTTGAACTTCTTTTCGAGTTCTGTAGGTTCAGCCACGAAATCCTCTTTGTTACCGCCATCAGCGATAAACTTGTCATACAGAGCTTTACGAGCAGCCTTCAACAATTCCAGACCCTTGGCTTTCAACACGCTGACATGCATTTTCATGCTGTCGTAATCCATTTCTGAAGTGACACGTTCCAGTTCGCCTACAGTTTGGTCAAAGTCGAAGCCTTCATATTCTTTTTCCACATCTTCCATAGTTTCTGTGGGTTCAGTCTCAGCTTCTTCTTCACTTTCGCTTTCAGGAGCTTGTGTGTTTTCAATTTCATTCATCATTTCTGAAACTGACTGAGGTGCTGTTTCAGCTACCGGAGCGGGTTCTTCCACTACTTCGGGAGCAGCAGGTTCCTCAACGGGAGCGGGTTCTGCTACTGCCTCAGGTGCAGCAGGTTCTTCCACTGTCGGGTTTTCTGCTTCAGCAACGGGTTCAACAATTTCAGCTTCGGCAGCGGGTTCTGCTACCGGTTCAGTAGTTAAATTTGCATCTGTGTTTTCCACAGTCTGGCCTTCCATAGAAGCGCCGGGATTCACCTCTTGATTCTGATTTTCATCAGTGTTCGGGTGGAGAAGTTCTTGTGATTCCATAAACTTGTTTTTTGTTGTTTAATGTTGTTTCAAAAAAGTTTGCAAAGATACAATTTTTTTTAATTAGCAAATTAGCAAATTCGTTAATTAGCAAATTGGATTCTAAATCCTGAATTTTGAATAAAAAATGACAATTAAATTAATTGATTTCCATTTTCTTTTCTGAATTATTCTTTCAGAATATCCGCTAAAATAGAGACCGACTCGATTTTTCCGATATGCTCGTTATGATGCTTAAAATAGCGCAGCATACCTTGCAGTAATTCATTGCGAATGGCTTTGGAGGCCGGCTGCGGCATAGTATCATTAATCATATTGAACAACACCTTGCTGGCCATAGGCGAAAAGTTCTGCTCTTCATCCACCCAGTTATGGACAAATGCTGACTGGGGAATGGAAAAAATCTGATGGTCATTGTCGAAGTTCGACACTGGAGCAAAGCCCAAAATCCTCGACATCTGGATCATAAAATCTATATGCGTGTCTGGACGCACATGTTCCGTCTCGTCCAGCTGGCACATGCGTTGTTCTATAAACGCATACAACTGACTATCTTCACCATATTCATACAGCAAACGATAGAGGAGCTCACCATAAAACATCATGAGACTACTTTTAATGATATCGTATGGAATATTTTGATACTGCCGATAGCAAGTTAATTCCTTCAAATACATCAACTGGTTCAATTTCCTATCATCGAACTGAAGTTCAACCATAGATAAGGGCGACAGCAAAGGCAGTAAATGTCTGTTCTTATTGGAAAAAGCATTCTTAACGATAAAGGTCTGGGTTCCATACTTTTCGGTATAGAATTTCACCACAATACCCGAATCGGCATACTTGGTTTTATGCAAAACGAAAGCTTTGGAAGAGACAAACATGGCAGAACCCCTAAATCAAGTAATTAATTGACAAATAAAAGTTTAGCCACATTTTTCTCTTTGCCGCTCTTACTAGATGAGAAAACGAAATACACACCTGTGGCAGGACGGCGGCCTTTGAAATCCTTGCCATCCCATATCAGCTCTCCCCCATTGGCATAACCTTGCCAAATCAGGTTTCCCGCAGCATCCACAATCTTGCAAAACGAGTCCTCCATCAGTCCACTGACGGCAATCACACCGGTATAACCGCTATGGACAGGATTAGGAAACACCTTGACATCATAATACCATTCCTCTTCACCTTCAGTAGCCGTACCTCTGTATGAGCAAAGTCCCTTGTCTGTAGCGAAAAACACTTCTCCTGTAATGCCATCAATAGCGATATCATAAATCACATCCGACAGCAAAGGAGAGTTTTCGGCAGTCAGGTGCAGCAACTCTTCGGTACCATTGTCACTCATCAGGAAAGCACCCGCTTTGGAAGTTCCCATCCACTTGCGGTTAGCCCCATCGACAGCAATACAAGATACCTCTTCAAATTCCAGTAACACAGATGTATAGCCACCTTGCTCCATAATGATATTCCTCGGATACGAAGTACCTTCAAAGACCTTGGCCGGATCGTAAATCACCTTTACCCCTTTGTTGGTACCTATCCACATCCGTCCATTTTTATCCTCAGTAATACATTTCACCACTGACGACTCTACCTCAGCGGCGGCATTCATATCCACCAAACGGAGGCGATCATCCGTCTGATTATCAATGGTTTTATTATCATCATACACATATAATGACTGGGTAGTACTACGGGGAAAAGTAATCCATTTAAATCCTCTGGAATCCACATAAATGTACTGTGCCACCCCACCCACTACTGACGACAATCTATTCATAGCAACCCAATTACCATCCGTTTTCAGCACATTGATAATGGTCGGGGAATTGGTATTGGCTACCCATAAATTACCATAGCTATCGAAACACAATCCAGACACCAGAATCACATCAGAATTCGGAGCTTTCTTTAATGTGCTGTTACTTTCATCGTAAAGAGTCACTACTTTTCCATTCACACATTTGAACACCCCATTACCCCATGACGCAACGTAACAGACCTCAGTATTTCTCGGATCGATAGCCACATTGATCATATCATGGGCATTACCAAAAGCACGGAATTCATTCGACAATGAGCTCCATCTCTCGTTTTTGAAAAAATTACATATTGGTGGGAAATAGGCAGGGGCCCAGATATCGTAACCACCTGTCACAGAGGCCAAAACTCCTCCTACGCAGTTCAGGTTGAAACTTTTGTTAGAGATAGGACCATTGGCCGTCAACAATTCAATAACATTATACTCGCGATGCCACATCCATAAACCATTCTTGTCATCTGCCACCCAAAACTTTTCATTATCAGCAGCTCCATAATACAAACTAGGTTCATTACCCGAATCATAGAAATATCTGGTTTCTGCTGTTTGTCCGTCAAAGACAATCACACTCTGCCATGTCAACAAATACAGACTTTCTTCCGAAGCAGTTAGACACCTTGTATCTCCTGTTTCCAGTATAGGCTCATAACGCCAGTGACCTTCATCCAAAACGAATATCGAATCAGGCTGTATCAGTTGCCAGTTATCGTCATGCATTTGCGAGCGACGGTTGGCATATACCTTATTCTTGAATGACTGAAGATAATTGTATTCTTTATTTCCCAGTTCACTTTCCAACTGCCATGTGCCAAAATCCGCTACTGAAGTGCTCTGTTTATCAATACTATAAACACCTTTGGTCGTAGCCAGATAAATACGATTATCCGTCAGCACCATGTTGCGTGTCAGCAAATCCGGCACCGTGTTTGTGTACCATGTATCGACCACAAGATATGTGCCAAGATCTATTGTTACCACACCAAACTGGTAAACCAAATAACATATCTTGTCGGAAAAATATATCTGCTCGATACTTTTAGAGCCATTCAGCTGCTTATTCTTCACATCCGGCACATTGGTCAACTGGTCATTCTTAATGAAATCAAGATTTCCATTCGTATAAGCCACTACCAAAGTCGAATTTTTCTTATCGTAAGCTATTTTCGCAATTTCCACATCCGACAGGCCATCGCTCTTCGACCACTTAAGTCCTTCTCGTACTCCGGCATTCACATCAGCTTTAGAAATATACATAATGCCGTTTTCGCCAGCGGCATAGATGTAATCATCGGCCACCGCCACCGAATAGAACTGATTATATGCCAGATGGTCCCTGAAAGTGCCGATAGCCGTTTGTGCCATCAGACCTCCTGCCACTGCCAAAATCAGAAAAACAGACAGTATTCGTTTCATATTATTTTCGTTTTTCATGCGGACACATTCGATATGTCCCTACAATTTATTTTTTATCGATAACAATATTCTTCATATACCGAACCGGAATATAAGATGTTATCAGACTGATAATCAATATAGTCAACAAAACAAAAGCAAAATCCAGCCATTCGATTTGCACTGGATAATAGTTGATAAGATAGCCGCTGCTGCCATCCCCCAAGCCCACGATGTGGAACTTCATCTGCAGGAAACATACCAACAGGCCAATGAACAAGCCTGCCAAGCCTCCCAGCAGTGAAATAAAGCCGCCCTGCACCATGAAAATCTTGCGTACCAGCGATTTGCGGGCCCCCATGGCATAGAGCACCGAGAGATCGTCCTTTTTCTCGATGATGAGCATGGACAAGGTGCCAATCATGTTGAAACCTGCCACCACCAAGATAAAGGCCAGAATAACAAAGACCATCAATTTTTCCGATTTCATGGTCTTGTAAAGGGATTCTTCCTGCTGATATTTGTCTTTCAGAATATAATTTTCTCCTAAAACCTTTTCGATGGAAGCCCTGATTTTGATATATTCCTTTGGATTTTTCAGTTTCAGTTCGATGGAAGTCACCTCGTTCTCATAATTCATGATGGAACGGGCAAAAGCCAATGGCACAAACACATACTTCTCATCATATTCCGTATAGGAAGCGAAAACGCCTGCCGGAATGACATAGTCGATATTGAACGCTCGTGCCGGGTCGGAAAGGTTCTTGAGCAAACGCTTGGGGTAGTACACCTTCAGTTGCTCGGGACTATGCATGTTCAGCTGGATATTGCCGGCAGCGATGGCACCCATCACCGCAGCGGGACCTTCACTATATTGCAACGTGGCGTTGCCATCAATCAGCAAACTGTCGATGCCCGTACTTTTCAGATAATCCGGGCTTACCCCCTTGACAGACACCAGCAGTTGCTTCTCGTTGTAGGTCATCAAAGTCATGTCGGAAACCACCTCAAACACCGCCTGCACGCCCTCAAGTTTTTGCAACTCCGCCATCGGGAAAGTGTCTATGGCAAAAACTTTCCCTTCCTTCGGAAGAATCTGATAGTCAGGATTGAAAGAATTGAAACTGCTGCGCACCAAGCCCTCCATGCCGTTGAACACCGACAACACGATAATCAAAGCGGCCGAGCTGACCATGATACCGATCATGGAGATAATGGAAATCACATTGATGGCATGGTGTTTTTTGGGAGAAAACAGATACCTCAATCCGATGAAGCGGGCCGTTTGAAATGAATTGCTTTTCAAGGCTACTGTTTCAGCAAGTTTTCAATATTTTCGATATAATCTAAGGAGTCGTCGATGAAGAAATCCAGTTGCGGAATAATGCGGAGCTGGTTTTTCACCTTCTGTCCCAAGCGGTAACGGATATCCTTGATGTTGGACTTCACCGCTTTGAGCACCTTTTCATTGTCCTCAGCATTGAAAATGGAGATATAGCTGCGGGCCAGCGACAAGTCCTTGGTAACAGAGGTTTTGGTGACGGTAATCATGCAGTCATACACCGGAATGCCGTCAGCGAGGAAAATTTCCGCCAGTTCTTTCTGTATCAGTTTCGCTATTTTCTGTTGTCTTGTAGAGTCCATAGTTTTATTATTGCATTTAAAAATGCAAAGATACAAAAATAATTTGTCAATTAGCCAATTAGTTAATTTGCATAACACACAGCCCCTTCCTCTGATAAAATCCCTTCTGAAATATATTTTTTCAACAATGGTGAAATATCGGTTGTTATTTATCCCAACGAAGATTTGATGTATCTTAAACCCTCTACGAGGGTATGAATGATAAAAAACATACGTCAATATCTATTGATATTTATTCCCCTGACGGGGAAATAATATCCCGTAAGGGATTCAATATCAATAGAATGGAAAACATCATGATACAATATATATCCCGTAAGGGATTCAATATCAATAGAATGGAAAACATCATGATACAATATATATCCCGTCAGGGATTCAATATCAATAGAATGGAAAACATCATGATACAATTATATCCCGTCAGGGATTCAATATCAATAGAATGGAAAACATCTTGATACAATATATATCCCGTCAGGGATTCAATATCAATAGATGGTGGTATTATAGCATTATGGTCGCGGTGCGGGTGTTGTATGCACCGGGGCACATTGCCTGCCGCCGCGAAAGTAAAGAATGATGTTACAGGGCCATAGGATCTTGACAGACTGAGACACCTTGGCTCTGAGTCTGA
>JAEEGJ010002353.1_pt1 | contig 103579 bp, 82 predicted proteins | sample 8958761 | NCBI WGS metagenome assembly JAEEGJ01 (sample SAMN16246546, study PRJNA631951) | gut metagenome | biome: gut microbiome; feature: rumen; material: RS-attached | host: Bos | place: Iran: Karaj | collected 2018-10 | reverse complement strand
AGTTATCGTTGATGAAGCTCATCATATACGAAACGGCAGCGATGATAAAGAAAAGGCATTTGCCTACAAGTGTACGAAATATTTTTGTGACCATGCAGATGCTGTCGTAATGCTTACCGCAACGCCATTACAGACAAGCGATAATGATCTGTTCACGCTTCTCAACGTTCTTCGTCCTGATATTGTTGTGGATAAAGATACGTTTGAGATGATGTCACGTCCGAACGCTAATATCTCCCGTGCTGTACATTTAGTTCGGGCAATGGAAGAAGGCTGGAATGAAAAGGCGACAACAGAACTACTTGACCTTCAAAAAACGCAATGGGGCGATAATGTTATAGCAGAGAATCCATTGTATAATGATATATTGCGCCGCCTTGAAAGTAATGAAATAAACCGAGAAGAACGTGTAAAGCTTATTTCTGATATTGAGTCACTGCACAGTTTCGGTACTATGCTCAACAGAACCCGAAGACGTGATATACAGGATTTCTGCGTAAGACGATCTCATACTGTTTCAACTTCATTTACTGATTATCAGCAGACGCTCCACGATGAATTGTTGAATTTTGAACACGAAGCACTTTCTACACTCCATAATGCGAATTCTGTTGCTTTTATGATAAGCACGATCCGCAGACAAGCTGCAAGCTGTATTTTTGGACTTGCACCATACATCAGGGATATTATCAGCAGACGTTTGATGCAGTTGGACTATGATCCTGATAATTTAGTCAATGATGTTGATGATAAATCATTAAATGAAATCTCATCTCTTGCAAAAAAAGCGCTGATGATGGCAGATAATCTCCCCGAAAAAGACCCGAAATTTGAAGAGACATATAATATCATCTGTAAAAAACAGGAGCAGTTCAACAACAAAATAATGATTTTCAGCACATTCAGGCATACGCTGTCATATCTAAGAAGGAAACTGTCTGAATGCGGACTTAGAGTTGAACAGATCGATGGTAGTGTTAAAGATGATGCACGATACGAATTGAAATCACGTTTTGAACTTCCTCGTGAAAACGAAAATGCTATAGATATTCTTTTGTTTACCGAAGTCGGCTCAGAGGGTCTTGATTATCAGTTCTGCGATATGATGATAAATTATGACCTCCCGTGGAATCCTATGAAAATCGAACAGAGAATAGGACGAATTGACCGTCGTGGTCAGTTGAGCGATGCAGTAAACATCTACAATATCATTACCGAGGGTACGGTCGATGCAGACATATACCACAGATGCCTTATGCGTATCGGCGTATTTGAGAGAAGTATCGGCGACTGTGAAGAAATCCTCGGACAGATTGCTTCTGATATTGATTCACTCGTTTATGATACTACCCTTACAGAAGAAGAACGAAACAGAAAACTTGAACAGATGGCAGATAATGAAGTCAGAAAAATGCAGGAGCTCAACCGTCTTGAAGATGAGGAAAAAGAACTTTTCGGCTTTGATCTGACAGAACTGTCTACTTCTCAGGAAATTAAAAAAGCAGAAAATCCGTGGATTTCCGGATACTTCCTGCAAAAACTGATAGAAAACTATATTACTGCCCGTGTAGGAAAAGGTCAGTATATTTTAGGTGAATCCTCACTTAAAACACTGCGTCTATCTGCATCAGCAAGGCAGATACTGAGAGATGATCTGAAAAAGCTCTCCGGCGGACGTAATGCTCTTAGAAGAACATGGGAAAACTATTTAAGCGGTAAAAAACCTAACCATAGTATCACATTTGACCCGGAGACCGCTTCAAAAGAGCGAGACAGCTTCTTCGTTACCGCTATGCATCCTCTGGCAAAGCAAGCGGCACAATACTTTGGTCATAGTGAAGAGCCGTATTTGCATTTAACATTAAACACTTCTGATATTCCTTCGGGATCATACGTTTTTTCAATCTATGCTTGGCAATATACAGGATATAATCCCTATACAAAATTGCTTACAGTTTGTGCGAATGAAAAGATTGCCTCAGAATTACCATACCTTTTAGAAGATGCTTCTAATTCCGAAGGCAAACCAGATGGTCAGTTTGACTGGACTGACATAGAAAAACGTCATGTTAAGATGTGGCTCGAAGCCAGCGCAAAGCATAAAAGCGATATTAAATCAACCGAATCATTTAAGCTTGAAAGTATAGCGAATACATTCCGCAATAGAATTCGCTCACTGGAACAGCAGGTTCAGGACGCCTATGACGAGAATATAAAACGTATGCGTCAAAGCGAGTTGGAGACTGTTCGTGCTAAATATACTCGAAAGATTTCAGAAATAAAAGCAACTGCTGATAAGGCGGATGTTTTATCTGCTTTATTGGTAAATGGTGTCATCACGATTGTGGGGGATTAAAATGACAACACTCCGTCAATTACAAAGCGATTATGGAATGATCGACTGTCGAGATCTCGGTTCACGCAAACTAGAACAGTTGCGTGACGGTCTAAAGCAGGTTGTTTCAGCAGAGATTATTTCAGCCGAGAATGGTAAAGACTACATAGAATTGCTGAAAAAATTCAGGGAAGCTGTTGCAGAAAACGATAAGCTTCATGGTGATAACTATCCCCAGCTGCTCAACTCTCTTTTATCAGTTGGAGAAGACGGTCTGTACTCTAATAGTCTGCGCTTTATATTTGAACTAATACAGAATGTCGATGACTGCGATTATAAAGACAGTGCTGACTGTAAGCTTGATATGCGTTTTGATTTTGCAAGAGACGAAATCATATTAACATATAACGAAGTCGGCTTTTCGCCATTTAACGTATTTGCAATCACAGGTATTGCAGAAGCAGCTAAGAACGTTTCTTCTGAAAAGAATCAGATAGGTGAAAAAGGAATCGGCTTTAAATCTGTATTTGGAGTAGCAAACAGAGTATGGATCAGAAGCGGTTGGTTCTCTTTTGAACTCTATAAAGAGAATTTTACGATTCCTGTTCCGATTTATAATTCCTTTGAATACTGTAACGGAACGCAGATGACGCTATATGTACCTGGCAAAGCTAAACAGCTTTATAAGGAAATAAAAAAACAGTACTGTAAAAGAGATGCTCTTTTCTCTCGCAATCCTCTTCTGTTTTTGAATAAACTTACATCGTTAAAATTCTATTACGATGATTTCAGAAGTATGGAATTTCATGTATCCCGCACCGGAAATGATGGTTCCAATCAGTTTAAAGTTGAAAAAGGAATTGTGATTTCTGTTGATTTGCGAGACTATGAAAATGGCTCAGAAGTGAATGTGAAAGAAGAGGTACACTGCACACGATACACGTCTTATATCAAGTTTTCCAAAGAAGCCTGCCGAGCTCGTTATGGCGATAAAACGAAGGTCGGACAGGAAAACGGAAAGGCTATGATTCTATGTGTAGTTATACCAGATTCTGACTTTATTTCGGAAATCGGTAACGGGGCATTATACTCTTTTCTCCCAACTCAGCTTAAACTTACTGTACCTATCGTATGTCATGTGCCTTTCAAACTTGATGCCTCCAGAGAGTTTGTTGATCCGCAGGAGAATAATCTTTGGTTTCAGGAAGCAAGTAGATACCTGTCCGAACTCATGGATAAGGTTTTTCTTGATTATTCTCACGTTGTTAAAGAAAACATAGTCAGGTATTTACCTGATAAGGGCAAAAGCCTTTTTGCTATAAATAATGGTAAAGAGGAGTGCCTTACAGAACAAAAATGCTTTAGCGGTTCTCATTATCTTGATTTGCCGGTTTTCTATACAGTCGATAATGATTACAAGAAATCAGATGAAGTATTTTGTTTTAGTGAAAGCGAAAACATAGAAGAACCTGAAAAGGTATATAGACTTATGGGGTATCGTCTTGCACTATTCCTTTCGCCGGTTTCGGCAAGTCGTTTTTCTATAAAAATAGTAACTGGTGTAAAGCAAAAGATGTTCAAAAGGGCATTAGATTCAGCCGTTAGAACATCTGCCATTCTTGATTATCTTGACTCTGTTAATTATGATTATCCCATGGAGGTGATACGCAAGCTTGAACCTATTAAAGTATCACAGGCTCAGTTGGAAATCATCGTAAAACATAGAAAATTATCAAATACATTACGAGCAATAAGCAATGAGAATATAAAGAATAATAAGCGGTTCGGATTAGAAATAACCGATGCGGATTTTAAAGAAATATCTGACCTTTTTGATGATGAATTTGAAATGAGTGATGTTCCAGAAACTGTGAGAAATTACTTACGGTTTTGTAATAATAAATGCTTGTGTTTGGGTGAAAAAGATGATTTCTTCTTACCTTGTCATAATGTTCTTCTGTTATCCGCAAATAATCCATTATCATCATTTGCATCATTTTGCTATATGATAGATGAGAAAGATACTTTTTCAATCCTTATTAAAATGCGAGAAGCATCTAAAGAACTTGACTATTATGAAAACGGAGATTGTAGCGATGAAGAATATCTTCGCAGACTATCTAACATACGAAAAATTATCAAGGAATCACTTGGTAAAGGCGGGTATAGAAGCTATCTTGAAATTATTCTAAAAGCTGGTACAGATAGAGGTAGATTTATTCAAGAACTTCTCCAGAATGCTGACGACTGCTTGTATTACAATGAGGTTGTACCTACTTTCTCGTTATCCATGAATGGGAGTGCAATTACAACCGAGTATAATGAAATGGGTTTCACAAGAGCAAATATCCGTTCAATCACCGCCATCGGCGAATCTACAAAAAATAAGTTGCTTTCACATAGTAATCAATCCATTGGTGAAAAAGGAGTAGGGTTCAAAACCATATTTGCCATTGCATCTAAGGTTACTATTCACAGCGGAGACTATCATTTTTCGTTAAGTGACAAAGAGCCTACGATTCCCAAAATTATAAATGAAGATGTTATCGAAACGGTACCTGGTACCAAAATGGAAATCGAACTAAAAGGAGGCGAAACATTCCCAACTTACAAAGAAAAAGATATTTTGGAATTATGCCTTTGTCTGAGAAATCTGAAAAAGCTGACGATTGGAAAGCATACTGTAACCATAAGTGATACTGACGATAAAAGAACTATCTCAATCGGAAATCGTGATTTTGTTTTTAAGCGATTTCATCACTATTTTACAATTACGGACGAGACAGCATTAGAAGAACGAAAGAATGGAAGCCGTGAAATTTCTGCTGAACAACAGATTGTTTGCTATGTTCCTGAGTATTCAATCAATAAAGATTATCATTTTCCTTTATACTGTGGACTTCCAACAAAGCACAAACTCAATATACCAATGGCAATAGATGCACCATTCTCATTAACAACTTCAAGAGAAGAAATTGAAACAGAAGGATCAAAATGGAATGATATTATTCGCAGGGAAATGTATGTCGCAGTGATGAAAGTAATAGATTCACTCAAAATAGACGAACGCTCTAATATATTTAAATATCTCAAGTTTGTTTCTAGATTCCAAGGAACTATCCGCGGTTATGTTAATGACACATTTGATAACAAATATCTAAATGGATACGATTTGTTAACTCAGCTCCGTTCGAAAGAAATAATCCCCACATATAATCGTGATATTTTTGCGGTTCCTATTCAGAATACAGCTCAGCGCTATCCAGAGGCTGCCATTTATATTATCACAAAACTTTCGCTATCAGAATATGAAGAGATTAATTCTTCGTCCATTATTGATATTGGTTCGAGCGATAATGACTCTGTTTTGAACGCCTTATCATGTGAAGAAGCTGATTATTCTATGGTTATACCGATTCTATTCAAATATGCTGAACGCTTCATAAGAGATGAAGTATTCCGCAATGCTTTTTATGAATATATTTCTGAAGCACCTGCTGATTACATGTCTAAAATTAAAGAGTTGCAAATAATACCTGTATACGGAATTGAATCCAATGTTACGGAATACATAGCTTGGAAAGAAAAAAGCATTTATGTTAAACGAAATGAAACACGATCCGGAACCGATCATTATATATTGAATGAACACTATATGCCGAAATCCTTATGCGAAAAGATTTATTCTGATAACATAAATGAATGGAGCCATGAGATTGAGCGCATAAAATATAATGACAGATTAGAAGCGTTATTATGCGAAGAAGATGATATATCTGCAATATATAGCTTTTTGCTTTCTGAATATCGTTCAGGAAGGCTACTGAAAAATGGTTCCTTTAAGATCTTATCCTCATACAATGTTCCGCTCAAAAATCAGTGCAATGAGATTACATGTAAGCCCTTGTTCGTATGTGATCTTTCCAATTACTTTACTACTGAAATGATTTTGGGCATTTCAGTACATGATGAGTGTTTAGGTCTAGCTAAAGATATTGGAACTGAATCACTTAGTGGCATTCATTATGAAGATATACAATACCATAATGAACTAACAGCGGATGATATAGAAGAGTTAATTGATGATCCTGATCACTATTTCTTGAACTACGAGGAATTATTAAGAGGATTTTATCGTGAGGGGTTATTGCCTGAAGCATTATTACAAGAATATGAGTTGGATTACCTCTCTTACGGAGGATATGATACGATGGATTATGCATATGATTTTCCTAGTGAGCAAGTTGAAAATCGAGCGGTACTTATATCGCACGTAAAAAAGCTTTGTAAAACTCCTGTTAGAATAATCACAGTAGAAGAAATGTGTAAAGTTCAGAAAATAAAAACACATGATGACAGAGTTTATTCATATGATAGGAGCTATTCTAGAAACATAATTTTGAATACATATTCACCTGAAGGAAGCAGGGATTTATGCTTTTGCCAAATGTGTCGAAATCCTAAACCCAAAGTATATATAGAAGTTAACAGTATAGATATTCTGCCTGAATTCTTCTTTTCTCAACTAAGACTCGCTCTTTGCTTAGAATGTAGTAAAAGATTTGAGGCACTCAGACGTAACGAGCCAATACGAAGGGCCTTCATAAAAAGCATAAAAGACTACGTTGTTTCTGACGAAGGCAAAGTTGACATACCGATTGGAAATTTTGATACTATAACTTTTACGGCAAAGCACCTTGCAGAAATACAAGAAATTTTGAGGCAAATCCCGCCAAGGAATAAATAACATCAGTCTTATGAATCACACCTGTGCATCACCGTGCTGGCTGATATACGATATTATCGTAAATTCATGGGGCGGACTGGTGAGCGAATCAATCACGATTGTGTCAATTCTGATATCAATTATGCGGTTCGGCTGGCAAGGACTGGAGAAGGACACTGCGAAATGATAGCCGAACGGAGGAGAGTAACGGTCAGATTTCTTCCCTCGAACTACATAGGGTCGGGTGCTTTGAGTAAGTCACTGAACACTGTATCTGAAAAAGACACCAGACTTGTTCCCGAGGACAATCAAAATCCTTTTGACTTTGTCCATCTCATTCATACATAAGAGAAAAAGTGCCGAATTTTCGGCACTTTTCTTATGCTCTCTATTTTTTCCTAGACATCAAAACTACGCACTCAACGTGACCTGTTCGCGGAAAGAGATCGACTCCACAGACTTTTTCCACATTATAGCCCTTTTCACTGAGGAGCTTTGCATCTCTTGCGGCAGTAGCAGGATTGCAGGATATCATAACTATCTTCTTAGGAGCAGCTTCTGCGATAACATCTATAGTCTCAGCCGAGCAGCCCTTTCGCGGCGGATCGACTACTATGATATCGGGAGCGCAGCCCTTTTTGCGGAGCTTTCCGAACACCTCTCCTGCATCTCCGCAGTAGAAATCCGCAGTATTTATATTGTTGCGCTGCGCGTTTCTCTTGGCATTTTCAACAGCCTGAGGGATTATCTCCACGCCCACTATCTTCTTCGCCTGCTTAGCCATTGAAAGACCTATAGTGCCTGCGCCGCAGTAAAGGTCGGCAATTACCTCGTCACCCTTTGGTGAAGCGTATTCCAGAGCCTTTGCATAGAGCCTTTCAGCCTGTACGGTATTTACCTGATAGAAGGAAAGGGGAGATATCTCCACGGTATTACCGCACATTACATCTGAGATAGTATCATTTCCCCACAGAGTAACGCACTTGTCACCGAGAATGACATTGGTCTTTCTGTCGTTGATGTTCATAATGATGCTTTTTACATCGCTGAATTTCTCACACAGCTGACGGCAGAGCGCGGAAAGCTGACGGGAGATGTCCTTTCTAACAACGATACAGACCATAATCTCGCCCGAATGTGCGCCGCGGCGAATGTAGATATGTCTGACTATGCCTGTATTTGAAGCTTCATCGTAAGCGGATATCTTCTTCTCGTTTATGTAAGCTATAACAGTGTCGAGGATATCACGGAACATCTTAGGCTGTAAAGCGCAGTCCGTAACAGGTATGAGACGGTGGCTTCTCGGAGCGAAAAAGCCGCATACAGCCTTTCCGTCTATATTTGCAACAGGGTACTGAGCCTTATTGCGGTAGTGCTCGGTGTCCTCAGCACCAAGGAAAGTATCAAATTTGGGAGAAAGTCCGCCTATACGTTCAAAGGCGTCGCGGACTATGCCGTTTTTCGTGCGGCACTCAGCCTCGTAGGAGATATGTCTCAGCAGACAGCCTCCGCACTTCTTATAAACAGGGCAGGTGTTTTCGATACGGTCAGCCGAGGGGGTTACTATCTTCTCCACGATACCGTAAGCATAGCTTTTCAGCACCTTTACTATCTTTATTTCGCACACATCGCCTACAGCGGTCTCGGGTACGAATACAGCCATACCGTCAACGCGGCATACACCGCTTCCCTCGGAAGTAAGTGCAGTTATTTCGGCTGTACAGACTTGATTTTTCTCAGGCATTCCGTCACCTCCTCTTTTTTATCCATGAGCTTGTCGAAGCTCCTGATGTATTCGTAAGGGAACTTGTAATTATGGATACGCTCTATCCTGCCATCAGGGTAGACAAGCTTTGTGGAAGCTGCACAGCCTGCACCGAGAATGGTCTGAGTTTCGTCCATAATAAATATATTGTAATAGCTTTCAAAGCCTTTTTTGGCGTAGCCCACGTTTTCAAGGTTGTCCACGGTATTCTTCTGGCGGTACATATAGTAAGGCAGATAGTCGTGAGACATAAGTGCAGGTATGCTGTAGTCAACCATTTCAGCCGCAGGATTTTTGATGTTGGAACTGCCGCTCTCAAATAGATTTGCTGAACGTTTTATAGTCAGTGTATGTACAGTTATGCTTTCGGGGTCAAGCTCTATCATGCGGTCAAGAGTATGGCGGAAGCTGTCGGCGGACTCTGTAGGCAGTCCTGCAATAAGGTCGGTATTTATGTTTTTGAAGCCCACTTTCCTTGCAAGCTCAAAGGCTTTTACTGCGTCCTCGCCCGAGTGCTGTCTGCCGATGACTTTCAGAACATCATCGTTGAGAGTCTGAGGATTTACGGAGATGCGCTCTGCACCAAGCTCCTTTATGACATGGAGCTTTTCCTCGGTTATAGTATCAGGTCTGCCTGCTTCAACGCTGTATTCACGTACCTTGTCAAGGTCGAAGTTTTTCTCCACAGTCTCCATGATAGCGCGGAGCTCCTGTGCCGAAACAGATGTAGGAGTACCGCCGCCGAAGTAGATAGTATCTATCTTTGTATCGGTGTCCTTAACTATTTTTCCGATTATTTCAAGCTCGCGGCAGAGTGCGGAAATATACTCAGGCATGAGTTTCATAGCTGAGTCCATAGAGTGAGACACAAATGAGCAGTAGCTGCATCTTGTAGGACAGAAGGGGATAGACACATAAAGGCTCACAGCCGAGCTGTCTATCCTGTCAAGTATGGGAATCTGATTTACAGCCGTATCATAAGCAAGCTGCAACTTCTTGTCTGTGACTTCGTATTTATCCTTGAGTATTGAGAATATCTCATCTTTAGGGAGCTCCCGACGCATGAGCTCAATGACCTTTTTTACGGGTCTGATGCCTGTCATAAGTCCCCACGGGGGAGCAATGCCTGTTTTTTCGGAGAGAATATGATAGATAAGGCGGCATATCTCGTGCTCCTTGTCCTGAGTAGCATCAACAGTAATGCTCCTGTTTACGGGAGCTTCTCCGTGGAGCTTTACTTCTGCGGAAAGAGTATCACCGCTAACCTCAGCGATAACATATGCATCGCCCGAAGCCTCGCTGCGGTCACTTCCGAAGGAATAACGGGCAGTATTGAAGAAGAGCTTCAATGTGGCTTCGATCTCGTATTTAAAAGAATTGCCGATCAGTACAATCGGCATTTTTGAATTATCAGTCGTCATTTTTTCCTCTGAATTGTCCCAGATACGGGTTTGATTCACGTTCATAGTCAAGGGTGGTGGTCTCGTTGTGACCCGGGTATACCTTGTAATCGCCGTTAAGGTGGTATATCTTGTTCAGCGAATATGTCATAGCGGAAGCACTGCTTCCCGGGAAGTCTGTTCTGCCCACTGAGCAGCAGAAAAGTGTATCGCCCGAGAACATAGCATCGTTGCAGATATAGCACACGCTGCCCTGTGAATGTCCGGGAGTATGGAGCACACGGAATTCACATTCTCCGTCATTGATATAACAGTCGCCATATACGCAGGTCCAGTCGGTAACGGGAGTAAATGTCATGAATGACATATCCGCAGCCAGTGAATGAGCCGCACTTTCAAGCATATGTGCGTCAAGCTCATGGATATATACCTCAGCTCCCGTAGCCTTGCGGACTTCCTCAACGCCGCCGATGTGGTCGAAGTGACCGTGGGTGAGGAGTATCTTTGTAAGGCGGAGCTTTCTCATTTTGAGGAATTCCAGGAACAGTCTGCTGTCGCCGCCGATATCAACGGCAACGCATCTTCCCGGGGAAGTCTCGACTATATAGCAGTTAGCGCGGAGAGGTCCGAGCTGTAAATGATGTATCTTCATGTTAATTACTCCTTAAATAGCGGCTCTTTCTACGGAAATAACGCCCTTTATCTTTCTGAGCTTCTCGAAAAGGTTCTTGAGCTGTTCGGTGCTGGAAATAACGATAGTGCCCTCGAAAAGAGCATTTCCGTTTTTGAGGACTCTCGATGCGGAATGTACGATAGGTACTCTTGCTTCTAAGAGGATAGCGGAAATATCGTAAACAAGTCCGACTCTGTCCGTAGCAGTTACCTCAAAGCTTGTCTGTAGCTGAGTATCGCTGTTGTCAGTCCACTGTATATCAACCCAGCGGTCAAGCTCCTCGGGATTGTTTCTTGCCAGAGCAGCCTTGTAGTTGGTACAGCTTGTTGTGTGTACCGATACGCCGTAGCCTCGTGTGATAAAGCCGATGATATCATCTCCGGGGAGAGGATTACAGCACTGTGCGAACTTTATGAGCATATCGTCTATCTGGTCGAGAACTATACTGCTGCGTCCGTTTGGCTTTGGCTTGATGAGCGGTACTACAGACGGTTCATCGCTTTCATGCTGCTTTTCGTACTTGTCTTTAAGTCTCGGCATTATCTTTGAGAGAAGTATACCGCCGTAGCCTATGGAAGCGTAGAAATCCTCGAGAGTATCGCAGTTATGGCGTTTGAAGTCGTCCTGTAAGAACTCGGTGTACTGTTCTTCGGTAAGGTTTATCCTGTGACGCTTGAATTCGCGTTCAAGCTGAGTCTTACCCTCGATGATATTCTCCTCACGGCGTTCCTTCTTGAACCATGAGCGTATCTTCGAGCGGGCTTCGTTGGTCTGGACGATGCTGAGCCATGCACGGTTAGGACCTTTATCTGAATCCTTACTTGTGATTATCTCGCATATCTGACCTGTCTGGAGCTTATAATCCAGCGGCACTATTCTTCCGTCCACCTTTGCGCCTGTGGTCTTGTGACCTATCTCGGTGTGGATACGGTAGGCAAAGTCGATGACAGTGGAATTTATAGGCAGGCTCACGGACATACCCTTTGGAGTCATAACGACTATATCCTCGGGGTCAAGATCGGTCTTGATGATGCGGACTATCTCCTCAACGTCGTCTGAGGTCTGCTGAGCTTCGATGACCTGACGTACCCATGCAAGACGCTGTTCCATTTTGTCCTTGCCCTGTATGCCCTCTTTGTACTTCCAGTGTGCAGCGATACCGTATTCGGCTGTTTCATGCATATCCCATGTGCGTATCTGCACCTCAAAGGGGATACCCTCCTTGCCGAGAACAGTTGTGTGGAGAGACTGGTACATATTGTTCTTAGGTGTGGAGATATAGTCCTTGAAGCGGTTTGGCAGGGGTTTGAACATATCGTGGATAAGTCCGAGAACGTTATAGCACTCGGCAATAGTGGTAACGATTATACGTACAGCGTATTTATCGTATATCTCGTCAATGTTCTTATGATTGATGAATATTTTGCGGTAGATGCTGTATATACTCTTTACTCGTCCGTCTATCTGAGGCGGCTGTGAAAAATCCTCTGACTTGAAACGCTGAGCGATACGGCTCTTGATTATCTCAATAAAAGCTTCACGCTCTTCCTTTTTGTTTTCAAGGATATTCTCGATCTCCGAGTAAGCGTAGGGGTCAAGGAAATGGAAAGCCAGATCCTGAAGTTCTTCTTTCATGGTTCTGATACCGAGCCTGTGAGCGATAGGAGCATAGATATTCATGGTTTCAAGAGCGGTATTACGCTGTTTTTCCATAGGACGATATTTCAGTGTACGCATATTGTGGAGACGGTCACTGAGCTTGATTATCATTACTCTGATATCCTGAGACATGGCAAGGAGTATTTTGCGGATATTCTCAGCCTGCTGTTCCTCTTTTGTAGAGGTAGGTATTTTGCTCAGTTTTGTTACGCCGTCAACGAGGAGTGCAACGTCCTGACCGAAGCGTTTTTTCAGATCGTCAAGAGTAGCGTCTGTGTCCTCGACTACATCGTGCAGGAGTGCAGCGCATATGGTATCCGTGTCCATACCAAGTTCCAGCAGAGTATAGGCTACAGCCAGCGGATGAGTGATATAGGGCTGACCCGATGAACGTTTCTGACCCTCATGAGCCTTTGCAGCGAACTCATAGGCAGAGATTATCTTGCTCAGATCATACTGCTTGTCGTCTGTGAGTATTTTCTGTATGATCTTTTCAATGGTGAAATCGTCCTTGAAATCGGGGATATCCTTGAGAAAGTCCTCCGGATTGCTTGGGATAGCAGATTCTGGTATGGGTATCTCTCTTTCGTGATGTATGAGATTTGATACATTCATGTCATCTGTCATATCTATTCTCCTTTATCAGTGGCTTTTTGCCAGCTTGCTCCTGAGTGAGACAAGAACGGCAGCCGAATCCAGATCGGCTTTCTGTGAGACTTTAACTCTTTTTATCTTTGTATCTGAACATGAGACTGTGACCAGTCCCAGCTGTCTCAATGCTTCTGCGGCTATGCAGAACTTACAGTAATTGATATTTCTGTCATTTAGCCTTATATACAGCGTATCGGAGCATATTCCCTCGTTGGGGATAGCTTTGTATATCTTTACAACGTCATCTCGTGACGGATACATACTTGGGTAATAGTTCTGCGGAAGCTCCTCACCGCGCAGGAAAGCTTCAAAGGCGGAATTTGCCGCGAAGTACTTGTTCTGCTCGAACATATGCGGACGTATATCGCATACAACTATGCTTACCGAGGTCTTTCCGCGGAATTCGTTTATACCGAGATTAACTATCATATCGCATATATCGCCCTTTGCCAGACCTGTTTCACTTGGCGACTTTCTGAATATGAGCGCGTCAGCCTGAGTGAAGCCGAGCTTTATATGCAGCTTTGTGTGAGCACCGTCGGAAAGTGGCATGATATCGGTTATCTCAGCTTTTTCAATGTAGAAAAGAGGCTTTTCGTTATCAGTACCGAAGGGTTCGAGAACACTGAGTCCCTGTACATTCTCAACGGTAAGCTCCGTGGGAGATATAGGTATATCGGCTTTTATCTCCGCTATAGGCATGACCTTGTGGTTTTCGAGGGCATATTTTTCAAGGAGCTGTCCGAACTCATCAGCTTTGCCGTTTTTTATGGTGAAACCGCCTGCACCCGGGTGTCCGCCGAACTTTTCAAGCACATCTGAGCAGGCAGTAAGTGCATCGAATACCGAGAATTCACCGAAAGAACGGGCTGAACCGCGTATCTCTCCCTCAGTTTCGGAAGCAATGAAACAGGGCTTTCCGAACTTCTCAACTATCCTCGAAGCAACGATGCCGATAACGCCGTGATGCCAGTCTTTACCGCAGAGGAAGATGACTCTTCCGCGGATAAGCTTCGGTTCTTTGTCTATCATGGCTTCTATTTCGGAAATAATTGAGTTTTCAGCGTCCTTGCGCATATTGTTGAGCCTGTCCAGTTCACGGGCGGCTGTCAGGGCTTCATCGTAGTCCTCACAGAGGAACAGCTCCGCCGCTGTTTTAGGAGAGCCGAAGCGTCCTGCGGCATTTATCCTGGGAGCTAAACCAAAGCCGATGACCTGAGAGTCCACAGGCTTGTCCGTAAGTCCGCAGACCTCTTTAAGAGCCATTATGGACGGACGATCAGAATTGCTCAGCAGCTCCATACCGTATGATACAAGGAAGCGGTTTTCGCCTGTAAGGCTTACTATATCGGCAACTGTAGCAATTGCGGCAAGGTCGCCGAACTGTTCAAGAGCCATAGTGTAGTCGCCGCCGTCAAGGGCAGCAACGAGTTTCAGTGCTATGCCTGCACCGCACATATATTTGAAAGGGGAGAAGCAGTCGTGCCTGTGAGGGTCAGCTACAGCCTCTGCTCGGGGGAGCAGTTCGCCCTGCTGGTGGTGGTCGGTAACTACCAGCTTCATACCCTTGGAGTATATATATTCAGCTTCGGAAATTGCGGAAATACCGTTATCCACGGTGACTATAAGTGAAGCTCCTTCCTCGGCTATGCTGTCTATGGCTTTCATATTGAGTCCGTAGCCCTCGGAGCGTTCGGGGATATAGTAGAAAACGTCCGCTCCTGCTTCGGCAAGGTAGGAATAGAGTATTACTGTAGCCATTATGCCGTCACAGTCGTAATCCCCGTAAATGCAGATGCGCTCATCGCTGTCAATGGCAGCATTTATGGTATCTGCGGCTTTCTGCATATCTTTGATGAGAAACGGGTCTGAGAGCTCGGAAACGTTGAGGGCTTCCATGACCGATTCAGGCGATGAATAACCTTTTGAGGCTATAGCAGCGGCTGCAAGAGAGCTTACACCGCAGCTGAGCATAAGTGAAGATACAGTTTTTCTGTCGGGCATACCGACTGTCCATTTTTTCATACAACTACTCCCGAAAAAGCATAATATACACAACAAATAATTATAACATAAAAATATGAAAATATCAACAGCCGCAGCGAAAAAAATGAGCCCTAAGCAATTAGCCCTTAGCCTGTAGGGAACGCCGCCCCTACAATTATGAATTGATACTGCTCTCAACTTGCTAAAGGCTATGGGCTGAACACGTCAGGAGATGCTTTCTATTTTCACACGGAGCTTCTTGATGATTTTCTTTTCGAGCCTTGATATATATGACTGTGAGATGCCGATGCAGTCTGCCACTTCTTTCTGCGTTTTTTCCTTGCCGTCAATGAGTCCGAAGCGCATTTCCATTATCTCACGTTCACGCTTGCCAAGTTCGGACACCGCACTTCTCAGTATATCGCGTTCTGCCTCTGTTTCAATGCCCTTGCTCACGATATCGTCGTCAGTGCCGAGAATATCCGACAGGAGAAGCTCATTGCCGTCATAGTCTATATTCAGCGGCTCATCAATAGAAAGGTCATTGCGGTACTGTGAGGACTTCCTCAGAAACATGAGTATCTCGTTCTCGATACACCGCGAAGCATAGGTGGCAAGCTTTATATTCTTCGTCGGACAGAAGGTGTTCACAGCCTTGATGAGTCCGATAGTTCCGATAGAAATCAGATCTTCTATGCCTATTCCCGTAGACTCGAACTTTTTCGCTATGTATACCACAAGACGGAGATTATGCTCTATAAGGCAGTTTCTGGCACTTGTATCATGGAGCATGAGCCGTGAAAAGACTTCTTCCTCCTCCTGCCTTGTAAGAGGCGGCGGAAGTGTGTCCGAGCCGTTGACGTAAAAAACCTCGCCTTGCAGGTGCTTTTGCAGAAATGTTCTGATTTTTTTGATGATGTTCATATTTTCTCCTTCTTTCCTATATTTTCAGCAGCTTTGGATTGAACACGGCTTTCCCACCACATTCACCGAAGCCGATAACAGCGTCTACAGGCTTCTTTTCGCCGCTTGTACAGCTTATAATAACTTCATCGGGGCGAAATACAGGTATGAGTCCGCTTCCCGAAACAGCCGTACAGGGGAGCAGTCTGAATCCGCGGGGGAGATGAGCTATATCAAGCTCAGAGCCTGTAAGCTCTGTGAAGTATTCGGCTGCACATATTATAACGGGTGATCCGCTGAAATGATCCACAAGACCGTTACCTGTGTCCGCAAGACCGTTTACTGATATGACTTTGCTCCTGCTGCGTATAAACACTCGGTAGCTCCCCTCGGGAGTCCTGTCCACCCATATTCTCAGCAGCCTTACAGCTCCGTAAAGAGCAGCTGTAGTAAGTATAAGTATGAGCAGAGAGAAGTCTATGTAAAAGCAGGCGTTGTTAAAGTGCATGAACTCAGGCTTGAAAAGGGAATAAACAGCGTAGACCGTCCCTGCCAGTACAAAATTTGCGGCAAAGAAAGCCAAAGTATTGATAATAAGCCGCTTTCTGCCGTGAATACCGAATGAAAGCGCAACTATACTTATAGCCGCCGCAGTCTTTATAATAAGAGCTGTTATGCTTCCAAGCTGTGGGAGCAGAATGATGAGCGAAAAGAAGCTCCCGTATAAGGACGCTGCAATACATCTGCCTGTTTTCAGGGGAGAGTGGGTAATACCTGAGGTAATGCGCAGCAGGAAGAAATTCACATAAATGTTCAGTACAATAAGTACATCAACATAAATGGTTTGCATGGTACACCTCCTGACTTGCTGTCTTGTACTACCATTATAATGCAGCGAGTACGAGAAATATGTCATATCTTAGTTGTTAGTGAGCAGTGATTAGAAAGTAGTAATCACTACTCTCTGCTATCTACTCACTAATCACTAATCACTAACCACTCTTACACTGAAAAAGAAAAGCTGCGGCTTCAAAACTGAAACCGCAGCCTTGCTGCATATTAAAGGAACGGGAGAACGATAGCTCCGATTATCATAAGTCCTGCAATAGCAAGGACTGCGATACGCATCCACGTTTTTTTCTCGGGAGTATGTTTAGTGCTCATTCATATCACCTCTCAGTGTCTTTTTTTCATGCGTTTTTTACGATTTGGTATATAATCCGTGTATATCTCGGACTTCTTTTTACCGCCGTAAGCGGCTTTTTTACGGTCAAAGCGAGGCTTGTCATCGGGACGGCGGCTGCCTCTGCGAGCAAGGTTCTCTCCGCCCTTATAGAGCTTGACTTCTACTTTGTTTCCGTTTATCTTAATAGAGTCCGTACTCTCAATGATGTATTCCGACTCAGCTTCGGGAACTTCAACGGTAGTATGATCGTTGAATATATCTATCTTGCCGAAATCCTTGCCTGTCATGCCCGTAGCGTCAACAAGTGCGCCCAGTATGAAATTAGGAGCTATCCTGCGGTTGCGCCCGATATTTATGACTATCTTTACAGTCTTTGCACCGCTGTTCCTGCCCTTTCTGAGAGGCTTTGCCTTTTCAAAGTCAGGGAGCGACTCGGTCTCAGCCCTGAGCATCTGAGCGATAACTCTTGCGGCAGCTTCACGGTAGTCGATACCTGTTGATGCAAGTCTGTCGAGAATATCATAAGCATCGTGACCTGCTGCGGCTTCGGAGATCTCCTTAACTACAGCTTCCTTTTTCATGGCAATGATATCAGACTTGTCGGGGAGTGGCATTTCGCGTATCTCGGCGTGAGTGTACTTTTCTATGGCACGAAGGTCAAAGAGCTGCCTTCTTCCGCTTATGAGAGTATAAGCAGTACCTGTCCTGCCTGCTCTGCCTGTTCTGCCGATACGGTGGATATAATATTCATTGTCCTGGGGCAGGTCGTAGTTGAACACTGCATCGACTCCGCTTACATCTATACCTCTTGCGGCAACGTCTGTAGCTACAAGTATCTCCGTGGACTTGTTCTTGAAGCTGTTCATTACCTGAGTACGCTGTATCTGCTTCATATCGCCGTGGAGACCTGCTGCGCGGAAGCCGTGCTTTACGAGTTCCTCAGTGAGCTGATCCACCATAGCCTTTGTATTGCAGAACACCATAGCCGATGTTGGCTTATAAGCCGCAAGGAGAAGTCTCAGCGCATCGGTCTTTCTGCCCATAGCCACTTCAAAGTAGAACTGCTCGATGAGCTCTACAGTCTTTTGTGCTGACTTTATTTTGATATGTACAGGGTCTGTCTGGTACTTTTCGGTGATAGCCATTATCTCCTTTGGCATAGTAGCGGAGAAGAGAACGGTCTGTCTGTCCTCGGGCATATCGGCGAGTATAGTCTCAATGTCCTCACGGAAGCCCATATTCAGCATCTCATCAGCCTCATCGAGGATAACTGTCCTTATATTGTCAAGCTTGAGAGTTCTTCTGCGGATATGATCCATTACTCTTCCGGGAGTACCTATTATTATATTAGCACCGCGCTTCAGCTCGTGTATCTGCTTTTCCATACTTGCGCCGCCGTACACAGCAGAGGATTTCACACCCTCCTTGTACTTGGCGAATTTGCGTATCTCCTCATTTGCCTGCATAGCAAGCTCACGGGTAGGGCATAGTATGAGCACTACAGCCGACTTTCTGTCAGACTCGGTAATGCTCTCAACAGCAGGTATGCCGAAAGCGGCGGTCTTACCCGTACCTGTGTTGGAACGTCCCACAACGTCACGCCCTTCAAGGAGCAGGGGGATACTTTCCTGCTGTATCTCCGTCATCTCCGTATATCCCAGCTCGTCAACAGCACGAAGAAGCTCCTGTGATAAATTCAGTTCATTAAAATGCATATTTATCCTTTCTTACTCTTATCTCCATTTATTCCAATACAAAATATAATAGCACAAATTGCCGAAAAGGTCAAGAGTTTATAGCGATTAGTGGTTAGTACATAGTGATTAGTGAGTAGTAAGTAGAGAGTAGTGATTAGAAAGTAGTAATCAGAAAGTAGAAAGTAGATTGTAGGGGCTGATGCCTACATCAGCCCGAGCCTTACGATGCAATTAACATAAATGCGCTGTAGGGACGACCATTGGTCGTCCGCCAATTACGATGAAAGCGACAAGAGCGCAATGTAGGGGCGGATATTATCCGCCCGTAAATCTCGATTATAATTGACAAATATAGCAATATGGCGTATAATGTAAATAACATATAATGTTGCAAAGGGTGGTAAAATGATACAGGACATATATCCGAGCAGACTGGACAACAAGTACATACCGTACACTATGACTAATGATGATACGGTATTGTTTTTTGACACAGAGGGAAAACTCCTTGTAAATATCAGCGACGGGGAGATAGTTTTCCCGAAAGGAAGCGATATGGACGCTATAGGCAGCGTCTATGCCTTTTCTGTTGATGAAAGGAATTATTTCATCTCACTCACTCAGTTCGAGCGTTCTTATCCCTCATTTGAGTATATGACCATACGTGAGCTCAGGGACAAGTGCAGCGGCAAGGAGCTTTTTGCAGCCTTTACTGCATATCATCTCTGGAAATGGTATTCCGATAATATTTACTGCGGCAAATGCGGAGAAAAGCTTGCCTTTCACGAGAGAGAACGTGCTCTGAAATGCAGCAGATGCGGAAATACAAAGTATCCGAGGATAAATCCTGCTGTAATAGTGGGAGTTACTAAAGGCGACAGTATACTTATAACAAAGTATCGCAGCGGTTTTGCACACAATGCCCTTGTTGCAGGCTTCACGGAGATCGGCGAGACTCTCGAACAGACCGTTGAGCGCGAGGTAATGGAAGAAACAGGCGTAAAGGTGAAAAATATCAGGTATTATAAGTCTCAGCCCTGGGGCATGGCACAGGATATACTTGTGGGATTTTTCTGCGATGCGGAAGATGACAGCGAGATACATATGGACGAAAGCGAGCTAAAATACGCAGAATGGGTCAAGCGCGAGGACATAGTGCTCCAGCCCTACAACCACAGCCTCACCAATGAGATGATGCAGGTATTCAAGGAAAGCAAAATATAACGTTCAATTCCCGAGATGATCTCTCGGGGATTTTTTTTATTTACAGTTATAGACTGAGTCTATAACAAATGATAATTCATATGTATTGGACAAATACCTATTACTGTGGTATGATATGAGTAAAGAAAAACACAGAGGTGCTTAAAATGAATGATATAAGACAGATAATCAATTCCGAGCGAATGTGTCGGAAAATCAGATAATGGATAGTAAACAACAATAATAATTAATTTTTGAAAGGAAGTTCAGTTATGAGCAATTATAAATTTGAGACAATACAGGTACACGCAGGTCAGGAGAAGCCGGACCCCGCAACAGATGCGAGAGCAGTACCGATATACGCAACTACTTCATACGTTTTCAAGGACTCTGCACAGGCAGCAGGCCGTTTCGGACTTACAGAAGGCGGAAACATCTACACAAGACTCATGAATCCTACTTCTGATGTATTCGAGCAGAGAATAGCAGCTCTTGAAGGAGGTGCAGGCGCACTTGCTACAGCATCTGGTTCAGCAGCTATCAGCTATGCTATACAGAACATCGCAACAGCAGGCGACCACATCGTAGCTTCCATAGACCTCTACGGCGGTTCGTTCAATCTTCTCAACAATACACTCCGCGAGCAGGGACTTACAACAACATTCGTTGATCCTTCCGATCCCGAAAACTTTGAAAAGGCTATCAATCCCAATACAAAGCTCCTTTACGCTGAGACTCTCGGCAATCCTAATTCAGATGTTCTTGATATCGAAGCTATAGCAGCTATCGCTCACAAGCACGGTATTCCGCTTATCGTGGACAATACATTTGCTACACCTTATCTCCTCAGACCTATCGAGCACGGTGCAGACGTTGTAGTACATTCTGCAACAAAGTTTATCGGCGGACACGGTACAGTAATGGGCGGTGTAGTAATTGACTCAGGTAAATTCGACTGGGCACAGAATGATAAATTCCCCGGACTTTCAAAGCCAAATCCCTCATATCACGGAGTTGTATTCACAGAGGCTTGCGGAAACCTTGCATACATACTCAAGCTTCGTACAACTCTCATGAGAGATCAGGGCGCAACTATCTCGCCTTTCAACTCATTCCTGCTCTTACAGGGACTTGAAACGCTTTCTCTCCGTCTTGAGCGTCATACAGAGAACGCACTCAAGGTAGTTGACTTCCTCAAGAACCACCCACAGGTAGCAAAGGTCAACCATCCTTCACTTAAAACAGGCAGAGCAAAGGAGTTATACGACAATTACTTCCCGAATGGTGCGGCATCTATCTTCACATTTGAGATAAAGGGTACAGCCGAGGACGCAAAGAAGTTCACAGAAAGTCTCGAACTCTTCTCACTTCTTGCAAATGTAGCCGATGTTAAGTCACTGGTAATACACCCTGCATCAACAACTCACTCGCAGCTGAGCGATGAGGAACTTCTTGCCGCAGGCATCACGCCTACAACTGTAAGACTCTCCATAGGTACAGAGCACATTGACGATATCATTGCAGACCTCCAGCACGGTTTTGAAGCTGTGAAGTAAAAACAGCCTCCGTGACCATGTTACACATACCAAATATATGTCATTAATGAGAAAGGACCTTTCTGAATGAGAGGTCCTTTTTCATGTCTTTTTCAGTTTTATAAGGTCTTTTATTACTTCGCCGCCGATGATAAGTCCTGCAACTGACGGTACAAACGCCGTAGAACCGGGAGTTGAACGCTTTGCCGCACCTGTTCTCATATCGGTATTGCCCGAGCCGTCATCAACTGCCTGTCCCTGTGGGACTATGGGCTGCTCCTTTGAGTATACAACCTTCAGCTTCTTGATGCCGCGGCGTTTCAGCTGATAGCGCATAGCCCTTGCAAGGGGACATACCGATGTCTTGTATATATCAGTCACCTCAAATGCAGTGGGGTCAAGCTTGTTTCCTGCACCCATAGAGCTTATGACAGGTACACCTGCCTTTTCAGCCTGCATGATTATCTCTATCTTGCCCGTTACTGTGTCGATAGCGTCAATAACGTAGTCGTACTGTGTAAAGTCCAGTTTATCGGCAGTATCAGGCATATAAAACATTTTGTGGCAGGTGACTTTGCAGTCGGGATTGATGTCGCGGATACGCTCAGCAGCCGCGTCAACCTTGTACATACCCACAGTGCTGCCGAGGGCGATTATCTGGCGGTTTATATTTGTCACGCATACCTTGTCATCGTCAATGAGGTCAAGTGCGCCCACTCCCGAACGTGCGAGAGCTTCAACAGCATATCCGCCAACTCCGCCCACGCCGAATACGGCAACGCGAGAATTTGCCAGTATATCCATAGCTTCTTCACCAATGAGAAGCTCTGTTCTTGAAAAAATATCGGACATTTTTTACTCCTTATACTTCTCTGAACTTTTCAAGGCGGTAAACGTGTTCCTCGTCAATTTCGGCGATACCGTTCTTGTAATCGTAGCCGAACTTTCGATAGAACTGACAGCCTGTGATAGACGAGGGTATCTCTATACGCTTTGCACGGAGGAAGTACTCGTCCTTTTCGAGAGTTTCGATGATCTGTCTGCCCACGCCCTTGCCCTGATACTCGGGGAGTACGAATATAGTGAACAGACTGCTCTCGTCCTCCTTGCCCCAGTAAGGACCGATAGCACCGCAGCCGATTATCTTATCGCCGTCCTCGACTACATAAAAGTGCGTCCAGCCTGCACGTTCGAGGATATTCTGGGGCTGCATACTTTTAACTACCTCTTCCATAAGCTCCGCAGGGTAGTCCTTAACGTTGGATATTCTTATAGTTTTTATGACAACAGCCGAAACTGCTTCGGCATCTGATTCTTTAAATCTCCTGATATTCATGTTATCGCTCCTTTCTGAGTTTGTGTGCGGTTATTATAGTATAGCTGTAGGCATTGACAGTAATTATGCAGCCGTTTACAGTTATGTACCAGTTCTTGCCTTTGCGCTCGATAACAGCTTCGGGGGAAAGTATTTTATCCCTGCACCATGCGACTGTATCATCACATTCGATACCGAGATTTCGTTTTATACGCAGAACGCCAAGCTCCGTGGTATGAAGCTTGGCGAGGTTTTTCAGAAGTTCCATTAGTCAACGATCTTTCTTGCTTCGATATAAAATCTCTTGTCCTCTGCGTGTCCCATTGAGAAGGTCTTTCGCGGGAGCGCACCGTCCTTGATAACAGTGGGGAAGAGCTGAGATTTGTCCATATCAGGCAGAACGAATGAGATTCCGTTGTGCTTCTCGGCAAGTGACTTAACTGTGTCAGCACCGTGGATATAGTCGATTTTTCCGCCGTTTGCCTTTATATAGCCGTCAAGGAAGTTCTGTAGCGAACCAACTGACAGATTTGATGACTTCTTGTTGATGAAGAGCTTCTTTTCAACGCCCTTGCAGGTGCAGATCACGTACTGGTCGGACTCCTTAGTCTCGGAGAGCTCCAGTGCAGCAGTGAGCTCGGAAATGAGCTTGTCGCAGTCTACATCGTATACAAGTCGGTGTATAGCCTCGAATTTGAGTGCATCGCTGTGGAGATTAACTATCTCAGCGAGAGCGTAGCGAGCAGGGTAATTTGAGAAGTCCTTACCCGGATTTGCCTTTTTCAGCTGCTCGTAGAACTCCTTTGCAGTAGCGAGAGAGTGATTTCCGTCGCCCATAGCATAGAGAAGTACAGGAGTATTGCTGAGACCGTATTTCTTGCAGAATGTATCAGGATCGGCAAGTGCGCAGAGAGCCTTGTCGATATTCTCCTGTGCGGACTTGTCGACCAGCCAGCCCTTAATGCTGCCGCCGTTCTGCATAAGTTCAAAATCGTAGAGCTTGCTGTCGTCCGAAACGCTCTTTGCCAGCGGCTCGATAACTGTATTATCGGGATCGTCAATGAGTATCATAATATGAGGAAGCTCAAGGGGAGCCCCCTGTCTTACCTTGATACGTGGAGGTATACGCTCGATAACGGTAGCTTCGGTAGCTCTTACCTCTGATGTGCTGCCCTTGGAGAAATCATACTTTTCAAGGTCTATAGCACCAACGATGCCCTGGCGGAGTATGCCGTTGCTCTGAGTACGCTCAACATATACCATAGCGTCCTTGTACTCTGTGAAGATGCCGTCAGCAATGTACTTGTCCATAGCAGAGTGGATATTGTCGATACGCTGTGCAACGCCGTCCTGTTCGAGGTACAGCTCGGGGAGAATAAGGTTAAGTGTAGACGGTGCGTTTCCGACTGTATTGCTTACCTCGTCCCAGTATTCAGGCTCGCTGGTGTACTGGTCACAGGCGATAACGGACCACTTGTGCATATCGCAGTCCTTAGGGATAAGAATGTCAGCAGAATGAAATGCGGTTGAGTTCATGATTGGGTACTCCTTTATAATTAAGTTTTTAGTTTATAGAGCTTAGTGCTTAGTTATTTGTAGGGGCTGCCAGCTCTGCATATAGCATTGCCAGCCAAATCACAGATTTTGGGGACTGCTTATTCGGCAGTCCGTGGTTACTTTAAATCAACGCTAATGGCTAAAAGCTAACGGCTAATGGCTTTTTTGAGTTCATTGAAAAGACGACCTACGGGAAGTCCCACAACGTTGAAGAAATCACCGTCAATGTGGGAGATAAGTGCAGAGCCTTTTCCCTGTATACCGTAGCCGCCCGCCTTGTCGTAAGGTTCATCGGTATCAGCGTAGGCTTCTATCTCGGCAGCTGTGAGCTTTCTGAAAGTAACATCAGTCACTTCAGAGAATGAATTGATATTGCCGCCGCTGATAATACAGCAGCCTGTTACTACCTGATGTGTGCGTCCCGAAAGCTTTGATATATCGGCGATACACTGTGCTTTATCCTTTGGTTTGCCCAGTATCTCACCCTCACATATAACTGTGGTATCACAGCCTATAACTGTGCAGTCGGGATATTTCTCCGCAGCAGCCTTTGCTTTAAGCACAGCAAGGTACTCGGAAGCCGCCATAGGGGAAATATCATCTGGAAGAGTTTCGTCACAGTCCGTAGACACAGCCTCGAAGTCCTCGGTTATATATTTCATCAGCTCGCGCCGTCTCGGCGAAGCAGAAGCAAGTATTATCTTCATGTATTTACTCCATATTTGCATTAATATATACTATTAATTATTTTATCACATACAAGGCCTACTGTCAAGATATAATATATTCCTATTTGTTTATATTGCATCATAAATAACCTTTTGTATTGATATTTTTTTCGATATTATTTTTTAATAAGGCTATTGTATTTTTGCTATAAAAGGTGTATAATAGGAAAGTATTTGGAAATTTGAAAAAGAGGGTTTAGGAAACATGAAAGAAAATGGATTTGGAGAACCATCCAGAGGTGTAGGAGGACCGCCGTCAGGAGTCGGCGGACCACCACAGGGGACAGGCAGACCGCCGTCAGGAATGGGAGGACCGCCCCCTGGAGCAGGAGGTCCACCTAACGGAGCAGGAGGAATGGGCGGCAATCCGCTGGGTCATGCACCTGTTCGTTCTCTTATGATGAAGTTCGCTATCCCGAGTATCGTAGGTATGCTGGTAAGTGCGTTATATAATATGGTAGACCAGCTGTTTATCGGAAAGGCTGTAGGAACTCTCGGAAATACGGCGACTTCTATCGCATTCCCGTTCACAACGGGATGTATGGCACTTGCGCTCCTGTTAGGAATAGGCGGTGCTTCGTGCTTTAACCTTGCGCTTGGTATGGGAGATAAAAAAAGAGCCCCGTACTTTGCGGGAAACGCACTTTCACTTCTGGCAGCCAGCGGTGTCGTAATATCTGCGATAACGCTGATCTTTCTTACTCCGCTGCTGAAACGATTCGGAGCAACTGACGCGGTATTGCCTTATGCCAAGGAGTACGTCAGATATACGGCATTCGGCTTCCCGTTCCTTATTCTTACAGCAGGCGGCGGACATATCATACGTGCGGACGGAAGTCCTAAAATGACTATGATATGCAATATCACAGGAGCTATCATCAATACGATACTTGATGCCATATTTGTTCTCGGTCTTGACTGGGGGATGAAGGGCGCAGCTATTGCAACAGTAATTGGACAGGTCGTTTCGGCAGTTATTGTTATAGTATACTGCTTCAATTTCAAGACAGTATATCTCTTTGGCAGACATCTTTTACCGAAAGCGGGCATAGTGAGCAGAGTTTGTTCAATAGGTATGGCTTCCTGTTTCAATCAGATAGCTATTGCTGTTGTACAGATAGTTCTCAACAACTCACTCGCCCATTACGGAGCACTTTCAAAGTACGGTGCAGATGATCCGATAGCAGCTGCGGGAATAATCATGAAGGTCAATATGATCGTATTCTCAATAGTTATCGGACTTGCTCAGGGTACTCAGCCTATTGAGAGCTTCAACTACGGAGCAAAGAATTACGACAGAGTAAAGAGTGCTTTCTGGATGGCTATAAAGGCAGGCGCAGCTATTTCACTTGTGGCATTTGTATGCTTCCAGCTTTTCCCGAGACAGATACTCAGCGTATTTGCAAATGAGAATGCAAGTGAGGGATATTATGAGTTTGGTGCGAAGTTTTTCAGGATATCAATGTTCTTCACATGGCTCAACTGTTTACAGCCTATAACTTCCACATTCTTTACCTCGATAGGAAAATCCATAAAGGGTGTATTCCTTTCGCTTACAAGACAGATACTGTTTTTTGTGCCACTTCTTCTCGTATTGCCGCTGTTCTTCAAAATAGACGGAATCATGTATACAGGTCCTATTGCGGACGGTCTTGCTGCTATAGTTGCAGTAATTATGGCAATGTATGAATTCAAGGATATGCATGAACGAGAATGGTATTGATGAGGATATATTGTTAAAATAAAAATAAAAATCCTGCGGTATTGATTTATTGCAGGATTTTTGTTATAATATTATAGTGACTTTTTGGGGTATAGCCAAGCGGTAAGGCACAGGACTTTGACTCCTGCACTCGTGGGTTCAAATCCCGCTGCCCCAACCACAAGCTGAGCCAGCTTGACCGCAGCCACGTTGCCGCTCGCGAGCTCGCTCACTATCATCAGAAATGCTGCTCGTACATCGCTTACAGCACTTTTTGCGTCCTGCTTTATGCAGGGCGTTAGTTTTTAGTGGTTAGTGCTTAGAAATGGCAATATAAAGACAAAAGCTGCGTGATAGCGCAGCTTTTTATGTCGTAACATAAGGAACTATATCTCCCACATCATTTTGCGAGAGTCCGTTTATGAGCAGCAACTCATAAACATTCTGAAACTTCGTATGCTCACGGAAGTCGATTATCCTGTTGGCGATATCTTCGTCAACATGAGGAAGCAGCGTAAGTGTATCAATATCGGCTGTATTGATGTCTATGGGAGCAAGCTCCTCAAAAGTGGGGATATATTCTGTCATTTGTTCAGTGTCCGTAATATTCTCATTCTCCTGCACTTCTTCATCGTAAACAGGATCAATGACGAATATATGATCGCGGATATCGGCAAATATTTTCTCACCGATACCGTTTACATTCATTATCTCCTCTATATTGCGGAAGCCGCCGCTGTTTTCGCGATAGCTTATAATTTCGTCAGCAAGTACCTCTCCGATACCTTTGAGCTTTGTAAGCTCGGTTGCACCTGCTGAATTTATGTCAATGTATATTTCTTCTGTAACAGCAGTTGTAGTGATCTTTGTTTTGTCATTCCTTGCAGATGTGGTGCTTTTTATCGCTTTGGACGTTGTGATGTCGGTGATATTTTTTATTGGCTGAGTTGTAGGTGCAGTTGTTTTTTCACTGAAAATAATAGTTGAGGTATTTTTCTTTGTGTCGGAAGTCTTGAAATAGAATACCGATGCTCCGATGATCATAAATGCGCAGAGCAAAAAGAGAAGGTACGTTTTGAAAGATTTTGCGTTCTTCAAGAACATCACCTCTTATCATACAACATAATAACACATAATCCTACAAAAAGCAACAAAATTCGACATGAAATTCTTTTTAAGAAGGCTTACTCTCATTAGAAAGTAAGCCTTTTTGTCTATATGCTGTATGTTTTTATGTACTTTTTCTCACCAATCTTAAATCTGAGTACAAGCTCGTTATCGTTCAGATCGGCAGAGATGATCTTTGCATCGCGTATCTTCATTATCTTTGACAGCTCTTTCAGCTCTTTTTCGGTATAATCAAAGAAATTATCGGAAGTAAACAGAACGCTGCCCATAAGTGCATTTATTTCTGCGAGACAATTCCTTTTCACCTCAGACATGGAAATATTGCATGGTCTCAGCAGGAATACGTCAGGATCGCTGAGAAATGCTCTATGGTCAAGCTGTCGGCGGAAAACAGTGTTCAGAATGGAATTCTTCGTACTGATACGCTCACGGTGCATCAGACGCATATGTGGCTTGTCGTTCCAGTCGAGACTGACATCGCAGCCGATGCGGCAGTAATCCACTTTTCCGAACGCAGAAGCAAGAGGGACTCCGCAGCCAAGTATTAGAGCATCTCCTGCGCATTTACGCAGAAAGTCCATAGCTTCCGACATTATCTGACCACGGGTCTTGTCTCTGCGCGGAACGATACAGGCTGCATAAAGGAAATCAAGTTTTAGCAGATCGTATCCCCAGTCGTTGACGATAGTGCTGATAACGTTTTTGATATACGTTCTTACTTCGTAATTGTAGATGTCAAGGGCGTAGAAGCCGCTCCAGTTAGAGCCGCCTTTCACATATTTGCCTTTATTGTCAAGGAGGAGCCAGCTCTTTTTATTTCTGAATATCTCAGAATTTTCCTCACAGACGAAAGGAGCGAGCCATATTCCTGCGGTCATACCTGCGTTTTTGATTTCATCGGCAGCTTTTTTCATTCCGTTGGGGAACTTATCATTATCCACCGATAACCAGTCGCCTACAGCAGTCTGCCAGCCGTCATCTATCTGGAAAACGTCGGCTTTTGTTGATATAGCTTCAATGCCCGAAAGGTCAACGGAAATTGTTTCTTCGCTGATATCCTGATAGTGGTTGTACCAGCTCGTATAGCCGAAAACAGGCTTTGCGCCCTTGCGCGGAGCAACTCCGAGAAGATCAAAGTAAAGGTCAAAAACTTCTTTTTCATAGCCTTCCGTAATGAAAAGCTTCAATGCGCACCATTCGCCGTTGATCTCAAGTCCTGAGCAGTCCTTCTGGAAAGCGATGATATCCTTGTCTGTCTGAGTTATCATCTGCGTGAAGCCGCTTTCCTCGGAGAGCGAGCCCATGAAAAGGTAATTATCGCCGCGCCTGATATAGCCGTAAGTCCAGCCGTGGAGATATTCGCCGTAATCGGCGAAATTGTAGTCGCCGTACTGTGAAAAAGCGTACTTTTCGCGTATTGCGCAGGGGATATGACTGATACCGCGCATTTTATCACCGATATCGTGTTCAATGGAGTCCGTCCACGACTGATAGCCGTTGAGGAAGATCTTTTCGTCATCGCTGTACACGTATTCAAATTCCGCATACATTTTCTGGATAGTTATTGTTTCGTTTGATCTTACTGTGACGGTAAAAATATCGTCCTGCGTGTTTATTTCAAGCTCCATTCGGTCGTTGCGCAGTGAGCTTGAAGTGATAGCCATGAAGTCGTTTTCGCCGTCTTTGTAGAGAAATTGCAGTGACTTGAATTTAAGCATCTTTACGCCCCTCCTCTATGCGTTTGAGGACTTTCTTTTCGTCATATTTCAGGAATACCAGACCGCCCAGCAGACAAAGAACAGCTGCTATCACAGCGGTAAGGCGATAGCCGAGACCGTAGCCGGTCTCACCCTTTTTTACGTCTGAATTCACAAGAGCGATACTTGTGAACAGGAGCATTGCAAGGGACTGTCCCATTTTAAATGCGAATGTTCTTGCGGCGTAAAACATACCCTGACGGCTCTCGCCTGTAGCCAGCTTGTCCTCTTCCGAGATATCAGCTACCACAGCCTGTGGGAGTATACCCAGTATAGCCATTGGTACAGCAGCAAGAACTGCGATTATAACACCGTATGCCATAGCAGGTATGCTGAACAGACCTGCGCCTGCTGTTACGATAAATGCAACTGAGAAGAAAAGGAAAGCAAAGGATATGAGCTTTTTCTTGCCCAGCTTCTTTGAAAATACATTTACAGCAGGGTAGAACACCAGTGAAGATACTGTCATTATTATAAAGAGCGTAGATGTCATCTTTGTGTCAAGTCCGAGAAGAACGGTTACATAGAATGACAGACCTGTCTGGAACAGGGTAAGACCTATCCAGTAAAGTATATCCGAGCATACGAATATGCGGAAATCCTTGTTTCTGAATGTTGAAAGGAGAGAACTGAACGCAGAGCTTTTGCTCGGAGTAGTGTCAACATATTCGTTCTCGTCAATGAGAAATGCAGGGACCAGCATACATATCACGGCAAAGGCTGCAAGTATGGCTATGCTGATGCGGTAGCCGTTTGCGTAGCCCATGCTGTCCTGAAAGATACCTGCAAGGCTTGGCAGGAAAAATGCAATGCCCGTGCCGAAGAAATAGGTCACGGAAATATATGTGGAAAGATTTATTCGCGCATTCTGTGTACTGCCCAGTTCGGGGATAAGTGCGTTATACGGAGTGCAGTAGCAGGTCATGCAGAGATAGAAAAGCATGGCGAATACGAATAAAACAGCAACATTGCCCTTGCTTCCTGCTTCAAATGGAGAAACGAACATCATAACTGTAACTATGCCGAATGGGATAGCAGCAAGACGCATGAACGGGATACGTCTGCCAAGCTTGTGCTTCATGGAGTCGGACTTTCCTGCAATGTACGGGTCTGAAACTGCATCGAAGATACGTCCCACGGCAGTAATAACACCGATAACGGTAAGACCTATGAATGTGCCCTGTGGTATAAGAGCGGTCTGTCCTTTTGCAAGCTCCTCCTGACTTGGCTGATAGAAGAAAACCAGCCAGTTGGAAATGATACCTGCAAGTATAGACCAGCCAAGCTGTCCTATAGCGAATATCCATAATACCTTATTGGTCGCAGTTTTCTTGTTCTCCATAATACGTCACTCCTTTTTCAAAAAGAATACGGCTGTGTCGATAATGGTGCATAATTCCTGCTCAGCGTGTGAGAAATCATCTCCGGGGAGAAGTTCTCCCTGTATGAGCTTTTTGCTGAGCTCCATGAGCGTATGGGCGTATGAAAGGTAGAAAAGGCGTACATCTGGTATCTCGCGGACAGTTCCGTCGGAAATGCCTGTCATATATGCTCTTTCAAATATGGGATAGAAGTTGATAATGGACTTCTCGTAATCCTTCAGTTCCTTTTTGGGGATATCCTCGGAAGAGAGGAGAAGGTCAAACTCCGCAAGAAGTCTCATAAAAGCAGGGTGTGCCTGATAGAGTACAGCGAACATTCTCATAAGGTCGTTTACTTGTTTTATGCCTGTCTGTGCAAGAAAGACCTTTGACTCGAAAATACCGCTGAACATTTTGTTGAGCTCATTCCACATATAGGTCATAGCTGCTATGGTGATACCATTTTTAGTTCCGAAATATCTGTAAAGAGTAGCCACGCCGATACCACATTCATCGGCAATATCGGTCATTTTCACGGCTTCGATACCGTTTTTCAGAAAGAGCTGAGCACTTACTTCAACGGCTTTCTCAAAGCGTTTATTTTTTAAAGTTTCCTGAGAAAATTCGTTTACCACTTGACAAACCTCCTTTTTTGTGATAGACTATATATCAGATGATAGACTGTCTATCATTCCTTAGAAATATTTTAACATATTTTATAAGTTTTGTCAAGACCTTGGAGGGATTTTTATGGACAGATCGAAATATATTTTTGCGAATGAAATTTCCCGTAAAGCCTACAAAAAGGCGGTAAAGACCAAGGGAAAGTACATGAGCAAGTACGGCGATGATACCGAGACCGTATATCATCTTTCGGCTGTACCCGCACCTGCTATCGGCAAGACTCTGGGAGTTCGCAATATTGTCCTCAGCAGGGAGAGTGGCTGCAAGTTCGACGAAAAGAGCATCATCATAGGCAATATACGTATGGGCTTCGGGCACTACAGGATATCAATGGCTATAGCTTCGGCAGCTCATGCAATGGGCTATGAGCCCTACTGGTTCGATCTTCACTCATTCAAGCAGGCTTCCTGCGGAAAGATAATCGCTGAGCAGAACGAGCTGTATTCGTTTGGTTCGAGACTGTCTCAGAAATTCAGCCTTTTCAATAAGCTTGTGTGGGAACCGCTCAACAGTGAAGGCTTCCGTAAGCTTACATACAACAGTATGGATCAGAAGACCACAGAGCTTATGACGGCTGTATTCCGCAATCTTCCAAAGGAAATTCCCTATGTTGCAACTCATGTGTGGCCGTCACAGGCGGCAGTCCATGCAGGACTGACTCACGTTGTGAATGCAATTCCAGACAACTGGCCAATGGGACTTCATCTTTCCGAGGGCGCGATACATACAGTTCAGACTCCGTCGTCTTATCTTGGATACAGAGCGTTGAGAGGCATGGACAAAAAGCGTCAGCTGAAGCCTATGCCAAAGGATGATATAGTTTACACAGGTCATTATATCGACCACGAGCTTGTAAGCAATATCGAAGAGGACTGCAAAAGACGCATTGCTCGCGCCACAATCGGAAAGTCCAAACGCTGGCTCATGTCTGTTGGCGGAGCAGGCGCGCAGAAGGAAATATTCATAGCGGTCATCATGAAGCTTTTACCTGCAATAAAGGCAGGCAAGGCAACACTCTTTATAAATGTGGGTGATCATGATAAGGTATGGCACGAGCTTGTTACTGCTGTACCGCAGATGAAACCTTTCCTGCATGAGCATTTTGACGACTTCGGCGAGACATCAAGATTTTGCAGAGCAGCTTATGACGGAGAGGTAAGAGGTATCCACGCATTTTGTCATAAAGATATCTTTGCAGCTGTATATTCAACAAATCTGCTTATGAGGTGCAGTGATGTGCTCATAACAAAGCCAAGTGAGCTTGCGTTTTATCCCGTTCCTAAGCTTATGATAAAGCGTGTAGGCGGTCACGAAGCATGGGGAGCTATCCGTGCGGCAGAGATAGGCGATGGTACGTATGAATGTGCTACAGCTGCCGAAACTGCGGCAATGATAGACATGATACAGCATGGCGGAGATATCATCGAAAAGATGTGTGGACATATAATCACAGCTAAAAAAGCAGGCGTGTACGACGGAGCGTACCGCGCTGTAGAACTGGCTTTCAGGGGAAGAAAGTAGTTGAATTTATGTCAGAATTCGGCATGACATAATAGGTATAGAAAAGCATTTTCTGATAATGGTATTGATTCACGGCATTTTGCAATTTGGGCAAAAGCCGTGAATTCTTTTTTGCACAGAAGTGATATTCTTCTCACTTGACAAATATATGTGGATAAGTTATAATAAAAGTAGCGTAACACGCCTGTAATTTGTGTATAATATTTAAAATATGAAATTTGATTAAACCAAGCTGTGGCTTTGTTTTATTTGCACAATAATTGCGCGTAAACAATGTGTAAAGTTCCAAAAATTCCACTTAACCGTTATAAAGTCCACCTTATATGTAAAAAATAGGTTGTCTTATTACAAACAGTAAAGTATAATTAAATCAGTGATAATATGTTTATTAATAAAAAAGGAGTGATAGCATGAAACATTCAACCATTTTGGGAAAGATGCTGTCTGTTGTAACAGCTTCGGCTCTTCTGTTCGCAGGCATAAATATCCTTCCCGAAGACTCAGCTATTGAAGCTTCTGCGGCAGGTGCAGCGGTAATTGATACTACCGATGTTTACCAGACGATCAGAGGTTTCGGTGGTATCAACCTTCCTGACTGGATATCACAAGGGGATATGACAGATGCACAAGTACAGAAGGCATTTGGCAACGGCGAAGACGAACTTGGATTTACTATCCTGCGTATTTATGTAAGCGATGACAGCAGCGCATGGAGCAGAGCTGTTCCTACAGCAAAACGTGCTCAGGCACTTGGCGCAACTGTATTTGCTTCACCATGGAATCCTCCTGCTGCTATCCGTAATACAGTAAACGGAGGACTTAACGGCGGTAAGTATCAGCTCAAGAAGGACAAGTGGGCTGATTACGCACAGCACCTCAACAGCTACTGTAAGTACATGGAAGGTCAGGGCATTGATCTTTATTCCGTATCGATCCAGAATGAGCCTGACTACGCTTCCGAGTGGACATACTGGAGTGCAAGCGATCTTGCTTCCTTCATTGCTCAGTACGGCAAGACTATAAAGGAAGGCACAAATGTTAAGCTCATGTCGCCTGAAAGCTTCCAGTACAAGAAGGATATCTACAATGCTATCCTCGGAAATAGTCAGGCAATGGCAAATACAGATCTTTTTGGTACTCACTTCTACGGCACGCAGCGCGGCCAGATGGATTTCCCGTCACTTGAAAACTGCGGTAAGGATATCTGGATGACAGAAGTTTATGTACCGAACAGTGAAGCTGATTCAAATGACCGCTGGCCTGAAGCACTTCAGGTAGCTGAGAATATCCATAACGGACTTGTTGTCGGCAACCTTAACGCTTACGTATGGTGGTATATCAGAAGAAACTACGGTCCTATGAAGGAAAACGGCACTATCAGTAAGCGCGGATACTGCATGGCTCAGTACTCAAAGTGGGTACGTCCAGGTGCAAAGCGTGTAGGCGTTACCGAGCAGCCGAACAGCAACGTTCTCGTATCGGCATACAAGAATGAGGACGGTAATATTGCTGTAATTGCTATAAATAAGAACAATTCAGCTGTTAATCAGGAATTCAGCATGGGCAGTGGAGAGTCTATCTCATACGTTGACAGCTATACAACTTCGTCTGCTTCAAATATTTCCAAGAAGGAACTCAGCGCAAGCGGAACAAGCTTCTCAGCTTCACTTCCTGCACAGAGCGTAACTACATTTGTTCTTTCAACAGAGGGCGAGGCAGTAGATCCTTCAAAGAATGTAGACGAAAACGGCTATTTCTTCCACGATACATTTGACGCAGGTACAAACAGCTGGTCAGGAAGAGGAGCTGCAACTGTAGAGTCAACTACATCTGAAAAGCTCAATGGCAACGGAAGCCTTGCAGTTTCAGGCAGAACTGCTACATGGAACGGTGCTGTAAAGTCACTCAGCGCAAGAACTTTTGTACCCGGCAATGCTTACAGCTTTTCTGCAAATGTAAAGTATAACAGCGGACCTTCCGAGCAGACATTCCAGCTTTCTCTCCAGTACTCTGACGGTACTGAGACAAAGTACGACCACATCGCATCTGTTACCGTACCTAAGGGCGAATGGGTACAGCTTGCAAACAAGAGCTATACTATCCCCGCAGGTGCTTCTGATCTTCAGCTCTATGTTGAGACTGACGAGAACGACATCGACTATATCAGCTTCTTCGTTGATGACGTTGTAGGTGCTCCTGAGGGAACAGAAATAAACGGCGCAGAGCCTCCCAAGCCTGTTATCCTCGGCGATGTAAACTCCGACGGAGCTATCGACTCTCTTGATATGATAGCTGCAAGAAAGACTATCATAGCAGGCGATTATTCAAAGGCTGCCGATGTTGACCAGAACGGCAAGTTCGAGGTAAATGACCTTGTTGCTATCCAGTCGTTTATCCTTGGCAAGATCACAGCATGGCCCGAGCCTGAGACTCCTCCTGCACCACAGGTAGACACTTCCAAGTGGGACAGCTATCAGGAGACAGCTTCTGCTCAGTATATAGACTTCTATAAGAGCTCTATCAAGCACATGGGCAACACATACAGACTTGCTCAGAAGCTTACAGCAGCTGAAAACGGTGAGTCACTTACAGTAGCTTACCTCGGCGGTTCTATCACAGAGGGCAAGAACTATACGACTCCATTCTCAAACTACCTCAAGAACACATTCGCTAAAGGCAGCTTCAAGGAAGTAAACGCAGGTATGTCAGGTACTTCCTCAGTTGTAGGACTTGTCCGCAGCGAGAAGGATATCGTATCTCAGAATCCTGATATCATCTTCCTTGAATTCTCGGTTAACGACCATGAGGATATAATGTACAAGAAGTGCTTCGAGAGCTGTATCAAGAAGTTCCTTGATATGCCTAACGAGCCTGCCGTATGTGTACTTATCACACGCGCAAGAGGCGGTTTCTCAAGCCAGTCACAGATGTATCCTATCGGTAAGAACTTCAATATCCCTGTTATAAGTATGGACGATGCTCTTACAAAGGCATTCAACAGCGGATTCCTCCAGACAAGCGACTACTACACTGACGATTATCACCCGCATCAGAAGGGCGGTCAGCTCGTAGCAGACTGTATGGCATACTATGTACGTCAGGCATTAAAGTCAGAGAACCAGTCAACAGGCTATACACAGCCTACTTCATACGTTTATGGTGCAGAGTATGCATCATGCGTGAACGTTGATCCTAAGACTCTCACAGGCTTCAATGCAGGCTCATGGACAGCAGGTACAGGTTATAATTCACTTCCTTATTCTTACACACTTAACGGCGGAAGTCCTATGACTTTCAAGACTCAGGGTAAGGGACTCATAATCGTATTTAAGGCAAACAGCTCCGGAATGGGCAGCATCAATGTAACTGTAAACGGAAAGACTACAAAGGTCAACGGCAACAAGCAGTACACATGGGGCGGTCCTGATGCAGAGCTCGGCTACTATCAGGAGACTTCGGGCGACCTCGATGTTTCTATCACAGGCAGCGGCAGCTTCACTATCTGGGGCATCGGTCTTGTAAAGTAAAGCATAACATTAAAAGCTCCGGCTTCGTGTCGGAGCTTTTTTGTGCCAAAAGATATGAAAAAGCACAAAAATCTATTGCTTTTTGGGAGAAAATAGAGTAAAATTAGATTGATTAGTGATTAGTGATTAGTGATTAGTGATTAGTGATTAGTGATTAGTTAGTAGTGAGTAGAAAGTAGAATTGTAGGGGACGGCGTCCTCGACGTCCCGTTATATATATTATCGGAGAATAAATGAAATGGCAAATATCATTACAGGGATAAGAGTGCTTGCGAGTATTGCACTGCTATTTTGCACGGCATTCACTCCTGCTTTTTATTTTTGGTATCTGGCGGCAGGTATTTCGGATATTGCTGACGGAGCAGTTGCGAGAAAAACGAATACGGTAAGTGAATTCGGTTCAAGGCTGGATACGGCTGCTGACCTGATATTTGCGGCGATATGCTGTATAAAGCTTCTGCCTTTGCTATGTATACCAACATGGGTATATTATTACATCGCTATCATTGCAGTGATAAAGCTCGGTAATATATTATCAGGGTATATGATACATAAAAAACTCACAGCAGTTCATTCAGTTATCAATAAGGCGGCAGGAGGTCTGTGTTTTATTCTTCCTTTTACAGTTCCGTTTATTGATATAAGGTACAGTGCGGTTGTCGTTTGCTCGGTTGCTGCTGTGGCTGCTATCCATGAAAGCTGCATTGTTTATCAGAAATGTAATAGGACTTAAAAAAAGAAAGGAATTTTTACAAATGGCTTCATCAAAGGACTATCTTGAATTTGTACTGGAACAGCTCTCGGAACTCAGCGATATATCCTACAGGGCTATGATGGGGGAGTACATCATCTACTATCAGGGCAGAGTTATCGGCGGTATCTATGATGACAGATTTCTTGTAAAGGATACGAAAAAAGCAAGAGCACTTATTCCCGATGTAACGCTTGAAATACCATATGAAGGTGCAAAGGGAATGCTGCTTGTTGAGGATATTGAGAATAAAGCATTTCTGAAGGAGCTTTTTGAGACAATGGTTGACGAACTGCCATTGCCTAAGAAAAAACGTAAATAGGAGGTTGAAAAATGGGAAAACTTAAACGGCTGTTTGCGGCAGCAGGCGCGGCTGCACTTGCTTTTACGGCTTGTCCTGTTACAGCTCGGGCTGCGGTCACAGCTGAATATGCGGACAGCTACGGCGAAGTAATAAGCGGTGCTGATTATACTATCATGGTGCGACTCAGCGGCAAGTACATAACAGCGGCAAATGACGGAAATGTTAACCAGTGGGAGAAGCTGGGGGACGACTCTCAGGTATGGCATATCGAGAGTGCAGGGGACGGAAAATGCTGCATACTCTCGGGTAAAGACAGAAGTCTTGCACTGACCGTGGAGAACGGCGACTCCACCAACGGAAACAACATATACCTCTCGGAGTACAAGGACACAGCGGCTCAGCATTTCATACTTCACCGTACAGATGATGCGTACTATATCACAGGTGAGTGCTCGGGAAATGCTGCAATTGATGTATACGACATCAGCCACGAAAACGGAGCTAATATCGACCAGTGGGACTACTGGGCAGGTGAGGGACAGAAGTTCTATATCCGACCTGTGGGCGGCGATTTTAAATTTGTCCGCGGCGACCTTAACTTTGACGGTGCAGTTGATATATTCGACCGAATCATCATGCAAAAAGGCGTTATCGGCGGCTTTGACGATACTATGTCGGCAGTTGCCGACATTGACAATAACGGTACTGTAAATACTGCCGATCTTGTACTTCTTACAAGCTTCATTGCAGGAAAAGGAGTGGATATTGAGACTTACAGCATGATTTCTACTGAAAAGTCCGATGTGGCATATCTGTTTGCATACTTCCTCGGTAACTCTCCCGAGCAGGAGCGTCTTTCATATGCAGTAAGTACTGACGGCTATAACTTCAAGGCACTCAACGGCGGCGGTGCAGTCTGGAAATCAAGCGTAGGTACGGAGTGTCTACGTGACCCCTATATCTTCAAGGGCGAGGACGGACTGTACTATATGCTTGCTACGGATATGAAGTCCTCACTTGGCTGGAACAGCAACCGAAATCTTCTCAGTGCAAAGTCCACGGACCTTGTTCACTGGTTCGATGAGACAAGCATTGAGATAGCAAATAAATATCCTCTCATGCAGGGGGCTGACCGCGCGTGGGCACCGCAAGCTATCTACGATCCCGAAAAGCAGTCCTACATGATTTACTTTGCAGCGAGAGTGCCCGGACGTGATGACAGAACTATCATGTATTACGCATACAGCAAGGACATGAAACGCCTTGATACAGAGCCGCAGCTGCTTTTTGCTCCTAAGAACGGCAATGATGCTATCGACTCGGATATAATCCACGTTGGAAACAAGTACTATATGTATTACAAGAACGAGACTAACAAGCGCATTTATCTTGCTACAGCCGACCATGCAAGCGGACCGTACAGCGAGATAAAACAGGTGTCCGAAGGAAATATCGGTGTTGAGGGTCCTAATATCTACAAGCTCATCGGTCAGGACAAATGGCTTATGATGTCAGATGCTTACGGTGACGGCTATTACGTAATGCAGGAAACAAGCGACCTTGTGAACTTCACAACAGTAAGCCGAAACAGTTACAGCTTCAACTTCACACCTCGTCACGGCTATGTGATACCAATAAATGCAGATCAGTACACAGCTCTGATAAACGCTTATCCCTCCGCAGGACTTGCTCCTATAAATACGGGAGTTAAGCCTGTATCGGTAAATGTGGGGCTTGGTCAGCGGCTTGAAATGCCGAAAACTGTTACCGCTGAGTATACAGGCGGTGGAAAGGGCGAACTGAGCGTTGAATGGAACAGCTCCGATATTGCTAAAGTTGACACAACAAAGGCTGGTACTTACAAGGTAAGCGGCACAGTAAAGTCCAGCTCGGAGCTTTACGATAACCCTTTTATAAAGGAAAGAGCCGACCCCTATGTAGTTGACGGCGAGGACGGTTACTACTATTTTACAGCTTCTTATCCTGCATACGGCAGCGTTGACAAAGGCTATGACCGCATAATTCTCAGACGCAGCAATACTGTGGGCGGACTTGCTTCTGCTGAGGAAAAAACTATATGGAAAGCCCATTCGAGCGGTATACTTGCCAAGCATATCTGGGCACCCGAAATGCACAAGATAGGCAATTCGTGGTATATTTTCTTTGCCGCAGGCGCAAGTGGCGATATATGGGCAATAAGACCCTATGTGCTGAAATGTGACGGTGACCCCTTTACGGGCAGCTGGACAGAGTGCGGACAAATGCAGGCGTCATCGGGGGACACATCGTCATTTGCAAATTTTTCATTGGATATGACATATTTCGAGAACAAAGGAAAGCACTATGTTATATGGGCGGAAATAAAAGGGGACTCCTCACTGTTTATGGCGGAGATAGACCCGTCACAGCCGTGGAAGCTCACTTCAAAGCCCATAATGCTCACAAAGCCCGAATTTAACTGGGAAAAGGTGAATAACCGTGTAAATGAGGGGGCGGCAGTACTGAAAACTGACAAGAAAGTGTATGTTTTCTTTTCTGCATCTGGTACGGGCTCGGAATACTGCGTCGGCAGGCTTGAAGCTGATATTAATTCCGACCTTATGGATATAAGCAGCTGGAAAAAGCTGAGCAGTCCCGTACTACAGACCTCAGACCTTAAAGACCAGTCTGGTCCGGGACATAACAGCTTTGTTACTGATGAAAAGGGCAATCTGCTCATAGTTTATCATGCCCGTCCTGCAAGTCATGCAACACAGGGCTGCGGAACTTATAATAAAGACCCACTCTATGACCCGTGCAGACATACACGCATAAAGAGAGTGTGCTTTGACGGAAACGGTACACCTGTACTTAATCTCAGCGATGATGCCGAGATATCACCGGCAAATAAGAGCGTAACGGCTACAGTTACGGTTGGATAATTAAAGGGCGGATATTTCCGCCCTTTTTTACGTGATATAAAGATGATAGTTATGGAAGATGGCAAGTATGTGTGTATGGGACGCTCATGTTATTTGCAGCGTAAGGCGCGGAAAGCCGAGGGCGGCGTTCCCTGCAATCCTACTCACTACTCACTTGCTAACGGCTAAAGGTTTATACGAGGGGGTGGCGTTTGAAATCACGGCTTGTCTCAAAGCTGTCATACTCGGCTTTTGAAATGGCTGTACATTCCTCGGCAAGCTTATCAACAGCAGTCGATTTTTTGTAAACGAAGGGGAACTTTGCGACTTCTCCCGACTGAAAATTCAGCGTAGGGTTGAGCTGACCGAAAATATATGCGAAAACTTTGGAATTGAGCAGTGCGCAGATGTAGCTTTTTTTGTCGCCAAGCTCGAATATACAGCAGCCGCCGTTGTCAAAGATATAGCCTTCCCCGAACTGCCTTATGCTGAATTTGCCGCTTGTGAGGGTAGACCATGTAAGTCCCGGCATGGTGAAGTACTTATAATTTGCAATAACAGCGGTAGGTATGCTTCTCATCTCCGCGGCATCGTCATACCAGTCGATAAGATAGTCGTTAAAGCCGTACCACTTGCGGTATCCGCCGCCCTTATTGTATGGGAACCAGCGTTTTATCAGCGTTTCGGCTCTGTCTATGTGTCGGCAGCAAAGGTTCATCTTGTTTTTGTCCACTTCGTACCATAGCCTGAGAAAACGCTCATTGTCAGAGGTAGAATTGCCCTTGCGCGGAGCAGCAATGCTACCGAGTGGAGGATATTTCGCGTAAAGCTCCGATATCTTCGGGCTTAACCAGTAAGCAGCAGGACATGAGGGGATATTCTCAAAGGTTTTGGAGTCCGTTTGGTAAACATAGCCGCAGTTTTCGTCAGTCAGAGCTTTGAGGAACATTTCCTGCTGCACTTCAAGTCCGCCTCTGAAATCCGTCAGACGGAAGAAAGTGCTCATTTCATCTGACTGCGAGTTCTTTGCAGTAAACGCGCATAAAGGAACGGTTGCGTCATAGAATGCGGAATACTCGAACTGTATCAGATTATTGATATGCTTCTGAGTAAACAGGTGCTTCCGCAGCTCCTCATAGCTTTTGATGAACATCCAAACATAAGGAGTAAGAAAACCGAGATAGCCGCCGTTTTCGGTAAGCTCGGTGCAGCGGATTATGAACGCCGAAAATAGATCAGCGGAGTACTCTGCGTAATTATTTTTCATAAACTCAAGGAGACTGCTGTTCATATTCCTTGTGCTCATGTAAGGGGGATTAGTGACTACAGCCGAATATTTCCTTGTGAGCAGCTCATACAGCTTCATAGCTTTTGTATTGCCGATATTGGGCAGAGTTACAGGTCTTATGAGACTGCCGAAAAGGCTGCTGTTAAAGAAAATATCATTCTCATTTGTAGTAATATCTTCCATATCATACAGCTGAGGCTTTATGCCTGAGCTTAAAACTTCGGAACAGTATTCGCAAGCCTTCATCAGCAGTGAAAAATGAGCAAGTCTGCGGGCACGGCTGTCAATATCTATACCGAAAAGATTTTTCGTTAGTATGAGCCTGCAAGCCTGTATTTCGCTGTATCCCTTTGAAAGGTAAAGCTTCATAAAAAGGTCGAATGAATACAAAAGGATATTGCCGCTGCCCATGCAAGGGTCAAGAAAAGATATCTCCTCGGGGGATAAGGTTTTTTTGCATTTTGTCTTTACGGGAACAAGATATTGCAGCTCGGACGTATCATATCCGCAGTTTTCTGCTAATATCCTGCCGAGAGTGTTTTCGGTCATATATCGCACTATCCAGTCGGGAGTAAATATCTGAGTAGCCGCAGGCAGATTGTCTGCGCTTATTTTTATATTCTTTTTAAGCTCGCTGAATATCCTGTCCTTGCGGTCGTTGTTGAAGTATTGGTACAGCTGACCGATAAGCTGTGCGTTTTTCAGCCATTTTTCATGGGGTACCGCAGAGAGCATATCAAAGACTTTCTGTGATAGCAGCTGGGCTCTGCTGTCGCATAGCTGAGTGAATATTTCAGGCATGAGCCTGTGCATATCTGTGGGAGCATGAAAACCGTCAAAGCCGTTTTCGTACATATAACGTGCAGAAACGGAGCAGAAAAAAACTTCAAAAGAAAGCTTTTCAGCATCATCGGAACTCAATTCATCAGTAAGAAAGTTTTTTATTGATGCGGCAATGTTTTTTATCAAAGTCTTTTTCAACTGTTCTCCCACCTTTCGTATTATTATTATACTATAAAAATTTCCGCAAAGCAATATGACAAAAAATATCACGGTAAGTTTATTTTGTATTATTTTATACTTTTGGGAAGTGGATATTATCTCAAAAACCGCCTTAATAATTGTTTTTAAGCTGCTTATATGTACAAAAACGCCAAATTATCAACGTTTCTATTGACAACTTACAGTGAATATGTTATAATGTCAATGAATTAAATATTTATTTTTGTGAATTACGTTAAGGGGGGATAATTCATGAAAGTACTGCTGCAAGGACTTGGTTTTGAGAAGCAAAGCAAGTATGTCCGTGACTATTTTTACAGGACAAATATGCGCGCAAGCATATATATGTCTATGGTAGTCATTGTACTTGAGGTATGGATGCTCATAAGAATGACAAAGACCATATTCGAGAATAATCTTCAAAGCAATTTTAAGCATTACTTTGAGAAGTATTATGCCAATTACCTTGTTCTTCTTGCCTCAGGAATAATAATGCTCGTTTATGCCATAAGGTATCTAAGGGGAAAAAAGATCGACAAGGGAGTCGGCTTGGTCATAAAATGGGTATTTACGTTCGTTTGTATCTATTTCGGCGTAAAGATATCGCTGAATGATTATTCCAAGGGCGAACAGATACTGACTTTCCTTACTATGGAGCTCTTTTCGCTGTGTCTCCTTACATGGAAGCCATATGCCGCTTTTCTTATATCAGCATCGTCATATATGTATTTCTTCTACAAGATAGATGATATGGTAGCTGTGAATACGGGGCAGTTAGGCACAACAGATGCTACACGCATCAATTTCTTTATAATGTGGATATCTACCATGATGGTATGCATAGCTAATTATAACAATACTCGTTCACAGGCTCTCAAAGATCAAAATCTTGAAGAGGTCAACACCTATCTTTCAAAGATATCCGTTGAGGACGAGCTTACAGGCATACATAATATGGTGTATTTTCGTACAGAAGCAGAAAAGCTCCTCAATTACGTAACTACTGACAGAGAGAGCATAATTTTCCTTTTCTTTGATATCGAGAATTTCAAGTCGTATAATGAGAAGTACGGCTTCCACGAGGGAAATGATCTGCTTAAAAGGATTGCTCATATGATAGATGCGGCTTTCAATAATTCTCTTGTTTCAAGATATTCCGATGACCATTTCGTTGTACTTACAAGAGTTGACGGAGTGCAGAACGTTATCGGCGAACTTTCGGGAGAGGTCAAAAAGCAGCAAAGAGAGGTGCATCTTGAACTTAAATGCGGTGCTTACAAGCCTATAGGCAATGAGTCTGACGTAAGTCTTGCCTGTGACCGCGCTCGTTTTGCCTGCAACAGTATCAAAAAGCACTATGACAGGACGCTTCGTTTCTATGATAAGTCACTGGAGGATAAGTTCCACCTTAAACAGTATATCGTTAATAACATTGATACGGCTATCCAGAACGATTATATAAAAGTATATTATCAGCCTATAGTTTCAACGAAAACAGGCTGTATATGCGGTCTTGAAGCTCTTGCAAGGTGGCAGGATCCGAAATACGGACTTCTTTCACCGGGTATATTTATCGAAATACTTGAGGAGTATCGCCAGATATATAAGCTTGATAAGTATATAATCGAGGCGGTATGCAAGGATTATCGTGACTCTGTTGATAACCACAAGCCTTTTGCTCCCGTATCTCTTAACTTTTCGAGGCTTGATTTCGAGCTTTGCGATATTGTGGGATACCTGTGCGAAACAGTGGAGAAATACAATGTGCCAAAGGAATTCATAGATGTTGAGATAACAGAAAGCGCACTTACAGTACAGCAGGACTTCCTGCCTGATGCTATAAAGAAGCTCAGAGATTTCGGTTATAAAGTATGGCTCGATGATTTCGGAAGCGGTTATTCTTCATTGAATGTTCTGAAGGATTATCACTTTGATGTTCTGAAGATAGATATGAAGTTCCTTTCGGGCTTTAAGAGCAATGAAAAGACAAGACCGATACTTGAAAACATTGTTGATCTTACAAAGCAGCTCAAAATGATATCACTTACCGAAGGTGTCGAGACTGAGGAACAGTATGAGTTTCTTGGCAATATAGGCTGTGAACGAGTACAGGGCTATCTTTTCAGCAAGCCTGTGCCGTTAGAGCAGCTCAGGGAGCGTATTGCTTCCGGTGAGTTAAGCGTATGCAAAGAGATAAAATCAGCCTGAATAAAGTGCTGATATAAATATTAATAATTATTATCGTGGAATAACATTTCTGTTGAAATGTCGTTCCGCGATTTTTTTGTTATTTAGCTCAGAAAGAATATGTGGTTTTTACTGCTGATTTTTAACTTTGGGTGGACAAAACACAGATTAGGTTCAATATATAACAATATTATTACTTTTAGTGCCTAAAAATATCAAAATGATGTTGCATTGTATAAAAAAAGGTGATATAATACAGATCAGGGAGAGGTTCGATCGGGATATTAAAAATTTAAGGAGGATTTTTTATGGTGATCAAGAAAGCGAGTTTTGTTGTTGCGGCTGCTATGCTGACTTCTGTTTTAGGAAGTTTTCCGCAATACGAAAGGAAAGTGTGTGCTGCTGATAACAGTATACGCGACATGACGACTATGGAGATAGTCAAGGACATGGGAATAGGCATAAACCTCGGCAATACCATGGAAGCCTGCGGCGACTGGATAGCCGATGTTGACGCTCAGTGGGGCGACGGTATCCTTACTGTTAAGGATTATGAAACAGCATGGGGCAGCCCCGTTATCACAAAAGCCATGATACAGGGAATGGCTGACGAGGGCTTCGGAGTCGTTCGTGTGCCTGTGGCGTGGTCAAACCTTATGGGTGATAACTATAAGATCAGCGAGGAGCTCGATGCGCGTGTACATGAGATCGTTGACTGGGTAATAGACGCTGATATGTACTGTATCATCAATATCCACTGGGACAACGGCTGGGTCAATACATTTCCCGATAATAAGGACGAATGTATGAAGCGTTACAAGGTAATGTGGGAGCAGATATCTGACAGCTTCAAGGATTACGGCGACAAGCTCATGTTCGAGTCACAGAATGAGGAGCTTGGCTGGGAGAGCGTATGGAATCCGTGGGGAAGTACCGACGGAAAAGCTGAGTCCTACGGACTTGTAAACGAGATAAATCAGAAGTTTGTTGATGTTGTGAGAAATTCAGGCGGTAACAATCCTAAGCGTCATTTGCTCATATCAGGCTATAATACAGGATTTGACCGCACTTGTGATCCTCTTTTCAAAATGCCTGACGATCCCGCAAACCGTATGGCTGTTTCGGTACATTATTATACTCCCGCAGGTTTTGCTATCCTCGAAGATAAGGATGAGTCATGGGCAAAGGCACGTTCCACATGGGGAGCAGCTGATGACTATAAGGAACTCAACGACAATATGGAAATGATGAAAAAAGGCTTCATTGACAAGGGTATACCTGTAATAGTCGGCGAATACGGTTGTCCTACAAAGGGAAAAGAAACAGATTCTGTACGACTTTTCCTCAGCTCTGTCTGCAAATCTGCATACGAACACGGACTTTGCCCTATACTCTGGTCAACTCCTGATTCAACTACAGATGACGGAACTGTTATAAAAGGGCACTATGACAGAGCAACCTGTAAGCTTGTGGATCAGGAATTAAAGAAGCTCTTCAACGAGATATCAGGATTTGAGCCAAAGGAAACTGCTTCCACAACAACTTCATCTGCTACTACAACCACAACAGCATCTACCACTACTACATCATCTGCGACAACAGTTACAGAAACTTCTGCAACTTCTGCAACAACACTTACATCGACAAGTGAGACAACTACTTCTACAGTTACCACTGCAACAGTTGTACTGCCTGCTGTAACATTATGGGGTGATGCTAACTGTGACGGAGATGTTGATATGTCTGATATAGTGCTTATCATGCAGAGCCTTGCAAATCCGAATAAATATGGTCTTGGCGGTACAGATGAAAAAGCTATAACAGCACAGGGTCAGGCAAACGGCGATGTTGATACTGCAAGCAAGGGCATCACATCTAATGATGCTGTATTTATTCAGGAATTCCTTCTCCATAAGATATCATCTCTTGAACCTGTAAAATAATGATAAATACTTATGCTTTAACGCGATGATCATATATAAATTATCGGGGGACTCTTTCTCGTGAAAGAGTCCCCGATGTTTTTTGCATATGAACTCATAAAACTGACAAGACTATATAATAGAGGTGATATAATGGTCAGAAAACGCGGAGAGCATGGAGTAATAGTACTTATAGCTGCATTTTTTATCAGCTTTACGGTGATAACTGCAAACTATTACAGAATTGCGCTGGAGCAGAAAAACGTACCTGCCGCTCAGCAGAGCAGGATATTCACATATGAAGTCGGACGGTGTCAGGGAACGATATATGATACAAAAATGCGTCCGCTGACAAATGCGGAGACAAAGCTGAAAGCAGTAGCTGTTCCCGATATGACGGACAGGGAAATAACAGCCGAGTATGCAGTTGACCGTGATAAATTCTATGAAGAATATGACAAGGGACTGCCTTTCGAGTTTGAGTATACTTCCTCAGCCTACGAAAGTGACGGATTGACCATATTCAAAGTACCGCAGAGATACAGCGAAAGACAGACTGCAAGACACGTAATAGGCTATCTTTCCGATAATGAGGGAGCTGACGGCGTGGAATACGCATATAACAGCATACTGAGAGCAGATCATGCCAATAACAGCGTATCTTACGAAACAGACGGCTTCGGCAGGATATTAACGGGCAACGGCAAAAGCGTATTTCGTACAAATTCATACAAATGTGGAGTAGTTCTTACTATTGACAAGGATATACAGAAGATATGCGAGGACTGCGGAAAGGGCATAAAGACAGGAGCTATAGTGTGTGCTGATATAAAAAGCGGCGATATACTGGCAATGGCGAGTTTCCCCAATTATTCCCCCGAAAAGCTGGACGAAGCAATGGAAAACAAGGACTGTCCGCTTATAAATCGAGCATTATATTCCTACAGTGTTGGCTCTGTGTTCAAGCTCGTGACGGCAGCAGAAGCACTCGAAGAAGGAGCAGGAGATATTGTGTATGACTGCTGCGGAAGTACAGACGTAGACGGCAAGGTATTCAATTGTCATAAGCTTGACGGACACGGTACCCAGACCATGAGCGAAGCTCTTACAAATTCCTGCAACACCTATTTTATCGAGCTGAGTCAATGCCTTGACCTTGAAAAGCTGAGAGAAAGAGCCTATTCATTGGGCTTCGGAAGAGAAAACTACCTTTGCACAGGCATGATAGGTTCGGCAGGAGTACTGCCCACAGAAAAGGAACTGAGCATACCTGCAGAGAGGGCGAATTTCTCCTTCGGACAAGGGAAGCTTTCTGCAACTCCGCTCCAGATAACGCAGCTTACCTGTTCCATAGCAAATGGGGGCAAGAAGCCTGTTCTGCGGTTGATAAAGGGGCTTACAGTGGACGGTGAGACGGTCGGAAACGAGAAAAAAGTAAGGTATTCTCAGGTCATGAGCAAAGATACAGCGGAGCAGCTGAGGAAGATGATGATACTTGCGGTCAGGGAAAATGAGAATTCCAAGGCAAAGACAAAGAAAATGAGTGTTGGTGCTAAAACTTCCACAGCACAGACGGGAAAAACAGACGCAAAAGGTGAGGAGCTCTGTCACGCATGGATAACAGGTTTTTTCCCTGCGCGTAAGCCTAAATACGCGGTTACAGTATTTATTGAAAACGGCGGATACGGAAATGATGCAGCAGCACCTGTTTTTCGCATGATAGCCGACAGAATGAGCGAATTGGATTAAATTTGTGAGTAACATTATACAATTATGAAGCATAGCTTTTTCTTTACAAATCCTGCTCAGATGTGGTATAATCATTGTAAATGGATACAGTCATTCATTATACTTGATCTGAATGTCCACCGAAAGGAGCACGGTACATTATGAAGCGGATATTAAAACGGTTTTCGGCTGCATTTTCGGCAGCTATAGTAACGGCAGTTTCAGTTCCTGCCGCAGTATATGCGGAAGCAGGCAAATTAATAAACATCGGTGACTATGGAAAGAAAGGGATATCATCATCTCATACATTTTCGTTCTCCATGCCGCAGCTGCACAGTGTTACGGTCGGTAAATGTACTGACCTTGTGCCTTTGGTCACATATTCACCTATAAGAGGCACAGCTTCCGAAACAGAAGCTGCATCACTTCCCGAAGCCTTTGATATGAGAAAAGTTTACAGCATGACATCTGTAAAGGAGCAGGGAAACTACGGTACTTGCTGGGCGCACTCGGCTATAGTTAGTGCCGAGACAAGTATGCTTGCAGCTGATCCGTATATCGACCTTTCGGAGCTGCACACTTCTTATTACAGCTATTACGGCGACGATCAGATGATAATCAGCAGCAATACCACAAACGGCATACTGTCCGAGGGCGGAAGTCCTCGTATAGTTTCAAATCTCTGGTCGCAGTGGATAGGACCTGTTAACGAAAGTGCGATGCCGTATTCCGATACAGCTGTTTTTGATAATGCTTCAAAGACCGTATTTATGAAGTATCAGTCCGATTATCACATGAAAAACGCTTACAGCTTCGATTTCGATGCGGATAGAAGCAACTTTGATGATGTAAACGCACTTGTAAAGGAGTTCATTTATAAGGGACAAGCAGTAGATATATCTTATATGTCTGAAAAGTCATCGAACTGGAACCCTGAATATTGTACATCAAATTCCAAAAAGAAACCAAGATTTGCAGATCACGGAGTTGCTATAGTCGGCTGGGACGATAGTATTTCAGCAGATAAATTCGTGAACGAGCCTGAGGGCGACGGTGCATGGCTTTGCAAGAACAGCTGGGGTACAAAAGATAGTGATGACGGATATTTCTGGATATCATACTATGACAGAACACTTTGTGATTTTACCGTTTTTGAACTTGAAAACGCTGATGAGCATGAGATAATTTATCAGCACGACACCTATGTACCGATACAGAATTATTCAGCCTATGATACTGCCGAAGAGGAAGGACCTTCCTATTTTGCAAATGTTTTCGATGCTGTCGGACCTTCGCAGATAAGCGCAGTAGGCACATATATACTCAATCCCGATACCGAATATGAAATAACGGTATATACTGATATCAAGGACGCTTCCGATCCTGTATCGGGAACTCCTTCATCGGTTACAAAGGGTAAGGCAAAGCTCACAGGCTTTCAGCAGCTGGGACTTGACAAGCCTGTAGTCATTGACAGCACAGAAAAGTTTTCGGTAGTCGTTAAGCTTTACAGCGAGGATACTCCTTTTGTACTTCCCTTCGAGAGCAGTTTTTATGCCGAGAATGAGGAGAAAGAGGAACTGTATGATATTACAAGTTTTGCCACAGATGCACAGATCGCAGCACATACAGGCGAGGGCGAGAGCTTCATCAGTGCTGACGGAAAAGACTGGGAAGATGTATATGATAGTGTTGAGGTTTACAGCGGAGAAGAAAAGGCGTTATTGTTAGAGTCATTCATAGAACAGTTTTATGACGGACTTGATGAAGATGATACCGTGCTCCTTGAAGATGCTGCGAAAAAGGAGGCATTTTTCAGAAATATTTTTTCCGAATGTGATATCAAAACAAGAATGGGCAATGCATCATTGAAGGTATACGGAGATCCGATCGGCAAGGTAAGATTTTCTCATGCCGAGGGATATGTACCAGAAAATGAAAAGGTAGAGCTTTCATCGGGATTTGATGACGCTAAGATATACTGGAAAGCTGATGACGGTGAATATAAGGAATACACTTCACCTATAACAATTACTTCACCTGTTACCATATCTGCTTATACAGACCTTACAGGCAGTTACGGCGATAAAGTACCCGAAACAAGCCTATGTGCAGCAGCTGAAAGAAAATTTGAACCTGCGAAAGCAGTTTTTAACTGGCTTGCATATAATACATCGTCACCTGATAATAAAGGTGAACTTAAATATGCACAGCGTATATCGGACAGCGAGTACAGTATTGATCTTCCCTCGGATAAAGACCATATATGCCTTTCCCTCGGAACTACAGCTGATACTGAATACGGCGGAAAGAGCTATGACGGTTACAGCTGGATAGAGAACGTTTCGGCGAAGTACGGCAATACAGATATAAAGCTGAAGCTTTCGGGAGATGAAAAGGTCGATAATGAAGTGACCGTACATATAAACAGAAGGATACTTGGCTTTAATTATTTGTCAGAGACTATTAATTTCTCTCTTGCAGACGAGATATATGCTCCTGACGGTACAGAATTGAAGATCAATTCATACGTGGGAAAATACTGCGGACAGGAGCTGCGCGTCATCAAGGACGGTTCGGAGATAAAGGTAAAAGTCCCCGAAAGAAGGGTAATGCCCGATATAGCAATAAACTATATGGCAGAAGTTATTGGACCTTTTACCGAGGAAATGATGAACTATATCGAGATATGTGTCGATGCTGATAAGAATGACAATTACTATTCTGCAAGGGGCAGAAAGGTAAGCGGCGACGACTGGATAATGCTTGAGAACGGCTATTATTACCTCTCGGTGATACCGGGTGAGGTCATATCCGTCAAAATAGACGGCGGCGACGGTATGTTCGAGAGCGAACCCTATCTATGCAGAGTCCCGCAGGCACCTGCCGCAAAGCCTGATAAAAAAATGTTTGACACCAGCGATGCAGCTGTGGTAAAATGTAACGGTACTGCAATGATCGAAGCATCACCGCTCATGTACATGAATGATATAATGTACGAAGCAATGGCAGAGGACTTCGGTTACAGCAGGGAAAGATTTACAGAACTCCAGAAGCAGAGACTTGGTGTCAGCGATGATGACGTAAAGGGTTTTACGGGTAATACCTTCAAAAGCATTAATGAACTGCAATACGGCGTTGAATATCTTGTCAGATATCCTGCTACAGGCAGCAGCTTTGCATCTCAGGGAGAAAAGGTCGTGTTCTACACGAGGGGAGATGTGAACAGAGATCGAAAAGTCGATTCTGTTGACGCATCACTGGTATTAAAGCACTATTCCCTCGTATCTGTAGGAAAGGACGGTCTGTTTGACGAGTCTCAGCAGCTTATGGCTGATGTAAATAATGACGGAACTATAACGTCGGTAGACGCTTCACAGATCATGGTGATATACACCAAAGCAATGACCGAATAGGGTACCTATTGTTGTACAAAAAATACGAATATATGTTTGACTAAGTTTACTAAAACCGCACAAAAGAACTGTAATATTTTTTATAGTTTAGTCAATAAGTATAAAACCGAGCCTTGTTCTTTGTGTAATAGGTGTTATTTTGCTTTTACCGTTTTGTAACTTTTAGATAGAAATGGTACTATTTGTGTTATAATTGACAAAAAATAGGTGTTGAAAATGTACATGGTGTTCAAAAAAGATTAAAGAACGATACAAAATATTGACTTTGACCGCAAGATACGGTATATTTGTATATGCAAAAGCAATTGTTGCACAGTGCAGACAAAAACAGTTAGGATTAACTGTTCTGCTGATTTGAAAGCACTGCGGAGCATACAGTGTCCTGTCAGGCTTTTTTGACAAAGGTCTGCGGAGTACATTCGTGACTGATGCCGCTTGCGGACAGTGATGCGAATGATTGCTTAGAAAAATCAAGATCAACATGGACGCAAGTCCTTGTTATAATCAATGAACAGAAGACAGGGTAAACATAACGGCTGCCGGACGCTGCGGTGAGGACAATCATCGGGCAGAACGATTGACCGCGATGCGTACCGCAAAAACAATTCACGAATATTATACACGGTAATGTATAATATACATATTTAAGGAGGAAAAATCTCATGAACACACTTAAGAGAACATTAGCTTTAGTAGCTACACTCGCTATGACAGCTACTGCATTTGCAAGCTGCGGCGATGACAAGAAGGACGACAATAAGGCTGAAACAACAACAGCTGCTGCTACAGAGGCAACAACTGCTGGCGACGGCGAAACAACAACTACTGACGGCGGCACAGAGAAAAAGGATCACGAAATCGATGCTTCAGTTGGACAGGGCGGCGACACATTCACAGTTGCAGCTTGGAACGCTGATGACGTACCTTACCTCATCGCACAGTGGAAGGGCCTTTCATATGAAACAATCGTTGAAGATCTCGCAAACAATAAGGTTGACGGCGTAAACGCTATCATCTTCGGTGTTGGCGGCGGTGAAGCTTCTGAGCGTTATGATCAGCTCTTCAACGACGGCGGCGATCTCGACGTTTACTTCTGCGAAGCTGACTGGGCACTCAAGTACATCAACGATGATGAGAAGACACTTGACCTTGCTAAGCTTGGTCTCAGCGATGCAGACTTCACAAATATGTATGATTACACAAACCAGATCGGTCTTACAACTGACGGCGTTCGTAAGGGCGTTTCATGGCAGGCAGCAGCAGGCGGATTTGCTTACAGAGCTGACCTCGCTGAGGAATACCTCGAGGCTAAGACACCAGCTGAGATGCAGGAAAAGGTTAAGGACTGGGATGCTTTCGTAGAAGCTGCTAAGACAGTTTCTGAAAAGTCAGGTCAGAAGGTTGCTCTTGCTGACTCACTCGGCGGTCTCTGGCAGGCATTTGCTTGTGGACGTACACAGCCATGGGTTAAGGACAACAAGCTCGTTATCGATGACTTCTGCACAAAGTTCGGCGACACAGCTAAGGCACTCTGGGATTGCGGCGGTGTAACAAAGAACAACCAGTGGTCAGATGAAGCTTGGACAGCTGCTGGCGTATCTGGTAACGTAATGGGTTACTTCGTATCAACATGGGGCTTCGGCGGATTCTTCCTCGATGCTGCAGGCGGCGAAGGCGGTGCTCAGTACGGTAAGTGGAATGTATGTGAAGGACCACAGTCATTCTACTGGGGCGGTACTTGGATCGTTGTAAATCCAAAGACAGATAACGGTAAGGAAGCTCAGGAATTCATCCTCTCAGCTACATCAGATGAAGCTCAGATGACAACATATGCTAAGAACAAGCCTGAGTATGTAAACAACTCTAAGGTTATGGATGACCTTATTGCTGGCAACACAGTATTCAACGAGAAGATCTCTGGCAACTTCAAGGATGGTCAGAACTACTTCGCTGAGCTTGCTAAGAACGCTAAGTCAATCGACTTCAAGGGCCTCATCACTCCTTACGATGCAACAGTTAAGGCTGACTTCGTAACAGCTGTAAGAGAGCAGTACCTTGAGGGTGGCAAGTCTTGGGACGAAGCTATGGATAAGTTCAAGGACAAGGTTGCTGAAGACGTAACAACTCTCGACTGGGATGACTAATTTAAAATAGTCTGAACTATTTACAATGTAATAAATATACCTACGGAATACTTATGTATTCCGTAGGTGTATATTTATTTATACTATTATTCCGAGAGGGTGTGTGTTATGGCGTCAGGCGCGCAGAGACGTATAAAGTCTATTAGCTACGCTAAGTATGGTTATATATTTATATTACCTTTTTTCCTTGTTTATTTCTTTTTCCAGTTATGGCCGTTGATTAACACCTTTATTGTAAGTTTCCACGGCAATGGTAAGTCCATTCAGGAATGGGTAGGACTTCAGAACTACAAAGACATTTTATTTGGCGGTACTCGTAAAGTCAGAGTTATCCATGAGAGCTTCTTCAAGTGTCTGAAGAATACAGTTATACTTTGGGTTGGTAACTTTATTCCTCAGCTCGCTCTTTCATTATCTCTGGCTGTATGGTTTACAGAAGCGCAGTTAAAGATCCCTGGAAAGGGCTTCTTTAAGATAGTTATGTATCTTCCAAATATCATCACAGCTGCATCAGTTGCTGTACTTTTCCTTCAGCTTTGCGGACAGTCAGAAACAAACCCCGGTGCATTAAACTTACTCCTTCACAAGATGGGTATAGTACATAGGAACCCGGTATCCGAGCACTATGAGTCTATACAATTCATTGACGGTGTATGGCAGTCACGCGGCGTTGTAATGTTTATCCAGACATGGATGTGGTTCGGTAATACCATGATTATGCTCATGTCAGGTATTCAGGGTATCAACCCTTCACTGTTTGAAGCTGCAAGCATCGACGGTGCAAGCTCCGGACAGGTATTCAGAAAGATCACTCTTCCTCTGTTGACACCTATTATGGCATATACACTTATCACATCTATGATCGGTGGTCTCCAGATGTTTGATATTCCTTTCCTTTACACAAATTCAGTTACTCCAAAGGAACACCTCAGAACTATGGCTGTAATGATCTTCCAGTACTTCCATGCTCAGGCTGATAATAACAAGATGGGTTATGCAGGTGCTGCATCAGTACTCCTCTTCTTCATTACTCTTGCACTCGGTCTTATCGCATTCTACATTACTCGTGATAAGGATGAGATCGCTAAGAAGAAGCAGCGTAAAAAGATCGCTCAGCAGGCTAAGAGAGAAAGCAAACAGTTTGGAGGGATCAGCTTATGAGTACTAATATGAAATCAGTTTACGGTAAGGCAAAGGACAACTATAGCTTTAAGATCAAATTAAAGTCAACTATACTGGTTGTCTGGTTCGTTATACTGACCATCATCTGTCTGCTTCCGATATACATTCTTATTATCAATGCTACTCGTGAGCATTCGGATATTGCAAACGGACTTTCATTCATACCGGGCTCTAACCTGAAAGCAAACTTCCATAAGATAGTTACAGACCAGAACTTCAAGCTTTCATATAACGCTCTTTACGGTTATAAGAACAGCTTGATAATCACTGTTTGTGCTACTTTCCTTACAGTTTTCTTCTCAGCTCTTACAGCTTACGGTATCCATGTATACGATTTCAAACTCAAGGAGATCTCTTACTCAGTTATCCTCCTTGTAATGATGGTACCTATGCAGGTTACATCAGCAGGTTTCGTATCATTCATGTCTGATATGCATCTCACAAATACATACTGGCCGCTCATTATCCCTGCTATTGCAGCACCTGCGGTCGTATACTTCATGCGTTCCTACATGAAGTCGTCATTCCCGCTGGACATCGTTGAAGCAGCTCGAATTGACGGATGCAGTGAGTTCAGAACATTCTTATCAATTGCAATCCCTATGATGAAGCCCGCTATAGCTGTACAGGCTATCTTCGCTTTCATCGCAAGCTGGAACAACTTCTACACACCTAACATGATCCTTATCAATGTTAAGCTCAACAAGAAGACACTTCCAATGATGGTTGCCGCTCTTCAGTCATCAGATAAGTTCAATGACTACGGTGCTATCTATCTTGCAATTGCACTTTCAATTATTCCTATCATTATTGCATACGTACTTCTCTCAAGATTCATCATTGCCGGTGTAGCTCTTGGTGGCGTAAAGGAATAATAATACAAATCACAGCACACTTCGGTGTGCTGTTTTTTTATGGACGCTTTGAGCGTCCTTTTTTTATGCATAAACGAAAACAGCATTGAATATGATTTAGTAAAAGGAGATGATTAAATGCACGGGAGTACAAGCATTGAAACAGTAATGAACTATTTACCCGAAAAGATAAGGGAGCATATCAAAGCGATACCGTACGACAAACTCGAAAATGTAATGGAGATAAGACTTCGTGCAGGCGGACCTGTATATTTTGTCTATGCGGACAAAATATGCTATTTAAGTCAAAGCGGAGAGATTTCGGAAATGATGACTGACAATACATTTAATGTCAGCGGAGTTCAGATCCGTGAAGTTATCGACAGGCTGTGTCACTATTCAATGCACAGCTGTGTGAAGCAGCTGAGAGAAGGCTATTTCGTAGTTGAAAACGGAGTGCGTGTGGGAGTTTCAGGTACATACTCAACAAATGAAACACCGATACTAACTGATTTCGCGTCAGTAAATTTCAGAGTATCAAGGTGCATAAAAGGCTGTGCAGACGATGTTTTTTCAAAAACTTACGGAAAGAACGTTATCATATGCGGCGGAGTAAGCTCGGGGAAAACTACAGTACTACGCGAGCTTTGCCGACTTACGGGAAGCTTTCGCAAGGTCACGCTGATAGATGAGCGCAATGAAATATCATGTCTTACAGGCGGTATACCACAGAATGATGTAGGCTGTCTGACCGATGTGATAAGCGGAAGTCCGCGCTCAGCAGGTATTATGGCTGCCATTAGATCTCTTTCTCCCGATGTTATATTCTGCGATGAGATAGCTTCACAGAGTGACGCAGAGGCAATACTTGACGGTATAGGCTGCGGAGTAAAATTTGTTGTAACTGCTCATGGTGTAAATTATACTGAACTGCTCAGGAGGAAAGAGATAAACTATCTGCTCGAAAAAGGCAAGTTTGATGCAGCAGTTTTTCTGACCGGTTCAAGCTCACCCGGAGAAGTCAGGGAGATAAGGAGGCTTAAAAATGTGGATTAAGCTAAGTGCAGGATTTCTTTTCATACTTGGCGGAATGTTCTGCGGATTTAGTATGGCAGACAGGCTTAAAAAGGGAGTGGATTTTTGCAGGTCAGCAGAAAGGATACTGAACATATGCGAGTCGGAAATACGTTCAAAAAACAGTGACGTATACAGTATAATCAGGCGGCTGAAAAGTGAAAAGCTTAAAATAGATATCTCTTTTGAAAGCTTGCCCGAGTGCTACAGTTACGAGACTGATTTCCGCGAGCAGTGGTCGGAGTCTTTTCGCAAACTCAGCTATTTCGATAATGAGGAGCTTGATATCATGCTCTCGCTCGGAAGTATCCTCGGGACTACCGATACTGAGGGGCAGCTTAGAGGCATAGACGATATCCGCACAAGAGTAGGACAGCTGTATAAAAACAGACAAGGCGAATATGACCGAAAAGGGAGGCTTTACAGGAGTATAGGCTTGCTTTCGGGCGCAGCAATAGGGATAATGATAATATGAAAATTGATCTGATCTTTAAAATTGCAGGTACAGGCATAATCGTAGCGGTGCTAAATCTTGTACTGAAACGGGCAGAGCGCGAGGAACAGGCGATGATGACGACTCTTGCAGGACTTATCGTAGTCCTTGTGGTCATCGTTGACGAGATAGGCGATCTTTTCGACAAGGTAAAGACGGTGTTCGGCTTATGGTAGACAATTGTTTTTCAGTGGGAGCGTTTTGTGTTGTGGGAGCATTGCTTGCTATGATTTTAAAACAATATTGCTCCGAGCAGTCAATACTGGTATCAATAGCAGTCAGTGTGCTGGTGATAGCATTTTTTGTTTCATTTCTTGGTGGGACTATTGACGAGATACGCAGTATATTTGAGTCGGCAGGCATATCTGAGAGCTGCATATCAGTAATATTCAAGGTGCTTGCAATATGCTGCATTACCCATATTTCAGCTGAAATCTGCCGTGACAGCGGCGAGACTGCCATAGCATCAGCGGCGGAGCTCTGCGGCAGGGCTGCAATAATGGTACTTAGTCTGCCGCTTATGACAAGCTTTGTCCAATTGATAGACAAGCTTATAAAGGTCTGATATGAAGAAGTTCTTACCGATATTATTTATAACTATATTGCTCGTCGCTTTTTGTGTACCTGTAAAAGCTCATGCAGAGGATACAGCTTCCACACAAAACGAAATGGTATCACAGTTTGACGAGGTCTTGCAGGATAACGATATAAGCTACAGCACTGATGAACTGAGCGGCATATCTTTCAGCAGCCTTGTAGGCGATGTTACGAAAAGGACGGCTGAGATTTGTGGAGCACCATTGCGACTTCTTGGAACTATGCTTCTTATTATCGTGATAACATCTGTTTTAAAGAGCTTCGGAGGCGGTATTTTAGGAAATTCCGAAAAGATATACAGCTCAGTCTGTGTAATTACAGCTGTTACAGTTATTGCACCGCCGCTTTTTGAAGTCTTTTCACAGACGATAGAGAGCGTAAGGCTCTGCGGCAGTTTTATTGCGGTTTACATACCTGTATTTTCGGGTATAACAGCCGCCTGCGGCAATATCGGCAGCGCAGGAGTATATGATATAATGCTCCTTGCAGGTTCAGAGTTTATAGTGCAGCTTGTCAGCGGTATGCTCGTGCCTATCCTGAGTGCAGTTACCATGCTTTCGATAACAGGAGGAGCAGTTTCAAAAAACAATTTCGGCGGAGCAGTTCAGCTTATGAAAAAGCTAATCACATGGGTGCTTACAGTATCTATGACATTGTTTACGGGCTTTCTCACGCTGAAATGTACGCTTGCAGCCAAGACAGACGGAGCTGTAACAAAGACGGCGCGTTTCCTTATATCAGGGCTTGTGCCCGTAGTTGGCGGAGCAGTTTCCGATGCATATGCAACAGTAAGGAGCAGCTTCGATATACTTCGCGGAACAGTTGGTACAGGGGGCTGCATAGTAATAATACTTATGATACTTCCGCCTGTTCTGCATATTCTTATATACAGGGCAGTGATATGGACTGCTTCGGCGGCTGCGGATATGTTTGGTGAGGAGAACATGAGCGCGGTATTGAAGTCACTTGACAGCGGACTTGCTATAGCTCAGACAGTGCTTATCTGCTATGGAATGATGTTTGTTCTGTGTACAGCTATACTAATGCAGACTGCGGGGTGAAAACATGGAAGATATAACAACAGCTGTAAGAGCTGTCTGTGTTACGGCGGCAGGCATATGCATAATAAGTCATCTTACTGAGGGGACAAGGCTGCGTTCGCAGGCGGAATTCGTGTACAGGCTTGTATTTGCAATAGTTGTTGCAGGACTTATATTCAGCGGCAGTAAAAAAATAGAACTTCCCGATCTAAGTATATTTGACAGCAATGAGTTCAGCTTTTCAACAGAAGCATATGACAATGCCGTAGCCGAACAGACAGCTTCAAATATCTCAGATATACTTCTTTCGCAGCTGAGTGCAGCAGGAATAACAGTTGATGACATTGTGACAGAGGTTAATATTTCAGAAGAAAGCGGCATATCTATTAATAGAGTCATTATCAGAACGGCTGATTTTGAAAGAGCAGCCGAAATAATACGCAGCAGTCTTGGACAAAAAACGGAGGTCATAAATGGAAATAGCTGAAAAGCTCAGGGAACTTATAAAAGGCAGGAAATGGGCTGTATTTATGACAATATGCGGAATTGCCGGACTGCTGCTGATAATGATATCCTCGCTCATACCTGATGATGCTCCCAAAAAGAATGATGTATCTGACAGATGCATCGGTGCAGTTGATACTGAAAAATACTGCAATGACACAGAAAAACGGCTCGAAGTCTTTCTTTCGGAGATCGAAGGTGCAGGAGAAGTGAGGGTATATCTTACAGTGGGGAGTGATGAACGCTACGTTTATGCAACTGAGGGGCGGTGCAGCCGCGGTGATAATAAAACGGAGGAGGAAGAGAGATATGTTATAGTCGGAGGGGGAAGCGAGAAGAACGCGCTTGTGGAAACAGTCAGATCGCCCGAGATAACAGGAGCAGTAGTAGCTTGTGAGGGCGGAGGGAGTGCGCAGGTACGCGAAAGCATATACAAGGCAGTATCAGCTGCACTTGATATACCAACATCGAGAATATACGTAACCAAACTCAGATAAAAGGAGAGAACGGCAATGAAAAAGCCATCACTTATTATAGGAAAAAAGCAGATAATAATGACCTGTCTTACACTTATGCTTGCAGTAGCGGTCTACATAAACTATACAGCATCGCCTGACATGATGAAGGAAGATAAAATGACAATGAAAAAGCAGAGCGAGACCATAAACTATGGTCAGACCGAGTTCGTGAACGCCGCAGCTGAGGGGACAGCAGGTGACTATTTTGCACAGGCGCGGCTCGACAAGATGAATGACCGTGACGAAGCAGTACAGACCTTGCAGTCAATAATCGGCGGCGGGGATATTACCGAAAATGAAATGGTAGTTAATGCACTTGATGCTGTTGAAGTATCGAAGCTCATAGAGAGCGAGGGGACTATAGAATCTCTCGTAAAAGCGCAGGGATTTCAGGACTGCGTGGCATATCTTGACGGTGAGACAGCAAAGGTAGTTGTAAAGACTGAGGGGCTTGACAAGGCACAGGCAGCTTCAATAAAGGAGATTATCCTCGGTGAAGCGGAAGTTCCTGCTGAAAATATCAGGATATTTGAAGTCAAATAAGCGCAGTAGTTCAAATACATTATAAAGTAAATTTTTCTCCGCGTCTGTTGCTATTTCTTGAATTATATGTTATAATACAATAGTACTGGTGTAAATACAGTTTTGATTAAAATTTACACTCAAATATGTGCTATGGAGGTTCAGTATGGAAGTTGAAGAGATGAAGCCTGCGGCATCAAGTAGATTGAAGATATCCGAAGATGTAATAATAGCAATAGCAAAGCTTGCAGCTCTTGATGTAAACGGAGTTGCAAGTCTTGGCGGTGAAATTAATAAGATGAGCAAGCTGAGGAAAAACGGACCTATTAAAATAAGTATGATGGGCGATGTAGCTGCCATTGACATGAATATAGTTATAAAGAGCGGTGAAAAAGCCTGCAATATTGCTCAGGAAGTGCAGACTGCCGTCAAGGAAAACGTGCAGAATATGACAGGTGTCCCTGTGGCAAGAGTCAACGTAACAGTAGGCGGAGTAGTATTTGAATGATACGCCGATACAGGGAAGATGATCTTGAGGGAGCCGCGGCTGTATTCACAGCAGCATTTGCTGCACCGCCGTGGAACGAGGCATGGTCTGATGAATTGTCACGTAAAAGGATAAGCGAGCTTATGTCCGCACCTCAGTCCATAGGATACGTCTGTGAGAAAAACGGCTGTATACAGGCGATATTATGCGGCAGAAAGCTTACATATCTCCACGGACCTGAATACGTTATAGATGAATTCTGCGTACTGCCCGAGCTTCACAGAAGCGGTATAGGCACAGCAGTCATAGGATATGCAAAGGACGAACTTGTAAAAGAGGGAGTCGTAGCAATGGCTCTGATGACAACTAAGGGCTATCCCAGCGAGAAGTTTTACATAAAAAACGGATTTGAAGGAAACGAGGGCATGATATTCATGTACCGGGTTTTAGATGAAAAATAAGGAGTGTACAAATGACAAGGCGTGAAATAAGAGACAGCGCATTCAAGCTGGTATTTGAACAGCTTCTGCGCGATGATGATATAAATGAGCTTTACGAGATAGCAGAGGAGATCGATGAGATAACTATAAACGATGAGGTCAAGAAGATAGTTGAGGGCACACTTGCTCATGCAGAGGAACTTGACGGCATCATCTCAAAATACAGCAAGTCAAGAAGCGTTTCGAGAATATCCAAGCTCAATCTTGCAATCCTGCGCATAGCTATGTATGAGTCGCTGTATGATGACAATACACCTATGAACGCAGCAATAAGCGAAGCGATAAAGCTTTCAATGATGTATACATATCAGGAAGATACAGCATTTATCAACGGCGTTCTCGGAGCATTCTCACGAGACGAGCAGAAGGAAGAAAAAACAGATGCCTGAGTTTCTCGGAGTCGATACCAGTAATTATACCACCTCTGCGGCAGTGTATGTCAGCGAGGAGAACAAGGTATATCAGTGTAAAAAGCTTCTTCCAGTAAAGGACGGAGAGCTTGGACTCAGACAGAGCGATGCAGTTTTCCACCATACGAAGCAGCTTCCCGATATGCTGGAGCAGCTTTTCGGCGAGAATGAGCTTGCAGCTCCTAAGGTGGTAACAGCTTCTGCCAGACCGCGAAACATCGAGGGTTCGTATATGCCCTGCTTTCTCTGCGGAGAGGGCTTTGCCCGTTCATATGCGGCAGCAGTTGGCGCAAAGCTTTTCACCACCTCGCATCAGATCGGACATATACTTGCAGCCCTGTATTCTGCGGACAGGCTCGACCTTGTGAATGAGCGTTTCATAGCCTTTCACGTAAGCGGCGGAACTACCGACTGCCTCCTCTGCGAGCCTGATGAAGAAACTGTACTGAAAATAACAGAGATAGGTACATCTCTCGACCTTAAAGCAGGACAGGCTGTAGACCGTACAGGCGTAATGCTGGGACTTAAATTTCCATGCGGAGCAGAGCTTGAAAAGCTTGCCATGAACGCAAACAAGCACTTCAAGGTTAAGGCTGTACTGAAAAACGGCAGCTGCTGTCTTTCGGGAGTTGAGAATAAGTGCGGCGATATGCTTGACAGCGGCGAAAGTCCCGAAAATATAGCGAAATACTGTCTTGACTTCATTGCCGAGACAATTATTGCCATGACAGCCCATGCTGTCGGCGAATACGGAGAGCTTCCCCTTGTATTTGCAGGCGGAGTAATGTCGGACGTTATTATCCGCGACAGGATAATTTCCCGTTTCCCGTCAGCAAGCTTTGCGCAGCCGCAGTTTTCATGCGACAATGCAGCAGGAGTGGCTATATATGGTTATCTGAAAACCACAGGAGAGAAATAGATGCCTGTAATCACAGTTACACAGATAAATAAATACATAGGCTCGATACTCAAAAACGACAGAAATATCCAGGGCGTAATGGTTCGCGGCGAGATAACGGACTACGTAAAGCATTACCGAAGCGGACACGTATACTTTACATTAAAAGACAGCGAAAGCTCACTTAAAGCAGTGATGTTTGCAAGTGCGGCAGCGCGTCTCAGATTTGAGCCCGAGGACGGTATGTCGGTAATAGTTTCGGGAAGTATCGGAGTATATGAGCGTGACGGAGCTTATCAGCTCTACGTCAATGATATCATTCCCGAGGGCGCAGGAGCAGCAGGAGCAGCTCTTGAACAGCTGAAAAAGAAGCTTGCCAAAGAGGGGATATTCGATACAACTCATAAGCGTCCCATACCTCCTATGCCTAAGAAAATAGGCGCAGTTACTTCGCTCAGCGGAGCAGCTGTGCGCGATATAATAAACGTATTATCGAGACGCTATCCCTTGTGTGAGATATATGCAGTCAATGCACTCGTACAGGGCGACGGTGCGGCAGAGTCGGTATGCAGAGGCATATTGAAAGCAGAAGCCGCAGGCTGTGACGTTATCATCGTAGGACGCGGCGGCGGTTCAAGCGAGGATCTCAGTGCCTTCAATACCGAAAAGGTGGCATATGCGGTATACAACTGCAAAGTTCCTGTTATATCCGCAGTAGGACACGAAACTGACTATACCATAGCTGACCTTGCGGCCGATCTTCGTGCGCCTACACCGTCGGCAGCAGCGGAGCTTGCAGCTCCCGATATGGCAAGTCTGTATGAAAAGATATCCATACTTGAACGCAGAGCAGAAAGGTCTGTACTTGCGCAGCTTGACAAGGCAAGCGACAGATTTATCGCACTTAACGCCCGACTTTCGGCACAGTCTCCCGAGAACAGGGTAAAGCTTACTGCCGAGAAGCTTGCAGGACTTGACAAAAGGCGTGAAGCCGCATTTTCGAGATACTATGAACGCCTTGAGCACCAGCTTTCGGAGAGGATTGCAAAGCTTGACAGCCTGAGCCCACTCAAAGTGCTTTCACGAGGATATTCTCTCGTATATAAAGAGGAAAAGCTCCTCAGCAGTTCTGAGACTCTTGAAAAGGGCGACAAGATAAAGCTCACATTCGGCAGCGGCGGTGCTGAAGCAGAGATTACTGATAAATGGTGATATAATGAAAGAAAAGCTTACATTTGAAGATAATATGACAAAGCTCGGAAAGATAGTGAACGAGCTTGAAAAAGGGGATATCCCGCTCGAAAAAGCTGTGGAATTATACGGCGAGGGCGTAAAGCTTTCAGCTGCCTGCCGCAAACAGCTCGATGAAGCACAGATAAAGATCACGGAGGACGACGGAACAGTTCCGTCAGAGAAATAATATGTCAGGATTTAAAGAAAAGCTAAGCGAATATATAAGCTTTACTGAGGAAAATCTCAGAAAATACAATACCCATTCGGAAACTATGACAGCCCAGAAAAACCTCATAGATGCAATGAATTATTCTCTTGAAGCAGGCGGAAAGCGTATCCGTCCCGTGTTGGTATACTCATTCTGTAATGCACTGGGCGGCGACTACAGAAAGGCAGCCGCACCTGCTGCTGCAATAGAGATGATACACACATTCTCGCTTATACATGACGATCTTCCCGCAATGGACAATGATGATTTCCGCCGCGGAAAGCCTTCATGCCACAAGGCATTCGGCGAAGCAATGGCTATACTTGCAGGTGATGCACTTTCGGTTCAGCCCTTTGAGATCATCGCCAATGACGACAGCCTTACTGCTGAGCAGAAAGTAAAGATCATCTCATGTCTTGCAAAGGCAGTAGGCAGAGAGGGAATGATAGGCGGACAGGTCATAGATATGGAAAATGAGGAGCGCAGCGACGTTGACGAAGCAAATCTGCGCAATATGTACCGCCACAAGACAGGACAGCTAATTGCAGTATCATGCATCATGGGCTGTATATGTGCAGGAGCAGATGAAGCAAAGATACAGGCAGCCGCAGACTACGGCTTCAAGCTTGGACTTGCTTTTCAGATAATAGATGATATCCTTGATGTTACAAGCACAACTGAGGAGCTTGGAAAGCCCGTAGGCAGTGATGCCGAGGAAAACAAGACCACATTTGTAACACTTTATGGAGTTGAAAAGGCTCAGGAGATAGCCAACAGCATAACAGAAGAGGCACTTGGCTGTCTTGAAGTATTCGGAAAGGACGCATTCCTCACAGAGCTGACGGAAATGCTTCTGAAAAGAAAGAACTAATAAAAGGAGCTGCGGATATATCCGCATTTCGTAAAAATGAAGGATAATATAAATGAAAAGGTCACATTGGAGGAGCTTGATCTCCCCAGGGACCTGAAAAAGCTTTCGCTTAACCAGTGTGCAGGCTTATGCAAGGAGATAAGGAATATCCTTATTTCAACGGTATCCGCAACAGGCGGACACCTTGCCTCAAATCTGGGAGCTGTAGAGCTCACTATGGCGATACACCGCAATTTCAATTCGCCTGAGGACAAGATAGTATGGGACGTAGGTCATCAGGCATATACACATAAAATACTTACAGGCAGACTTGACAGCTTTTCAACGCTCAGGCAGGAGGGCGGTATATCAGGCTTTCCAAAGCCGGCGGAATCCCCTCATGATACATTCATAAGCGGTCACAGCAGTACATCTGTGTCTGTTGCCTGCGGAATTGCAGAAGCTATGGAGCTGCAAGGCAAGGATAACTATGCTGTGGCAGTTATCGGTGACGGAGCTATGACGGGCGGAATGTTCTATGAAGCTATGAACAACTGCGGCAGAGGACTCCAGAGAAATCTCATAGTCATACTCAATGACAATAATATGTCCATATCAAAGAGCGTAGGTTCGCTTTCAAAGTACCTTACTTCTCTTAGAAATACCGAGAAGTATCTTTCCACCAAGCGAGCAGTTGAACGCGGTCTCGGAATGATACCCCTTGTGGGAAACAGTGTTGCCAAGGGCATCAAGAACGTCAAGGACTCCGTAAAGTCAAATATCCTTGAGCAGAGTACGATGTTCGAGGACATGGGCTTCATCTATCTTGGACCTGTAAACGGTCATAATTTGTCTGAGCTTGAAGAAGTAATGCACATGGCTAAGTCCTATCACGAGCCTGTGTTTATCCATGTCAAGACTGTAAAGGGCAAGGGCTATGCGCCTGCCGAGCAAAATCCGGGAGAATATCACGGTATCTCAAAGTTCGACATAGCTACAGGAAATCCCGAAGTCTCGGCAGCAGACAGCTATTCTACAGTATTCGGCAAGGAGCTTGTGCGTCTAGCGGAAAAAGATGAAAAGATATGCGCTATAACAGCTGCTATGAAATACGGAACTGGCTTGCAGTTCTTTCATTTCAAATATCCCGAGAGATTTTTTGATGTTGGAATAGCCGAACAGCACGCAGTCACATTTGCAGGCGGACTTGCATCAATGGGTATGCTGCCTGTATTTGCAGTATATTCAACATTTTTGCAGCGCGCCTACGACCAGCTGGTACATGATATCGCAATAGGCGGACTGCATATCGTGCTTGGCATCGACCGTGCAGGCATAGTCGGCGAGGACGGCGAGACACATCAGGGACTTCTTGATGTACCTATGCTTACGACTATACCAAATACGGTAATATATTCGCCCTCATGCTATTCAGAGATGAAGATGTGCATGAAAAAGGCGTTATACAGCGAAACAGGACTTGCAGCGGTAAGGTATCCCCGCGGTTCTGAGGAGATGTCGTTCAGTAAATACCACCTTACTACTGAGCATCTTTATATACGTGAAGAAAACAGTGATATACTCATAATAACCTACGGCAGACTTTACAATGAAGCATACAAGGCACAGCAGGAACTCAAAAAAGACGGCATAAACTGCGATATACTGAAGCTTACGAAGATATATCCACTTGAGAGCGACTTAGGCGAAGAGATAAGCAGGTATGATACTATCGTATTTTTTGAGGAGTCTATGGGCGAGGGAAGTATTTCCGAAAAGATAGGAGATGTGCTTTCCGAGCTTGGATATCGCGGAGACTACAGCCGAGTTACAGCTAATGGCTTTGTAAAGCAGGCTTCCGTAATGTCATGTCTCGAAAAGCTTGGACTTACAAGTGAAAAAATGGCGGAGTATATCCGCGGCAGGAGAAAATAAATGGCAAGACTTGACGCTGAGCTTGTAGCCAGAGGACTATCAAGGAGCCGCGAGCGTGCAAAGGAAATGATACGTTCGGGAAGTGTTACTGTAAACGGAAAAAAAGCAGGCAAGCCCTCTGACGAAGTCACTGAGGCTGATGTGATAGAATGTTCCGAAACAGAGGCATATGTAGGCAGAGGTGCGTTAAAGCTGGAAAAGGCTGTAGCCGAATTCGGGATTGACCTTAATGGCAAGGTCTGTCTTGATATAGGAGCTTCCACAGGCGGTTTTACTGATTTCATGCTGCAAAACGGTGCAGCTAAGGTCTATGCCGTAGACGTAGGACACGGACAGCTTGCAGAAACGCTTGTAAACGATCCCCGTGTGGTGAACATGGAAGGAACTGATATACGCGAGGTCTTTGCGGAGGATATAGGCGGACAAGCAGACTTTATCTCTGTAGATGTATCCTTTATCTCCCTTACAAAGATACTACCAAAGGTGTATGAGCTCCTCAAAGACGGAGAGTGTGCAGCAGTTCTTATCAAGCCGCAGTTTGAAGCAGGACGCAGCGATATAGGCAAGCGCGGCATCGTCAAGGACAGGAAGGTGCATATACGTGTGCTTTCCGAGACAGACAGCTTTGCCGTGTCGATAGGCTTTGTCACTGAGAAATATACGTATTCCCCCGTCCGCGGAGGAAGCGGAAATATAGAATATCTTGTCCTGCTGAGGAAGTCGGCAGGAGAGCAGAAAAAACATGATTTCAAGGAGCTTACCGATAGCTCCTTCAATAAACTATAAGGAGTGCGTTTATGAAGGCAGCGTTGTACCCTAATTTTCAGAAGCCCAATGCGCTCAGCTGTGCCCGCGAGGTATGCGATGTGCTTGACAGGTGCGGTATAGAGGTATCTGTCAGCGAGGTGTTCAGAAATGATTTTTCTGATAAGCATTTTGTTAAATTTGAAGATATCAGAGAAGCTGCAAAGACAGCGGATTATGTACTTGCCATAGGCGGTGACGGAACGATACTGCGCTGTGCTAAGCTTCTCATCGGAAGTGATACAAAGCTTCTGGGCATAAATACCGGAACTCTCGGATTTATGGCAGGACTTGAAGCCGACCAGCTTGACAAGCTCAGTCTGCTTACAACGGGTGAGTATGAGCTCTCACCGCGAATGACGCTTGATGTGGTATACCACAGTGATGACGGTGATAAAACAGCCACAGTCCTCAACGAAGTATCCGCAAGGTCGGGAAGCTTCAGGATATGTGAATTCGAGGTCTATTCCGAAAGCTATCTCGTTGGAAGATATCGTGCTGACGGAGTACTTTTCAGCACTCCCTCAGGCTCTACGGCATATGCCCTTTCGGCAGGCGGACCTGTAATAGAGCCCGATCTTGAATGTATCGAAATGACACTTATATGTCCTCACTCACTTTTTTCCCGTGCGACAATGTTCTCGCCCCAGAGAAAGCTTATTATGAAGGACGTTACTGTGCGTGATGACAGCATGGTCATCAATGTTGACGGTGAGCTGTTTGTAAGTCTCAGAAACGGCGACAGTATAGAGATATGCCGTGGAAAGAACAATATAAACTTTATAAATCTCATAGGAAATTCGTTCCATGAGTCACTTTGCAAAAAAATGTGCAAACCTATAAAGTAAGGAAAACGGTGGTATTATGAAGAACCGCAGACATGAAGCAATACTTGAGATAATAAACGAGCAGCCCGTAGCAACGCAGGAGCTTCTTATACAGCTTCTTGCACAGCGAGGTATAAAGACTACACAGGCAACACTGTCAAGAGATATCCAGCAGCTGTCACTTATAAAGCAGAGGGACGAGCACGGAGTATACCGTTATTCCGTACCTGCGGCAGCTGTTGCTGAAAGATCGCTGTTTGAAGAAGCCGTGATATCAGTGGATTACGCAATGAATACCATAGTACTGAAATGCCGTGCAGGCATGGCTCAGGGAACTTGTGCAGCCATAGACTCAGTGGAGCATCAGGGCGTAGTTGGTACTATTGCAGGTGATGATACCATATTCATACTTGTAAGAAGCGAAGCAGATGCGAAAAAGCTTTCCAAAAAGTTCCGCAGCGAGCTTTTCCCGAGGAGGTAAGCTCTGACAGATGTTAAAGGAGATTTATATACAAAATCTTGCTGTTATCAAGGAAGCAGTCATTCCACTCGACAGCAGGCTGAACATTTTTACAGGTGAAACGGGAGCAGGTAAATCCATACTTATAAACGGAATAAATGCTGTTCTCGGACAGAGATGCACAAAGGACATAGTACGTACAGGCTGCGAAAAAGCTGTAATTACCGCATTGTTCACAGATCTTTCCAATGAGGTCTGCGAAAAGCTTGACGAGCTCGGCATATCACACGATGATGAAGAGATAACTGTAACGCGAGAGATAAGCGCGGACGGCGGAAGCGTTTCAAGGATAAACCAGAGAACAGCTCCTGCTGCACTTCTCAAAGAGATAGGCTCAATGCTTATCAATATCCACGGACAGCATGATAACCAGATACTTCTTGACAGCGAGAAGCATTTGCAGATACTTGATGATTTCGGTGGAGATGATACACTTTTAAACGAATACAGAGTGACGTTCCGCGAATTGCAGCAGACTGCGAGAAAGCTTGGCGAGCTAAAAAAGCTTGAACAGACCCGTATCGAGCGCAGCAGAAAGCTCAACGAGATAATCGACGATATAGGCGAGCTTGAACTCCGTGACGGCGAAGATGACGAGCTTGAAAAGGAGTACGAGACTGCAAAGAATTCGGAAAAGACAATAATAGCCATAAAGAGTGCGGTAAACGCTCTGACAGGCGAGGAAGCAGCTTCTGATATGATAGTTTCCGCAGAGACTGAGATAGCAGGCTTTACCGATACAAACGAGACTCTGAACAGCCTTTACGAAAGACTTTCGGCAGCAGAGATCGAGCTTGCAGACATAGCTTCCGAGCTTGAAAGCCTTGCAGACAAGGTGGAGCTTGACGGACAGCGTCTGGAGTATCTCGGTACAAGGCTAAATTCCATAAATAAACTTAAGCGTAAGTACGCAACAGACTGCGAAGGACTTGTTAAACTCTACGATGATGCCTGCCGCGAAATAATGCAGCTTGAAAGCTCCGATACTGAGATAAAAGAGCTCATGTCAAAGCGAGAGGAGCTTCTTCACAAGGTAACGGAGCAGGCAAAGGCACTGTATGAATACCGCGAAAAAGTTGCAAAGCGTTTCACAGAGCGTGTTACGGCAGAGCTTGAATTCCTCAACATGGCAGGAGTAATAATTGCAGTCCGCCATGAAAAGGGCAAGCTCACAGTAAACGGTATGGACTCAGTGGAGTTTCTCATTTCCGCAAACAAGGGTGAAGAACCCAAGCCTATATCCAAGATAGCATCGGGCGGTGAGCTTTCGAGAATAATGCTTGCACTGAAAAGCGTTATTGCCGATAAGGACTCTATCCCCACTATGATATTTGACGAGATAGATACAGGGGTAAGCGGCAAGGCAGCGCAGAAAATCGGCATAAAGCTGAGAGAGATAGGTAAAGTCAGACAGGTAATATGCGTTACTCATCTGTCTCAGATAGCAGTAATGGCGGACAATCATCTGCTTATCGAAAAGCAGATAGTAGGCGACCGCACAGAGACTCATGTTATGCAGCTCGATATGGACGGCAGAGTGTCCGAGATTGCGCGAATAATGGGCGGTGATGATCCAAGCGCACTTATGCTTGACAACGCCCGCGCCGAAATACAAAAAGCATCTGAATTATAACGTGCTGTTTATATGAAGGTATATGTGCATTTATCGGGGCAAACCTTTCTGAGGAAAGGTTCTTCCTCAATAGTGTACATAGACTTTCCATATGTACAACACGAACAATGGAGGCACAGGTATTGAAGATATATTCCACGCGGCACGGACAGACCGCGTACAACAAGCAGGAGATAATTCTCGGAACTACAGATATCGACCTTGATGAAACAGGTGAAAAGCAGGCGCAGGAGCTTGCCGAGAAGATAAATGAGCTCGGAAATATCGACCTTATGATAGTATCGCCGATGAAACGTGCTATGAAAACTGCGAGGGCAGTTGCCGAAAAATGCGGCATAGATATGGTCATCGACGAGCGTCTCAGAGAATGGGATTATGGTGAATACGAAGGCAAGAGCCGATTTACGGAAGGCTTTGCCGAAAACAAAATAAACTTTGGGGTACGAATGGGAAAGAGCGGCGAATCACTTCTTCAGCTTTCCCACAGGGTCTATGCGGCACTTGACGATATTATAAGCAGGTACAGAGACAAGAACGTGCTTATAGTAAGTCATGGCGGAATATGCCGGGTAATAGAGACCTATTTCAATGATATGACAACAGATGAGTTTGCAAACTGGTTCACGGACAATTGCGGACTTATCGAATATAACGTAAACTGAGCGGAGTGATGTTATGAGAATTGGCGTAGATTATTATCCCGAACAATGGAACAGAGAGCTTTGGAAGATAGATGCAGACCTTATGGCAAAGACAGGCGTAAAGTTTGTCCGCATAGGCGAATTCGCATGGTCAAAGCTTGAACCGCGCGACGGCGAATTCTGCTTTGAATGGCTTGATGAAGCCATAAGTATTTTTGCCCGTCACTCTATCGGAGTAATAATGTGTACGCCAACAAGCTGTCCTCCCTTGTGGATGTATGAGACTTATCCCGACATTGCCCGTGTGGGAGCAGACGGAAACAGGATACAGACTGGCATAAGAGCACACAGATGTATAAATGCGCCCATGTTTCTGTATTATGCCAAGCGCATAACTGATCTGCTTGCAAAGAGATATGCCAATTCTCGTGCGATCGTTGCGTGGCAGATAGATAACGAGATAGAAGCATATCCCTGTACCTGTGAGGTATGCCGTGGACTTTTCAGGGACTGGCTCCTTGACAAGCATGACACCCTTGAAAATATAAACGCTGCATTCGGCAACACTGTTTGGAGCGGTGAATACAGTGATATATCGCAGATACAGCCGCCAAATGCATACCCCAAAGCATGGCAGAACCCTGCACTTTGTCTTGAATACAGCAGATTTTCATCTGACATGGCGATCAAGTTCATAAATGAAATGGCAATGATGATAAAGCGTGTAAATCCAAACGCCAAGGTGACCACTAACGTTTGGTTTAGTCAGAATACCCCTGATTTTTACAAGCTTTTCGACTTGCTGGACTTCGTATCCTATGACAATTATCCGCCCGTACTTATACCCGAGGAGGAAGGGGAGATATATTCACATTCCTTCCAACTTGATCTCATGCGCGGAGTCAAGCAGAGCAACTTCTGGGTAATGGAGCAGCTCAGCGGACCTACAGGCAGCTGGATGCCAATGAGCCCCACGCCTCGTCCCGGACAGATAAAGGGCTACGCTTTGCAGGCTATGGCACACGGAGCAGATACGGTCATGCATTTCCGCTGGAGAACAGCTAACACAGGCGCAGAGATGTACTGGCACGGACTTATCGACCACAGCAACGTTTTAGGACGCAGATTCAAGGAGTTCGCAGAACTTTGCCGTACTGCGGCAAAGCTCAGTGTCATAGAGACCACACAGATAGTATCAGAGATAGCTATACTTTATTCGCCTGATAATGACTGGGCATTCGGTATACAGCCCCAGACTGAGGGTTATGACTATCTTGAACAGCTGAAACTCCTTCACGCATCATTTACACGTTACGGAGCAAATGTGGATATAATCTCACCAAGCTCTGACTTGTCGAGGTATAAGGCAGTCATAGCTCCTGCAATGTACATCTACGAAAAAGAAGCTACAGAGAATATATACAGGTATGTTATCAAGGGTGGAACTGTTGTAATGACCAATCGAAGCGGCGTAAAGGATCAGAACAACAACTGTATCATGGAACCTCTGCCAACAGTTTACAGGGAGCTTATCGGTGCGGAAATAACTGAATACGATCCCATTGGACCACTTGAACAGACCATAGAGGACTTTTCGGGAAGCAGGTTCACCTGTACAGCATGGTGCGATATCATAGAGCTTACAACAGCCCGTGCATATGCCGAATATAAGGATACTTTCTATGACGGCACACCTGCTGTCACCATGAACCGTTATTGCAGCGGTGTAGCATACTACATCGGAACATTATGTGATTACAAGTTCTATGACAGCTTTGCAGCCAACATAATGAAACAGACAGGCATACCGCGATTAATGGAGCTTCCGCGCGGAGTAGAAGTAACTACTCGCACCAACGGAACAGATGATTATATATTCTTCTTCAACAATACAGAAAAGGAAGTGCATATAACACTTCCCAAGGCAATGTACAGTATTATCGACGGCGGAGACAGAGAGAAGCTTTGTCTGAAGCCCTTTGATATGGATATAGTAAGGAAGTAAGCGCAGATGAGGATAGTATTACAGCGAGTTACCAGAGCAAGCGTAACAGTAAACGGTGAAGTTATCGGAAAGATAGATACGGGATTTCTTCTCCTTTTCGGAGTAGGTCACGAAGATACTGAGGAGGATTGCCGCAGACTTGGCGATAAGATATGCGGACTTAGGATATTCTCAGATGAAAACGACAAGATAAACCTTGACCTTGAAAACGTAGGCGGTAAGCTTCTGGTAGTTCCTCAGTTTACTCTATATGCCGACTGCCGAAAGGGAAACAGACCGAATTTCATACAGGCTGCCAATCCCGAAAAAGCCAATGCGCTGTATGAATACTTTGTGGAGTATCTCCGCAGTAAGGGCAAGCACGTAGAAACAGGTTCATTCGGAGCTGACATGAAAGTCGAGCTTCTCAATGACGGACCTTTTACGGTTATACTTGAATAACGAGAAAAACTTTAAACGATAAACTTATTTGATTTTATTTAGGAGTGATTATATGAAAAAGAGAGTGCGGATAAGTGCGGTTTCATTGCTGATGACTTTTATGACTGCATTGCCTGTAAGCTATATGACAGCATATTCAGCCGACCCCCCTTATACATATTTTTCTGCGGGTAAAGATGATGAGGGGGAAGTAATTGTTCCTGATTTTATATTTGATAAGCCTGTGACCAGTGCGAACTTTGAAGATAATGACAAAATAACAACAGTATATCTGCATGATAAAATTGAGCATATGTGGGTAGATAATTGTCCGTCCATCAAAGCTTTTTATGTTGATGAGAATAATCCGTATCTTTGCTCTGTAGACGGAGTGCTGTATGATAAGGACAAAACAAAGCTTATCTGTTACCCGTCTGCAAAAGAGGGAGAAAGTTATGAAATTGCCGATTCTGTATGGCGTATAGAAAAGAAAGCTTTCTGCGGAGCTAGAAATCTCAGATCAGTAGAACTGCCAGACAAACTGTCAATGATAGATAAATATGCTTTTGCTGATACAAAGATATCTGCATTTGATCTTCCTGAGTCTCTTGGTATTGTGGAATATGGAGCTTTTTTCGGAAATGATGAACTTGAATCAATAATCATACCTGAGAGCGTACAGATCATATACAGTGCATTTGAAGGATGCAGTTCGCTGAAAAACATAGTTTTGATGCGCAAAGATGTCTCGGAATATGTTGACGACACTTCATGGGGAGGCGGAGGGCGTGATTGCTACAGAAACCTTCTCGTTAACGGAAGTGATATCACAGTATATGTACCTGACGAGTCATATGAAATGTACCAGAAATACAACTGGGACGAAAACAACAGACTAAGCACGTTCAGTGATATGTACGGTGACGTTAATTGTGACGGTGAATTCAACATATCTGATCTTGTCTTATTCAGAAAGTGGCTGCTCAATGCTGATGAAAACAAGCTGGGGAACTGGAAAGCAGCCGATTTCTCAGATGATAACAAGCTTGATATATTTGATATGATAGCAATGAGAAAAAAACTGATAGATATCAGTAAATAATGATATGATAAAAGCTGCCTGGTTTAATACAGGCAGCTTTTTCACATATACAGTACTTGACAATAAAATGATAATATGATATAATGTAAAAAAATCTAAAAAGAGGTGTCAGGATGAAAAAATGATCTGCTTTTGAACACATGAATAGTTATGCGGCAGTGTGGCGAAGGTCGTACTGTCTTATCATGTTGCCAAAAGTGGATTATGTTCTCATAACCTCTTTTTTTGCGTATATATATATCACATTATAGGTGTATTGTGATGTCTATTTCCTCCGACCATGAGGTTATAAGTATGTAATGGAACTGTTTGGCAGCAAATGGTTCTGTTTTTTCATACAGGACCGTGGAAGGAGGAATTTTTATGTCACAGATAAGAGTTAATGATCTTACATTTTATTATGAGGGAAGCTTCGATAATATATTCGAGAATGTATCCTTTTCCATTGATACTAACTGGAAACTTGGCTTCATAGGCAGAAACGGAAAGGGAAAAACTACGTTCCTTGATCTTCTTCTCGGTAAATATCAGTACAGCGGAAATATTACCGCTTCTGTAAGATTTGAGTATTTTCCGTATCATATCAGTGAAAGTCAGAAGAAAATGACAGGCTCTGAGCTTATATACGAACTCAGGAATGAGTGCGAAGAATGGCGTGTTATATGCGAGCTTGAAAAGCTTGGTGAATCTGCGGATATACTTTACAGGAGCTTTGGTACGCTCAGTCTTGGCGAACAGACAAAGGTTCTGCTTGCGGTGCTATTCTCGGGCGAGAATGAGTTTCTGCTGATAGATGAGCCAACAAATCATCTCGATTTTGAAGCCCGAGAAAAAGTAAAGGAATACCTGTCGGGCAAGAAAGGTTTTATACTTGTATCGCACGACCGTGACCTTTTGGACGCTTGTATCGACCATGTACTGGTGCTTAACCGTAAGAGCATAGAGGTGCAGAGCGGCAATTTCTCGGTATGGTGGGAGAACAAGCAGCGCAGGGACAGCTTTGCAATGGCTGAAAACGAGAAACACAAAAAGGAGATACGCAAGCTTAGGCAGGCTGCTAAAAAAACTTCCGATTGGGCTGATAAAAACGAGCGCACAAAGATAGGTTTTGATCCTATAAAGGAAAATGACCGTTGTATCTCTACAAGATCATTTATCGGTGCCAAGACTAAGAAAATGCAGAGCAGAGTCAAGAACATAGAAAAGCGTATCGACCGTCAGATTGAAGAAAAGGAAGGACTTCTCAGTGATATCGAAAGAATGAAGCAGCTCAAGCTTGAAAAGCTTACACATTACAGGAAAAATCTCATAAGCTTTGCGGATTACAGTCTCAGATACGATAATTCAGAGACAGCAGTCCTTGACGGTATAAGCCTTAATATATGCGGCGGTGAGCGTGTAGCACTTCATGGCAGCAACGGCTGCGGAAAATCAACGCTGATAAAAGTTATTCTTAATAAAGCAGGATATAATGTCCCTATTGGCAATATACACGAAAGCGGTGTATGTGATATCGCTTCCGGACTTGTAATATCCTATATAGACCAGAATACGAGCGGACTTTGCGGCAGTATCGAAAAATACTGCGAGGAACACAGTTTTGACAGGAGTATGTTCAGTACAATACTCCGTGATCTTGATCTTGACCGTGTTCAGCTCTCAAAGGATATCTCGGAATATTCCGAGGGACAGAAAAAGAAAGTACTTATTGCGGCAAGTTTGCTCACACCTGCACATATTTATATATGGGACGAGCCCTTGAATTATATCGACGTCTTTTCACGAATGCAGCTTGAAAAACTGCTTCTGGAATATGAGCCTACAATGCTTTTTGTTGAGCACGATGCAACATTCCGTGAAAAAATTGCAACACGTACAATAGAGCTATAAAAAATAAAACCGCAGTTTTAACCGTGGTACTGATGTAGAGGCTTTTATAACTATTATTGAGGGAGACCCTTTTGAAAAAGGGGCCCTCTGACGGAGGCGTGCCCCTTTGTCACTGCGTGACATCTCCCCGCACTGCGGGGAGTCACCCTCAAACTCTCTCCCTAAAACTTCTGTTTTTATTTTTTTCCATATAGAGCGCGTGTGAATAATAAAAAAGACCTGTAAAAAACAGGTCGCGCTCTATATAGAAAAAAATCAGATAAAAGTCTTTGGAAAAGGGTTCGGGGAAGAACCTTTCCTCAGAAAGGTTTTCCCCGAGTAATAACTATAAACTTCTATATGAGCATCGTAGTTAAAACCTGCGGTTTGCTTTTACATCTGTGCATTGAAGAGAGCAGCAAGCTCATAAACAACGTCGTCGTTATCAGCGTCTATATATACGGCTTCATTTATTGAAGAAAGATCCTTCAGGGATTCGATATCCTCATTGTAGCCGATAGTATAGATCGGTATACCATAGTAATCAACGATATCTGCTGCTGTTTTGTAATCATATCCCTCGTTGCACTGTCCGTCGCTGAGAAGGAATATCATAGCCTTTGCATCAGGAACTGTCTGCTTGTACTGATTTATAAGGTCAACGCCTACAAGGAGAGCATCATATGTTGCGGTATTTCCGCCTGTTCTCATTCTTTCAACAGCACCTGCAAAGTAGGACTGCTGTTCAAGAGTGAACTGTGAAATAGGAAGCTCCAATGAAACGTTGTCGCTGTAGGAAAGAAGTCCGACATAGTTGTCAGGTTTTATATTCTTTGAAGCCTGAAGAAGTGATTCTTTAAGTCTTGCAAGAGGGTCGCCGCCCATACTGCCTGAAACATCGGCAATAAAGAGAGCAACTGTAGGTGTGCCTGAGTCCTTTTCTTCCTTCCAGAGACGCTGTGCGCTGATTATATCAGAACCGTTGAGCTTTGAAGTGTTGTAGCTGAATGAATTATCGGGATCAAATCCATACTCTTTTGCATGAGCCTGAGGACCGTCGCTGAGAGCATAGTTAAGGAAAGCAGAAAGTGTTTGCTGCTGATCAGGTGTAAGCTCACCAACGCTGTAAAGAGGGTTGCTGTGCTTGTAGCCGAATGGTACGAAATCATAGCCGCCCTTTAATACAGGACTGTTGGTATATGCCTGATATTCAACAACGCCTGCCTGGAGAGTTCCGCTCTGCATAGCGTTTACCATTTGGTCTGTGGTATAGCATACAAATGGGATACCCTTCTGGAGCTGCTGGAACTTTTCAATAGCTGCACTGCTGAGCATATCACTGCCGTCAAAGTGCTGGAGAGCATTTACGAGGAAGTTAAGGCCTGTTGCAGATGTATAAGGATAAGTATATCCCATCTGTAATTCGCCTGATACAACGGCATCTACGATAGTCTCAAAGGATACATTGCCGTACTTTGATTTGAGAGTTGATGCAGCTGTACGTGATATTGCAATTCCTGCTACGTTAGAAACAAGTGACTCAGCTTCAAGTTTGAGCTTTGCACCGTTTTCGACAGCAAGCTCACCGAAGAGCTCGTTTGAAGGTGTATAAGCCTGTGGAATGTATACATTATTTGTAATGTAATCGCAGGAAGCACCTGAAGCGATACTTCTGACGCTTACTGACATGGATTTGCCGTTTGAGAGGCGGTTGCCCTGTTTGTTGAACTCTTCAGCAACCTCGTTGAGCCAGCCGTTGTTGTTCTTGCCTGCTTTTTCAGATGTTGAGAAGATCTCTATGTCAACATCGCCTGTACCCTCTACTGTAAGGGGATATTTTGTATTGATGTTAGGCAGGTTAGCTGCACTTTTGTCTGAGTAATCAACAGTGCCCTTTACCTTTTCTGCATTTGTTACTTTAATGCTTTTAAGGCAGTCTTCAAGTGTCTGAGTAACATTCTTCTGCGTAACAGGTGCCTTTTTTCCTTCTTTCTTTGAAGAGTTGCTGTTGATAACTACAATTATGAGTATCATAGTTACCAGTGCGCCTATAACAGCGATTATAACGGGTGATTTACTTTTGTTCATTATATATCCTCACTTTCCATTTCCTTTTTATAATCATGTATTGATTCGATTATAAGACTTAAAGATTTTATCTCTGTATTCTTACGTTCACTGTCGGTGAGCTGTGAAACTTCAATAAGTAAGTTGGTGTAATCATTAAGTATCTTTTCGTTTCTGCCTGTAAGCATTTTAAGGTAATCCTTGTGCATAGTCAATTCACCGTTGCGTGAAGCGGACTGTATTATAGCAGTTCTTTTCATAAAAAGAAGCATATTGCTGAGCATTACCGACTGTATGTCCTGATTTACAAGCTCATAGACTCCTGCACCGTCGCTTATTGCGTTAAGTGTGACGGATTTTTTCTGGAAAACTTCCCACTGGTCTATAAGTCTTGCAGCTTCCTGTCTGCACGGTGCATAATCCTTCAAATCTTTCATGACTGCAAGATAATCCTCAGGCTGACTAAGTGACTCAAAGGTATGCTCGTCTATTATATATGCACGCTGAAAAGCCTTTCTTCCAAGGCTTGCGATCTTTATGAAATAATAATTTCCCCATGACAGAAGCGCAACTGTTGCAATTATAGCTATTATTGATAATAACGCGGAATCGAGCAGATCCGTACATCCGAACAATAATACTGACATGATAGCAACGGTCACATTGAAAATGATCTGTCCGAAATATTTTTTCAATACAATCCCCCCATCATTAAGATTGGTAAAAATACGTTTTATATATTATATATCATAATTGGCAAAATGTCAATTATCACTGTATTTGTTTAGATCCTGCCAAGTGATATATTATTCCGCAGCAATTATGATCCTATGATGTTTTATATATGGTTCATTGTCGTAACGCATCATGCAGACAATTATCTGTTTTTTTTATGGTCACTTTCTGAATGAGTTCGTGTGAACTTATTTACTTGCCGATCAAGCCTGTATTTGGATAAGATAAATACGTTCGAGAGAACATAAAATGAAGTCAACTGTGTTGATACAAAATAGACTTAATGTATAAGTTTGCACACGATACACAAATAGTATAATATAAAAGATATATCACAGACAATAAAAAGCCGACAGTTTTATCTTGTCGGCTTTAATGTTATTTGATCACCACGTTATAGCTGAATGACTGTGGATATAGAATTCTTCCTGACTTGGTTGCCAGCCCTTTTCCTTTGGCGGGAACAGCTTGTCAAATTCCTCTACAGCCTTTTCGTCATCGCACGGCTTGTCCACCTCGCTTGGGTGATAGAACCATTTCCGTCCGTCGAGAGCATCTTCCTTCAACACCTTTACCAGCAGAGCGGCAGGGAATATATCACCTTCAAAGCACACATTGTACTTCTTGCAGCTTTTATAACCTCTTGCAACATAGTTGTCGGGATTACCGAAGTTTATGACAGTGTCATAGCCCATTTCTTCTGCAATTTTGAATGTATGCTCAAGAAGAGCCTTTCCAAAGCCCATTCGCTGATACTCAGGGAGTACACACAACGGTCCCATAGTTACCACAGGCTTTACATTGCCCTGTTCATCTGTGAGAGTTGCTTTGCAGTACATAACATTTGCAATGATCTTGCCGTCAAACTCGATAACATAGTCAAGCTCGGGGATAAAGTCTGCATGATCTCTCATAATATGTATGAAGTAATGCTCATGGCAGCCGGGCTTGCTCATGTTCCAGAATGCTTCGCGTGCGAGATTTTCGGTTTCGCGGTAGTCGTTATTTGTTTCCTTACGAATGATGTAGTCATGTTTATTCATTATTTTTTCCTCCTGAATTAGCTGACAAGACACGGGAGGTTTGTGTGAGATAGTATTCGCAAACCACCCGTTTACGCTGCTATCTCAGTTCTGTTATTATTTTTCAAACAACTTCTCCTTAAAATAAATTTTGAAATACACTATTTTGTATTTCTGAGTACATTATACAATGCATTTTAGGCGTTGTCAATACTTTTATCTGAATTTATTACAGTAATACCTGCCTTTGTATTCGTACACGGTGCATTTTTTGCTGACAAGTTCGTAGTAATTGTTGAACATATATCTTTCCGTCTTTATGATACGCCCGTCATTGTATTATGTGAACGGAGCCTTTCGCTGTTTTTTCATATCATCGCAGTGTTTCCATAAGTTCGGGAAGATCGCTGAATTTTGCAAGTTCGGGAACAGTCTGTTTTATCTTACCGAAGCCGTAGGCGGCATGGATAAAGTCAATGCCTGCCTGCATAGTAGCATCATAGTCTCCCTGTATATCGCCAACATACCAAGCCTTGTCAAGCTTGTTCCGCTTTACAACGAGAGCGATATTGTCACCCTTGCCTTTGAGATTATTGCCGTAACATTCGATATCGTCAAAGTATTTCCCAAAGTCGTAGTGCTCAAGGAATGTTTCGATATATCCTTTCTGACAGTTGCTTACGATATAGAGATGAAACTTTTCTCTAAGGCGGATAAAAGTCTTTTCAAGCTGTGGATAAAGCACTCCGCCGTGTTTCAGCAAGTAGTCGTTTTCGTAATTGCAGCACTGTTCAAGAAGCTCCATGCGTTCTTTCTGAGAAAGTGAACTGAAAAGCTTGTCTGCGATCCTGTCCATAGTAAGTCCCATTACACCCATAACGTCTTCCTGAGTTATATCTGGAAGATCGTATTCGGACTTGCGTACTATCTCTGTCCATGAAGCAGCAACATTTGCCGAGGAGTCCCAGAGAGTACCGTCCATATCAAAAATTATGCCTTTTTTCATTTTCCTTCCACCATTCTGCTGTATATTTCATCGAACTGAACCCGATCAAGTTTGATATCATCAAGTATTGTTATCCTGCCTGTTCTGACAGTGCGAGCCTTATCCCACATATCCGCGAACATATCCTCGGTTATGCCGTAGGACTTTGGATTGATGTCAAGCTTGTATGTCCTGAAAAAGTCAAGAAGTCCCTGTGGAGTCTGTCCCTGGAATATGCAGGCAGGTATACTTCCGAGAGCTACTGCAAGTCCGTGGGATATTTTTACATCGGGGTAGTATTCTTCAATAGCATGGGCGAAAAGGTGTTCGCTGCCGCTGCACGGACGTGAAGAACCTGCTATCTCCATAGCAAGTCCGCCCATAACAAGTGCTCTTGAAAGGATACGGATAAATACACGGTTTTTCATGTCTTTTTCGTCACAGTGGTAAACCGAATCATAACTCATTCGGCTGAGGGCGTACGCGAAGTCGTCAACGCGGGAATTGGTCTTTGACGCAGAGAGCTTCCAGTCAAAAAGTGCAGTGTGTTTTGCAATAGTATCACCGATGCCCGATAAGGTCTGTCCCTCGGGAGCGTTGATTATCATATTTGTATCAACTATTATTGCAGTAGGTATCTTACAGGTCAGTGTCTTTCGAGCCTTACCGTAAGTTTCAAGAACAGAAAATGGAGATGCAAGAGAGTCGTTGCTGAGAGATGTAGGCATACATATATATACAGCCTTGCTGATATGAGCTGCATATTTGGCTGTATCAAGCACTCTTCCGCCGCCTATGCCGATTATGACCTTAACATCTTCAACGCATACCTTTTTGGCAATAGAAACAGCCTCGTCGAAGCTCGCGCTCTTCATTGCAACTATTTCTGCGTTGCCGAAATCACTGCTTATATCTGTTATTTTGTCCTTATAGATGCCAATGAGGAATTCCTCGGAAATGATGATAGTTTTCTGACCGATTATATCGGGAATGTATCTCTTTACTATCTCGTCCGAGTGGAAGAATGCGTCCTCTTCAACTGCAAGACAAATTGGAAGATTGAATCTTGTATGCTGGTTCATATGATTACCCCCTAAAATAATGCTATGACTATTTTACCACATTTAATAAAAATATGCAATAACGGCAATGAAAAAGGTAATGTGAATATAAAAATCAAAAAAATTTTTAAAAACCCCTTGACAAGATAATATATATATGATAATATCATAATAGAAGAAACAAGAGCATCACCCGAAGAACGTACCGTTAAGCTATATGCGAAAGGTGTAAAATCGAGCAAACTTAAAAAATTATACTTGACCTTGCATAAAAGCTGCGGTATAATTGAGGTATATTACTTTTATCATAGGAGGATATGAGGTTATGAAAAAGTTTTTGATCGTTGTTGATATGCAGAAGGACTTTATCGACGGAGCACTTGGCTCAAAAGAGGCTTGCGCTATAGTACCTGCTGCTGTAAAAAAGATCGCTGATTTCGACGGCGAGATCTTTGCAACATATGATACTCATTTTGATGATTATATGGACACAGCAGAGGGCAAAAAGCTTCCTGTACCTCACTGTATAAAGGGGACTGAGGGCTGGCAGCTGAACAGAGAGATATCTGCTGCACTTAAAGGAAAAAAGTATACTCCTGTTGAAAAGTATACATTCGGTTCTGTAAAGCTCCCCGAGCTTATAAAAAAGGCAGCAGGCAGCGAAGAATTCAGCATTGAACTTATCGGACTTTGTACGGATATATGCGTTGTGAGCAATGCACTGTTGTTAAAGGCAAGCTTCCCCGAAGCTCCAATTGCAGTAGATGAAAAGTGCTGTGCAGGCGTAACTCCCGAAAAGCATGGTGCTGCAATAGAGACAATGAAAAGCTGTCAGATAGATATTCTTTGATATAGAAAGGAGAAAGCTATGAAACTCGAATCTATCGTTATTTCACTTCTTGATACAGACCTGTATAAATTCAATATGGATCAGGTCATCTTCCACAAGCACACCGATCTTTGCGGACAGTATTTCTTCAAATGCAGAAATAAGGACGTTGTGTTTACTCCCGAAATGGTTCAGGAGATAAACGAGCAGATTGACCACCTTTGCTCACTTACTTTCAAAAAGGAAGAGCTTGATTATCTTCGTTCAATACGTTTCATAAAAAATGACTATGTTGAATTCCTCAGGCTCTGGAGACCTATCCGTGATTACGTTACAGCTGAACTGAAAGACGGTGAGCTTGTTATCGAAGTTAACGGACCTCTTTTCTCGGCTATGCAGTTCGAGATATATCTCCTTGAAATTGTAAATGAGGTATACTTCCGTATGAAGTATGACTACGAGAAGCTGAAAAAGTCGGCTGAGGAGCGTCTTGACGCTAAGATAAAGGCTATGAACGATGGAACTTATACATTCAAGTTCGCTGAATTCGGCTGCCGTAGGAGACTTTCACGTGAGTGGGAGGATGTTGTTGTAAAGAGATTTGTTACAGAGACTAAAAACTGCGTAGGTACTTCAAATGTTTACCTTGCAATGAAGTATAATGTAACACCTATCGGTACTTATGCACATGAATTCGTGCAGATGTATCAGGGAATAGACTCTATCCCTCTTGCTTATACCAACCATTATGCTATGAAGGATTGGTATGACGAGTACGACGGCGATAACGGTACTGCACTTACGGATACGGTTACAACAGACCTGTTTCTGCTTGATTTCAACCGTTCCATGGTCAATAACTATACAGGTGTCCGCCATGACAGCGGTGATCCCTATGAGTGGGGAGAAAAGATGATCGCTCACTATAAAAAGTACGGCGTTGACCCGAAAACTAAGCTCCTTCTTTTCAGCGACAGCCTTGACTTTGACAGAGCTCAGAAGCTGCATGACTATTTCTGCGACAAGACAAAGGTATCTTTTGGTATAGGCACGTTCTGCTCAAATGATACTGAGGAAAAGGCTTTAAATATCGTTATAAAGCTCCAGTATGTAAACGGCAGACCTGTTGCAAAGCTTTCTGACGATATCGGCAAGGCAATGTGCAGAGATGAAGAGTATCTCGGCTATCTGAAACGTTCTGTTGATTTCAGAATTAAAAGAGAAGCAACAGTAAAATAATAAAGATTTTTTCAGCCATAGTATTTCCGAGTTGTTATCGGTTATACTATGGCATTTTTTATTGATTGATAACGTTAATTCAGCACCGTATGACTTGCTATTTTATTATTACTATGATATAATATTCGTAACGGAATACTAATTATTACTTATTGGAGAGATCAATGTTTACAGGAAAATACAAAATGGCGGATAAGCTCATTGAAGTGAATTCAATATATGAAAAAGTTCACGAATACTGCAAGGATTATCTCACAGACGAGCCTGCTGATCTTTCAGTGAAGATAACTGCTGAGGATATAATTTATGAAAAGCAGAAGTCGGACTCTGAATTTGCATATGAAGGAAAAGATATCCCTGATTTTTCGGACGATCTTCTTGAAGAGACCGCGGTATACCGTAAGATAGCAGAGTATATGCCGAGCTATGATACATTTGTGTTTCATGGCTCTGTAATAGCAGTTGACGGACAGGGATTTCTTTTTACGGCAAAGTCAGGCACAGGCAAGTCCACGCATACCAGGCTTTGGCGCGAGTATCTCGGTGACAGGGCGGTAATGGTCAATGACGACAAACCTATGCTGAAAATAACAGACAGCGGAGTTATCGCTTACGGTACTCCATATAACGGTAAGCACAGGCTTGGCTGCAATATGTCAGTGCCGCTTAAAGCTATATGTATACTTACACGCGGTGAAAAAAACAGTATCGTGCCTATCGGTAAAACAGAGGCTTATTCAATGCTTTTACAGCAGGTATATCGTCCGCAGGATCCTTTACAAATGGCTAAAACGCTTAAACTTGTGGACAAAATGGCGGCAGGTATCGAACTTTACAGGCTCGCCTGCAATATGGATATGGAAGCGGCGGAAGTCGCATATAACGGAATGAAAGGTTGATTTTATGAAAATTAACAGCGGTTTTTTAACACATGATGACGGAGATCAGAAGCTTCTCGTTTCTACAGGAGCAAGCAAGTTTTCGGGACTTGTCCGCAGCAATGAAACAGCAGGTTTTATAATAAGCTGCCTCGAAAATGATACTACCGAGGCTGAAATAGTTGCAAAAATGCAGGAGAAGTATGACGCTCCAAAGGAAGCTCTGGAACGTGATGTGAAGAAGATCATAGATCAGCTCAGAAAAATCGGGGCTATAGATGATTAAGACAACGTATGAAGACTACCTTGAACAGAACGGTGAAATGACTTACAGTAATGTCGGCGTAAGTATGATGCCCCTTCTTAAACAAGGGCGCGACCTTTTTACTGTAAAGAAAAAGGACGAAGAACGCTGCAAAAAATATGATGTTGTATTATATCGGCGACCACCTGACAGTTATGTTCTGCACCGAATCATAAAGGTGTGTGACAAAGATTATGTTATTCTTGGCGATAACTGTATCAACAAGGAATACGGCATTAAAGATGAAGATATTATCGGAGTAATGACATCTTTTGTCCACAACGGCAGAAAACATTCGATCGACGAGTTCAGTTATCGCCTTTACAGCCATATTTGGGTTGATCTTGCAGCTGTGAGGATCTTTTTTATGCGTGTTAAACTGAAGTTGAAAAGGCTGATAAAGCGATGAAGAACAATGCGGTAAAATGGCTGTATTCAGTTACAGGACGAAAAAAATGGAACATATTGTGGCTGATAATAGTGCAGGCACTTCACGGTGCAAGCGGAGTTCTTTACGCGCTTTTGCTTAGAAATATTGTTGATAACGCAGTTGACGGCGACAGGAGCAGTTTCAGGCTGAATGTTATGTTTATAATTCTCCTTGTACTTGCACAAGTGGCAATGAGGGCTGTAATTCGTTGGCTTGAAGAGCTTTCCCGTGCTTCGCTCGAAAACCTTTTCAAGCAGAGACTGCTCAACAATATCCTTACCAAAGACTTCGGAACTGTCAGTGCGGTACATTCGGGCGAGTGGCTGAACCGCCTTACAAATGATACAGTAGTTGTGGCTCAGAACAGTGTGGAGATACTGCCTGGGCTTGCAGGTATGGTCGTGAAAATGGTCAGCGCAATGACGATGATGATAGTGCTTGATTATCGTTTCGCGCTTATACTTCTGCCTGTCGGAGTTGTCCTGTTTTTTGCTACATACGGTTTCCGCAAGGTGCTGAAAAGACTCCATAAGAACATACAGGAGCGCGACGGAAAGCTCCGTGTATATTTGCAGGAACGACTCGGCAGTATGATGATGATACGTTCATTTACTGCGGAAGAACAGACCGAAAATGATGCACTCGAAAAAATGCTTGACCATAAGAAGTCACGCATGAAGCGCACTCGCTTTTCAAATTTCTGCAATATCGGATTTCATGCAGGTATGCAGGGAATGTATGTGGGAGGAGTTATCTACTGCGGCTACGGTATCCTCACAGGAGCTATAAGCTACGGTACATTGACAGCTATCACACAGCTCATTTCACAGATACAGTCTCCGTTTGCAAATATTACAGGCTATCTGCCCAAGTTTTACGCTATGACGGCAAGTGCCGAACGTCTCATGGAGATAGAAGCATTTGAGAATGACACCGATGTTCAGCCTATGGACATTGACGAAACTCTTGGTTATTACCGCAATGACTTCTTGGCGATGGGACTTGAAAACGCTGAGTTTGCTTACTATCCGTCAGGTGACAGTGTCCGTGAACTCAGCAAGGATACTATGCCTGCAGTGCTGAAAGATATCAGTGTGGAGATAAAAAAAGGACAGTATGTTGCTTTTACAGGTCACAGCGGCTGCGGCAAAAGTACCGTGCTCAAACTGCTTATGTGCATATATAAGCTTGACGGCGGCAGACGCTACATAACCGATAAAAGCGGCAATACCGAAGAGCTTTCGGCGAAGTTCCACAGGTTATTTGCATATGTTCCGCAGGGCAATCAGCTTATGAGCGGAACTATCCGTGATGTGGTCTGCTTTGCGGATAAAAGTAATATGAGCGATGATGAGCGCATCAGCAATGTGCTGAAAATAGCCTGTGCTGACGAGTTCGTAAGTGAGCTTGATGACGGCGTGGATACACTTCTCGGCGAGCGCGGAACAGGTCTTTCAGAGGGACAGATGCAGCGTATAGCCATTGCAAGGGCTATATACTCGAAATGTCCTATAATGCTTCTGGACGAAGCAACAAGTGCTCTCGATGAAGCTACTGAACGCAAAGTTCTTGAAAATCTCAGGAATATGACAGATAAGACCGTGGTCATCGTGACTCATAGACCTGCTGCTTTGGATATTTGCGACAGGATACTGAAATTTACCGAAAAGGGCGTGATAGAAAATGGAGAAGAGTGAATTCCGCAGCAATGCTGAGGATATGATATATCTTACTGTTTGTTCTATAAACGGTGTAACTCCTGACCGTGAGCGAATAGATGCTCTTGATCTGCCAAAGCTTTTTGAGGTTTGTCAGACTCATATCCTTACAGCCTGCGTGGCTTATGCACTGGAATCAGCAGGCATTAAAGACAATGACTTCACACAGGCTAAGGAAAAATCTATCCGTAAGAATATACTCCTTGATTCCGAACGCGCAAAGATACTAAAGCGTCTTGAAGCGGAAAAAATATGGTATATGCCTTTGAAAGGTGCTATATTCAAGGATTGGTACCCTAAGCTCGGTATGCGTCAGATGTCGGATAATGATATACTATGTGACGGCACTAAACGAGCATATATAAAGGAAGTTATGCTTGATATGAGCTTTACCTGCGATCATTTCGGGCAGGATAATGATGATGCTTATTTCAAGCCGCCTGTGTGTAATTTTGAGATGCACAACGAACTGTTCACGGGAGCTCATGTAGGAAAGCTTCATGGTTATTATGAAGATGTGAAGAAAAGGCTCATCAAGGACGAGAAAAACGAATACGGTTATCACTTCCGTGACGAGGATTTTTACATATACTTCATAGCTCATGAATACAAGCATTTTGCAAGTGACGGAACAGGTGTGCGTTCTCTTGTGGATACATATATTTTCATGCGCAGATTTAAGGACTCGCTTGATAAGGATTATATCAATGCAGAGCTAAAAAAGCTGGATATTGTTGATTTTGAAAAGACTAACCGTGAGCTTGCAGTTAAAATTTTCTCGAATGAGCCGCTTACAAGTGAGGAAAAAGAGCTTCTTGATTACTACATTATGTCAGGAACTTATGGTGTGCGTGAAAACCGAGTTAAAAACGATCTCAAATACCGCGCCAAAGGCTCAAAATTAGGATATCTGCGATATCGTTTGTTCCCGTCTTTGGAATACCTTGAAGTATCTGTACCGTGGGTGAAAAAGAGCAAGCTGCTTATCCCTGCTGCGTACATATACCGTTTATTCCGCGGACCTGCTGCAAGCAAAAAGAGAATATCCGATCAGATAAAACAAATTCGCAAAGAATAAATCAACAGCACAAAACGTCCCTGATAATCAGGGGCGTTTTTCTTATGTTTAAATGGGGGAAATGTCGGATGGAAGGTGATTAACAGTTTGTTAATTATACTCACTATGCATTGACGAAGATATAATGTAATGGTATAATATTACTATAATAATCGCTGTAACGTAAAAACTAATGTATATTATGTTGAATAATGCCGTATAAGGAGGCAAATGATGGAATACTATGCTCACACTACAGATGACAGGAAGCAGACTGTTCGGGAACATCTTGAAAATGTTGCGGAAGCGGCTCGTGATAATTCTGTTGAACTTACAAAGGATATAGCGTATTTTATCGGACTTGCCCATGATATAGGCAAGTTTGCATTGACATTCCAGCGCAGACTAAACGGCAGCAATGAGCGTTTTGAACATTCGTCATGCGGTGCGATAGAGGCAGGGAAGCTGAATACTAATATCTCAGCAGAAAACCGTTTATTTTTGCTGTATATGATACAATATTGCATTGCAGGACATCATACTGGACTTCCTGACGGCGGTACAGATATTGATCTTGCTGATGCCGATACTACTCTTCACAGTCGTTTGAAACGTGAAAAAAATTATGTTGGTGATGCGGATTATAGTGCGTACCGTCAGCAGATAGATCTGGTTTTTCCTGAGGCGATACGTTTTGCTGATGAACTTAAAAAAGTAAACGGCAAAACTGAATTGTTCGAAAAGTACGCATTTTTTACTCGGTATCTGTTTTCATGCCTTGCAGATGCGGATTTTATAGATACTGAGCATTTTTGTTCGCCTGAGATAGAACGTGGATGTGATGCGGATTTTTCAGAAGCTGAAAAAACTGTTGATGAGTGCCTTTCAGGTTTTGTACACGATACGCCTTTGAAGCTTGCAAGGAGCAGGTTACAGGAACAGGCTGTGAGCCGCAGTTCAAATGACAGTGCGGTAAGTATACTCAATATGCCTACAGGAAGCGGAAAAACTCTTTGCAGTATAAAGATAGCGTTGAAAAAGCTGCGTGAGCATGGAAAAAAGCGAATTATTTACGTCATTCCTTATACGAGCATAATTGAACAGACGGCTGAGACTTTTGAGAAGCTGTTCGGAGAATATGCTGATATTTTACAGCATCATTCAAATTATTGCTTTGAGGATATTGGTGAAAACGATCTCACAGCCGATAAGCTGAAACGTTCAGCTGAAAACTGGGACGCTCCTATAATTATTACAACTTGTGTTCAGTTTTTTCAGTCGCTGTATCATTACAGGAGTTCAGGACTGAGAAAGCTGCATAACTATGCTGACAGTATCATCATATTTGACGAGGTGCATATGCTGCCCGTTGAAATGCTTCAGCCTTGTCTGAGAGGAATAGGTTTCGTGACAAAGTACTTAAACAGCGAAGCAGTGTTCCTGTCGGCAACAATGCCTGATTACATGCCGCTTTTTGAGAAGTTTTCCATAAATGTTCCTCTTTGTGAGCTTATATGCGACAGAAGTGATTTCTCATATTTCAGCAAGTGCAGGTATATTGATCTCGGTAAAACAACAATTGAAAGCATTGCTGAACGTGCTATGGGATACCGCAGCAGTCTTATAATTGTCAACAGCCGAAGAACAGCCCGAGAGATGTATAATATTCTTGGCGGAAAGAAATATCATCTTTCAACGTATATGACTCCGTCAGACCGTTCCATTACGATAAAGGCTATACGCAGCGATCTTGCGAAAGGCGAAAAGATAACTGTTGTGTCTACGTCACTTGTAGAAGCAGGCGTTGATCTTGATTTTGAGACTGTTTTCAGACAGCTTGCAGGACTTGACAGCATACTGCAATCGGGCGGCAGATGTAATCGTGAGGGAAAACGGGAATGTGGTGACGTTTTCATTTTTGAAACCGATGAAAAGCCCCACGGTGATCTGCAAATCAGGGCAAGTGCGATGAGGGAACTTCTTCAGAATTATGATGACATTTCCTCACAGGAGTGCATAAGGGAGTATTACAGCCGTATATTCAACTACAGCAAAGAAGCCATAGAAAGGAACTCCATTGCGAATATAACTCATAGTCTTGACAGTATCCCGTTTCGTACCTATTCTGAAAAATTCAAATTCATACGGGACGATACTGTGGGAGTTGTCATAAACAACAACACCGAAACAGAAGAACTGATTGCGCTTGTTTTTTCAAGCAAAAAGACGGCACTGCGTAAATTGCAGAAATATACTGTTTCACTTAAATTGCGCGGAGAATACGACAAAGCACTTTCTCTCGGACTTATCCGGGATGTTGGAAACGGTATCTATGTACTGACGAATAATGATAATTACAGATCAGATACGGGACTTGATATTGATTATCAAAGTGACAATATATATTAAAGAGGTGATAATATGGGATATGGATTTAAGATAATCGTTGAAGGCGATTATGCCTTATTCACAAGACCTGAGTTCAAGGTAGAAAGAGTAAGCTATGATGTTCCGACTATATCGGCAATAGAGGGACTCATAAAATCAGTGTACTGGAAGCCTGCTATAAGGATAGTTGTGGATAAGATCATTGTTTTTAACCCTATACGTTTTATCAACATAAGAAGAAACGAGATCAAATGCAAAATACCGCTTTCATCGGTAAAGTCACAGATGAAAGGAAAAGGCTCAGCGGAGATATTTGCCTCTGAACAGCGCAGCCAGCGTGCAGGAATGTTGCTGAGAGATGTAAAATACGGCATAGAGTTCCACTTTGAGCTTACAGGCAACAGATCAGAGCATGAAGATGAATGTGAAGAAAAGCATTACAATATAATGCTGCGGCGGCTCAGGAACGGCCAGTTTTTCCGACAGCCGTGCCTTGGGTGCAGGGAATTCTCGGTGAAGCGAATGGAGATTGTGGATGATTTTGATATGTCACTCATTGACAGTGAGCTTGAAGGTGATATTGATCTTGGCTTTATGCTTTACGGCCTTAAATTCGATGACGGCGGCAAGCCGGTGAACGGTGACTGGGAAAATCCAAGATTTTCGGATATTGCCTCTCCGCTTTATTATCGTCCTCACATGATAAACGGAGTGATAGACGTTGGAAAATACAGGGAGGGGATAATATGCTGATAAAAGCTCTGTGTGATTATGCGGACAAACAAGCGTTAAAAGGCGATAATAAAAAAATACCTGACGGTTTTGCCGAACAGGATATCAATTTTCGTATTGTTCTTTCCGAGAACGGAGACATGAAGGATATTATACCCTTCAAGGATAAAAAGCCAATAAAGGACAAAAAAGGAAATGAGAAGTTTATTGACGTGCCGAGAAAAGCCTGTCTGCCTGCCAGAACTCAGAAGCCCGGTATAGACTCAAATTACATAGAACACAGACCGCTGTATATTTTCGGTCTGAACTATGAGGATGGAGTTTTTACTCCCGATGACAAGACTGGAAAAGCAAGGAAATCACATAAAGCCTTTGTGGAACATGAGCTTGAATTCTTTGACGGACTTGACTCGCAGATATGTACGGCTTATCGTAAATTCATTGAAAAATGGGTGCCCGAAAACGAGACAGAGAATGATGTGCTGAAGCAGCTGGGCAAGGAATACCAAAAAGCTTATTTTGGCTTTACTTTAGGTGTAGGAATGGCAGACCTTGAAGCTGATGAGCAGTTTATTGAAAAGTATCAGAAAACGCAAATCCAAAAAGAAGATGAAAACAGTAACTCCGAAATATCTGTTTGCGGCATATTGGGTGAAAAACTTCCGCAGGCAAGATTGCATGATAAGATTATGAGGTTTCCCGGCGGACAGGCATCAGGCTGTCAGCTTGTATGCATGAATGATACTGCATTTGAGTCATATGGCAAGACGCAGTCATTCAACAGCAATGTTTCCGAAGCTGCAATGAAGAAATACACGGCAACGCTTAATAAGCTTCTTGCCTCACCCGAGCGTCATGTTACAATAGGCGATATGGTGATCGTATACTTTGCAATGAAGAATGACGATTCGGCAGAATGCAGCCTTTTTTCAGCTCTTCTTGGTATGAGCAGTGATGACGAGAAAACAACATTGCAGATCAGTACGATAATGAGCTATGCCAAAGGCGGATATTCAGCCGATAAAAGCTCAATAGACAAACTTGAAACTGACAATGATGTAACTTTCTATATTGCAGGTTTAACTGCTAACAGTTCTCGTATTTGTCAGAAGTTCATCTACCGTGATAAATTCGGGAATATGCTGAAAAATCTCATTCGTCATCAGAGTGATCTTAATATAAGCGAGGAGAATACTCGTCCCGTTTATTTCAGCAGAATAGCAAAAGAGCTTGTGTCGCCAAAATCATCAAATGACAAAGTACCGCCGCCGCTTATGACAGGCATAATGCTTGCTGCATTTAACGGTGCGAAGTACCCTGACGCTATGCTATCAACTGCTGTAAGACGAGTAAAAACAGACAGTGATGAGGAAAAAAATCAATTTATCAAACTCAACGATACAAGGGCAGGAATAATAAAAGCCTGTCTTAACAGAAAAAATAATAAGGAGGAATTCACTTTGGCTTGGAACGATGAAAACAAAAATCCCGCTTATCTGTGCGGAGGTCTGTTTGCAGTTTATGAAAAAATACAGCAGGAGTCATCAGGCGGAAATCTCAACAGAACTATTAAAGATGCTTATTTTGCTTCGGCTTGTTCAAGACCTGCCAGTGTGTTTCCGAAGCTTGCGAAGCTCTCACAGAACCACATGAGAAAGCTGGGCGACGGCAAACAGATATACTACAATCGTCTCATAGGAAGCGTATGTGACGGTTTTGACGGAGAATATCCGCAGACGCTCAGTCTTGACGATCAGGGAAGATTTATCATAGGCTATTATCAGATGAACAAGAAGCTGTATACTTCGGAAAAAAGTGAATGAAAGGACGGTCAATTATGGAAAATAATGCTATCAAGAACAGATATGAATTTGTAATGCTTTTCGATGTGGAGAACGGTAATCCCAATGGTGATCCCGATGCAGGCAATATGCCGAGAACTGATCCCGAGACTTCCTTCGGTATCGTTACTGATGTATGTCTGAAGCGTAAGATAAGGAACTTTGTGGAGCTTTATAAGGAAGGCGAGGGAGGATACAATATACTTGTGAAGGCTGACCGTTCGCTCAATTCAAAATTCACTGAGGCATATGATGCACTTGGACTTGAAAAGAAGCAGAAAGGCAAGAATACAGATGATGTAAAAAAGGCACAGGGATACATATGCGATAACTATTTCGATGTTAGAACTTTTGGTGCTGTAATGAGTACAGGTGATGATCCCTGCGGAATAGTTAGAGGTCCTGTTCAGCTTAATTTTGCAAAGAGCATTGATCCTGTATATGTTCAGGATATCACAGTCACTCGTCAGGCAGTAACGACCGATAAGGATTTTAATGAAAAAAAGCAGAGTGAAATGGGCAAAAAGAGCTTTATTTCCTATGGACTTTACCGCGCTGAGGGTTATGTTTCCGCAATGCTGGCACAGAAGGTCACAGGCTTTTCAGAGGACGATCTGGAGCTCCTCTGGACCGCGATAATCAATATGTTTGAGAATGACAGAAGTGCTGCAAGAGGAAAAATGTGTCTGAGAAAGCTTTACGTATTCAAGCATGAGTCTGCACTTGGAAATGCTCCTGCACATATCCTCTTCGATAAGATCAAGGTAGAAAGGAAGGCAGGTGTCGAGCCGCCGAGAAGCTTCGGCGATTACGAGATAACTGTTGACAGGGATATGCCTGAGGGCATCGAGTTTATCGAAAAGCTATGAATGACAGCACAATAAATATCCGCACTATCCAGCATTATATGTACTGTCCGAGAAGATTTGCCCTGCTGGAAGTAAACAGCGACTGGGCAGAAAATGCATTCGTTGTAAAGGCTAATCTTCTTCACGAACACGTACACGACGGCAGTCACAGTTTTTCTGACAGTAAAAAGATAGTGCGGAGCGATATAACAGTTTATAATGATATGCCTGAGTATGATATTTTCGGTGTGACTGACTGTATCGAATTTGTCAGGAGCGATGACGGTGTAAGGCTTGACGGCTATGACGGAAGCTTTACGGTGCGCATAGTCGAATATAAGCCGAAAGCTCCTAAGAATGAGGAGTTCAGCGAAACAGATGCGATACAGGTATTTGCTCAGAAGATATGTGCGGACAGTATCTGGAAATGCAGCTGTGAATGTTACATTTATTATGCAGATAAACGCAGGAGAGTACGGCTGCCCTTTGATGAGGAATATCAGAAGTATGATGATATGCTGAAAAAGCTTCTTGAAGAAATGAGAGGAGTCCTTGCGGAAAAAACTATCCCTCAGCGTAAAAAAGGACAGAAATGTTCAGGCTGTTCATTAAGTGATATTTGCTTTCCCGTGAAGAAAAAGTATAGTGTAAAAGAGCTTGTTATGCAGCAGAAAGGAGCTGATTATCCGTGAAAAAACTATTGAATTCTTTGTATATCCTCGATGAGACAGCATGGCTCACCCTTGACGGCGAAAATATTGTATGTAAATGCGAGGATAAGGAAAAATTCCGCCTGCCATTTGTAAATATAGGGGATATATACTGTTTCAGCTATCTTGGCTGCTCGCCTGCGCTTATTGGAAAATGTGCGGATACGGGTGTAAAGATCAGCTTTATATCTCCGTCAGGCAAGTATCTTGCTTCGGTATGCGGCAAGACAAAGGGCAACATTTTTCTGAGAAAGGCACAGTTTGAACAGCTTGCAAAGCCTGATATACTTCTTGCTCAGAATACGGTAGCTGCAAAGCTGTCGAATACACGCTTCCTTATACGGCGTTCAATGCGTGATAATCCGCAGCTTGACAGTGACGGCGAGCTTAGCAGATGTATTGAATATCTCGAGAGCGGTATGGAACACGTTTATGAACTGAATGATACCGAAACTATAATGGGACTTGAAGGAAGCTGTGCAAAGTCATATTTCAATATATTTGATAAGCTTATCCTGCATCAGAAAGATGATTTTTACGTAACAGCAAGAATCAAGCGTCCGCCTCTTGATCCCGTAAATGCCGTATTGTCGTTCCTTTATACGATAATGACGAGCTGGTATGCTTCCGCGCTTGAAAGTGTAGGACTTGACAGCTGCTACGGCTTCTATCATGCACTTCGGTCAGGCAGGAGCAGTCTCGCCTGTGATCTTGTTGAGGAAGTGAGATGTATCGCAGAACGCCTCACACTGACGCTTATAAATCTGAAAAAGATAAATATCAGCGATTTTGAAAAGCAGGAAAGCGGAGCAGTATATCTTACAAAGGAAGGCAAAAAGAAAGTCCTGTCCGCATGGCAGGAAAAGAAAAGGACAAGTATAGTTCACCCATATCTTAATGAAAAGATCACCCTCGGAATACTGCCGTTTGTACAGAGCAGTCTTCTGGCAAAGTATTTCAGAGGAGAGATAGAGGAATATCCTTGTTTTATCATGAAGTAGGTGATACATATGATGGTGCTTATAAGCTATGATGTTTCAACAACTGACAGCAAGGGAAAAACAAGACTGCGTAAAATAGCAAAGGAATGTCAGAATTACGGACAGAGAGTGCAGAATTCTGTATTTGAGATAGATGTTGATTATGGCATATTTCTGAAAGTCAAAGACAAACTTCTGAAACTTATAGACGAAAAACATGACAGCCTGAGGTTTTACTATCTTGGAAATAACTGGCAGAGGCGAGTTGAACATTTTGGTGCTAAAGAGACATATGATCCCGAAGGAGTGATAATAATTTGAGCTGCGAAAGCCAAATGATATTGAAATGCCCATAGGTTCGCAGTAAAAAAACAACGATTTATTAATAAAATGTGAACAAAACTATATGATTTTGTTTGAATTAGTCCACCCGTTGTGGCGGAAGTGACTCTTTATATACTAAATATAGGGTCACGCCCCACGCGGGCGTGTGAGTTGAAATGTCTTTGACGAGAACGGAATCGCAAATCTTGTCAAGTCACGCCCCACGCGGGCGTGTGAGTTGAAATTTCTACCTTTGGCAGCACCACATTTCCGAGCTGGTCACGCCCCACGCGGGCGTGTGAGTTGAAATAGCAAGAGAGCGCGCAAGGAGTATCGTCGACTGAGTCACGCCCCACGCGGGCGTGTGAGTTGAAATCGAGAGCTACAGTCAATCCTACAACTGCCGCTGTGTCACGCCCCACGCGGGCGTGTGAGTTGAAATATCGTCTGTGCTATCATAAATCATATAGCCACAGTGTCACGCCCCACGCGGGCGTGTGAGTTGAAATCTATGACATCGTATCCTTCGTCACTGAGTTCAAGCAGTCACGCCCCACGCGGGCGTGTGAGTTGAAATTGCGCTCTTTTCCTTGGTATGAGCGTTGTAGGCGTCACGCCCCACGCGGGCGTGTGAGTTGAAATCTGTAACGTACGCACTTGTCAAAGATGAGTGGGTCACGCCCCACGCGGGCGTGTGAGTTGAAATTTAAATGTATTATAACGCTCGATAAGAGCCGCAAGTCACGCCCCACGCGGGCGTGTGAGTTGAAATCACATTCGATCGTCATTCTCTGGCCGTTGTCATGTCACGCCCCACGCGGGCGTGTGAGTTGAAATCCTGTACTATGAAGGGGTTCGGATTTCCTTCATCATGTCACGCCCCACGCGGGCGTGTGAGTTGAAATCTGAATAAATGCTGCTAACTCGTACTTGTCCTTGTCACGCCCCACGCGGGCGTGTGAGTTGAAATACGTGTAATGTAACTGCTGGTATCGATAACCGCCGTCACGCCCCACGCGGGCGTGTGAGTTGAAATGCAACGGATATGGGCGGCGAATGGCAAACACAGGTCACGCCCCACGCGGGCGTGTGAGTTGAAATGATAAGCAAATCAGAGATATTACTGCAACCGTTACAGGTCACGCCCCACGCGGGCGTGTGAGTTGAAATCGCCCCTTAAATGGGGACAAAAAATTACCGAGCCATAATTTCAGGCTCGGTATTTTGCTTCGTTCAATAAAACTTACTGATAGAAAGTATTTTATTGAACTGCACTTTTGAAGTCATTATAATAATTAAGCGAGAGGGAACAAATTTTTATCATACTCCGAAGAGGAGCTTATCGTATGCAGGGAATGGATAGTAATCCTCGGCAGTTATTGTTTCAGCCTTGTCGGCAGCTGCACGAAGCTTATCCATTGCAGGTATCATCTTGTCGCGTACATATTCGGATTCCTTTGTTATAGCACCGATAGTCTTGAGCTTTGAAACTGTGCCTTCAAGTTCGGTGGTTGCTTCGTCCATTTTGTCAATGAGTACTGAAAGCTCCTCAACGAGCTTTGTCTCATACTTGCAGGCAGCTTTTGATACGCTCTTCTTTACTGCAACAGCGGAAGCTGTATCAGAAGCGAATTTAGCAACAGCAGGGATTATCTCCTTACGAGCCATATCCACCATTGTCTGAGCTTCGATGTTTACGGATTTTACATAGTTCTCAAGCATGATATCGCAGCGTGAATATATCTCAGCCTCTGTGAAGATGCCGTGAGATGTAAGCATATCAACATTCTTCTTGTCGCATATTTTAGGCATACAGTCTGCTGTAGTTCTGAGGTTTGAAAGTCCGCGCTTTTCAGCTTCCTTTACCCATGAATCATCATAGCCGTTGCCGTTGAAGATTATGCGCTTGTGCTCCTTGATAGTCTTTTTGATAAGGTCGTGGAGTGCCTTGTTGAAGTCCTTTGCACCTTCGAGCTTGTCAGCAAACTGCTTTAATACTTCAGCAACAGCTGCATTGAGGTGAATGTTTGCACAGGAGATGCTGTTTGATGAACCGAGCATACGGAACTCGAACTTGTTGCCTGTGAAAGCGAAAGGAGATGTACGGTTACGGTCTGTAGTGTCCTTGCTGAACTGAGGAAGAACATCAACGCCGAGCTTCATCTTTTCCTTTGCTGTGCCGCCGTATGGCTTGTCGGTCTCGATAGCTTCGAGGATATCTGTGAGCTCATCACCAAGGAAGATAGAAATGATAGCAGGAGGAGCTTCGTTTGCACCGAGACGGTGATCGTTGCCTGCAGTAGCAACTGAAAGTCTCAGCAGATCCTGATAGTCGTCAACTGCCTTGATAACAGCTGCAAGGAAGAGCAGGAACTGAGCGTTCTCATAAGGTGTTTCACCAGGGGAAAGGAGGTTTACGCCTGTATCTGTAGAGATAGACCAGTTGTTGTGCTTACCTGAACCGTTAACGCCTTCGAATGGCTTTTCGTGAAGCAGGCAAACAAGTCCGTGACGCTCTGCAACTTTTTTCATAACTTCCATTGTGAGCTGGTTGTGGTCAGCAGCAATGTTTGTAGTCTTGTAAATAGGAGCAAGCTCATGCTGTGCAGGAGCAACTTCGTTGTGCTTTGTTTTAGCGAGGATACCGAGCTTCCACAGCTCCTTGTCAAGGTCAGCCATATATTCTGCGACTCTTGTCTTGATAGAGCCGAAGTAGTGGTCTTCCATTTCCTGACCCTTTGGAGGCATTGCACCGAACAGGGTACGGCCTGTCATTACAAGGTCTTTTCTCTTCTTGTACATTTCACGGTCAACGAGGAAATATTCCTGTTCTGGACCTACTGATGTACGGACGCTTCTTACATTATCGTTTCCGAAGAGTTTGAGTACACGCATTGCCTGCTTGTTGAGAGCTTCCATTGAACGGAGAAGAGGTACTTTCTTATCGAGTGCTTCACCTGTGTATGAACAGAATGCTGTAGGGATATAGAGTGTGCCGTCCTTGATGAAAGCGTAGGAAGTAGGATCCCATGCTGTATATCCGCGAGCCTCAAATGTTGCACGAAGTCCGCCTGACGGGAATGAAGAAGCATCAGGCTCGCCCTTGACGAGTTCCTTGCCTGAGAATTCCATGATAACTCTGCCGTCGGGAGCGGGAGTGATGAAGCTGTCGTGCTTCTCGGCAGTAACGCCTGTCATTGGCTGGAACCAGTGTGTGTAGTGAGTTGCGCCTTTTTCGATAGCCCAGTCTTTCATAGCAGCTGCTACTGCATTTGCAACTGAGATATCAAGAGGAGTGCCCCTGTCGATAGTTCTTTTAAGTGACTTGTAAACTTTCTCGGAGAGGGTAGCTTTCATGACTCTCTCATCGAATACCATTGAACCAAAATACTCTGTTACCTTTTCCATTTTTATTTCCTCCATTTATTTAGCCTTTAGCCGTTAGCCATTAGCATTTAGCCAAAGGTATCGCTGTACGATATTATTTATAATTGTTTGTCCCGAAGGGACACCATAAGCTAATAGCTAAGTGCTAAAGGCTAATGGCTTATTTGTTTTCGAGTGAAGCTCTTATAAAGTCTGCAAAGAGCTTCTGCGGTTTATTTGGACGTGATTTGAATTCGGGGTGGAACTGCACGCCTATGAACCACGGGTGGTCTGAGAGTTCCACTATCTCGACCAGCTTTTCGTCAGGCGACATACCTGCGATATGGAGTCCGTTTTGTGTAAGTACCTTGCGGTATGCATTGTTGAATTCATAGCGGTGACGGTGACGCTCGTAGATGAGCTCTTCGCCGTATATCTCGCGGCATCTTGAACCCTCTGTCAGCTTGCAGGGGTAAAGTCCGAGACGCATCGTACCGCCTTTTTCGGAAATGTTCCTCTGCTCGTCCATAATGTCGATGACGGGGTAGCGAGTTTCTCCGAACTCAGCAGAATTTGCACCTGTAAGTCCGCATACATTTCGTGCATATTCGATGACTGTCATCTGCATACCGAGGCAGATACCAAAGAAGGGGACTTTATTCTCACGCGCATAGCGGATAGACTCAACCATTCCCTCAATTCCTCTGTGACCGAAGCCGCCGGGTACTATGATACCATTGCAGTCTTTAAAGGTATCAGCGGCGTTTTCAGCAGTTACGTTCTCAGAGTCTATCCACTTTATCTCAACTGCCGCATCGTTGATGATTCCGCCGTGTCGGAGTGCTTCTGCGACTGAGAGATATGCGTCGTGGAGTTCAACGTACTTGCCCACAAGTCCTATAGTTACTGCCTTGTGTGCATTTTCTGCACGGTGTACCATTTCTGTCCATTCTGTCAGGTCGGGGGCATTGTCTGCGATACCGAGGTGTCGGCATACTGAATGTGCCAGTCCTTCTTCTTCCAGCCACAGCGGAACTTCATACAGTGACGGGGCTGTAAGGTTCTGAATAACATCTTCCTTTCGGATATTGCAGAAGAGTGCGATCTTTTCAGCCATATCATCTGGTATGCGTTTTTCCGTTCGGCAAACTATTATGTCAGGCTGAATGCCTATTGAAAGGAGCTCCTTGGTGGAGTGCTGTGTTGGCTTGGATTTAAGTTCCTCAGAGCCTGCTATATAGGGAACAAGCGTAACGTGTATGTAGCATACATTTTCGCGTCCTTGTTCAGTACCTACCTGACGTATCGCCTCAAGAAAAGGTGTGGACTCTATATCGCCGACAGTACCGCCGATCTCGGTGATGACAACGTCTGCATTTGCTTCATTTGCTGCGCTGTAAACTCTGTCCTTTATCTCATTGGTAATGTGCGGTATGACCTGTACTGTACCGCCGAGGTAGTCACCGCGCCGCTCTTTTGTTATGACGTTCCAGTATATCTTTCCTGTAGTGACATTTGAGTGGACTGAAAGGTTTTCATCAACAAATCGCTCATAATGACCAAGGTCAAGGTCAGTCTCAGCACCGTCATCGGTTACAAATACCTCACCGTGCTGGAATGGTGACATAGTACCTGGGTCTACATTGATATAGGGATCAAACTTCTGTATGGTGACTTTATAGCCTCGCTGTTTGAGAAGTCTGCCCAGGGAAGCAGCTGTGATACCTTTTCCGAGTCCCGAAACGACTCCGCCTGTTACAAAAATGAACTTTGACATTTTTTTATGCTCCTTGAAATACATTTATGAGAAAGGCAGTCTGCGAACATCTGGGAGATTTGTGTGATGATGTCCGCAAACGCCCTTATCAGCTTATGCTTTTTCCCACTCTGCCGAATCGTGGAGTGCGTTGTAGCCTTCTTCGCCTGTTCTTATCTTGATAACGTTCTCGATATCGTAAATGAACATCTTGCCGTCGCCGTAGTTTCCAGTGTAGAGAGCAGATTTTGCTGCTGCAACTACCTTTTCAACAGGAACTGCACATACTGCAATCTCAGCCTTTACCTTTGGAAGCAGGTTCATCTCAACAGCTGCACCACGGTAGTAGTTACGCTGTCCGTTCTGCATTCCGCAGCCAAGAACATTCGTTACTGTGATGCCCTTGACATCAATATGTTCCATAGCTTCGATGAACTGCTGTAATTTCTGCTGTTTGAATATGACTACAATGTTTGTGAGCTTTGTTGCTCCGTCAGGTGAAGGTGTTGAGTAATTCTTTACTTCTACTGCTTCATCAACTG
>JAEEGJ010002352.1_pt1 | contig 103593 bp, 103 predicted proteins | sample 8958761 | NCBI WGS metagenome assembly JAEEGJ01 (sample SAMN16246546, study PRJNA631951) | gut metagenome | biome: gut microbiome; feature: rumen; material: RS-attached | host: Bos | place: Iran: Karaj | collected 2018-10 | reverse complement strand
AACCCTGTCCGCCTACGCCTACTATCATTATGCTTGTTACCATGTGATTGCCTCCCCGTTCAAAGTCTCGAAAGCGCCGAACTTGCAGAGCTCGCTGCAGACCTTGCAGCCGAAGCACTGTGTCGTATCGACATGAGCATGTCCGTCCTTGAATGAGATCGCAGGGCATCCGAGCTTCATGCATGCCTTGCAGGACTTGCACTTATCAGCATTGACCTGGATAGGCTCACCGCGCTTAACCTTCTTAAGAAGCGCACAAGGTCTTCTGGAGATGATTACTGAAGGCTCTTCTGCAGCAAGTTCTTCCTTAACTGCCTTCTCTGCTTCTGCAAGGTTATAAGGATCTACGACTCTTACGCGGTTGATGCCCATTGCACGAACAAGTGCTTCAAGGTCGATCTTACCTGCCGGGTCACCTCTTAAGTTAAATCCTGTTGTAGGATTCTGCTGGTGTCCTGTCATACCTGTGATGGAGTTATCAAGGATGATGACAGTGGAATTTGTCTGGTTATATGCGATATTGGCAAGACCTGTCATACCTGAATGCATGAATGTGGAATCGCCGATAACTGCTACTGTATTCTTCTCAGCTTCTGCACCGAGAGCCTTGTTGAAGCCGTGGATGGAGCTTACGGAAGCACCCATGCACTCTGTCGTATCGATAGCACAGAGCGGAGGAGTTGCTCCGAGTGTATAGCATCCGATATCGCCAAGGACTGTGATCTTGTTCTTGGAAAGAACATAGAACATGCCTCTGTGAGGGCAGCCTGCGCACATTGCCGGCGGTCTTCCGGGAAGACCTTCGATAGGCTTGCAGGCGGGCTTTTCAGGAAGTCCCAAGCTTGTAGCGATAAGTCCCTGTGAGAACTCATCAACAAGAGGGAATATATCCTTGCCTGTAACTTCAAGACCTAATGTCCTGCAGTGTGTCTCGATAATGGGATCAAGCTCTTCAACTACTACGAGCTTGCCGACCTTAGCGGCAAAATCCTTGATCTTCTTTACAGGAAGAGGATTGATAAGGCCGATCTTAAGTACAGGATACTTATCACCGAATACTTCCTTTACATACTGGTAAGAAGTGGAAGATGTGATGATACCCATGGAAGTATCTGAACCTTCCTCAACACGGTTAAGTGAGGATTCCTCTGCAAAAGCGATAAGCTTCTGTGTTCTCTCCTCAACAATGGGATGACGTCTCTTGGCATTTGCAGGAACCATAACATACTTGCCGGCATCCTTTACATAAGGCTTAACCGGTACTTCGATCCTGTCACCTGTCTCTACAACGGACTGTGAGTGAGCGACTCTTGTGCACATCTTGATGAGCACGGGTGTATCAAACTGCTCGGAAATATCATAAGCTTCGATTACGAAGTCCTTTGCTTCCTGGGAATCAGCGGGTTCGAGCATAGGCATCTTTGCAGCGATGGCATAGTGTCTTGAATCCTGCTCGTTCTGTGATGAGTGCATACCCGGGTCATCCGCAACGAGGATAACCATACCTGCATTTACACCTGTGTAGCTGATAGTAAAGAGCGGATCTGCTGCAACATTGAGTCCTACGTGCTTCATTGCACAGTAAGATCTCTTACCTGCACGGCTTGCACCATATGCAGTCTCCATAGCTACCTTCTCGTTGGGTGCCCATTCGCAGTAGATCTCATCGTACTTTGCAGCTTCTTCAGTTGTCTCTGTACTGGGAGTGCCGGGGTACGAACTTGCAACTGCTACGCCGGCCTCATAAAGACCTCTTGCGATAGCCTTGTTTCCAAGCATTAGTTCTTTCATGATTTCATCTCCTAGGATATGTGTTTATACATAAATCAGTCTGCTAATTATACGACAAATCCCAGTGTTATTAAATAATTAAATTAAGAGATGTCCTCTTGGAAGACATACGGAAAACGCATGAATATCATGCTGCGTCAGTAAAGATTATGTTCTCAGCCTCGACCGTCTGCCCGAAATGATTGGAATATTTGTATTTTGTACCGCTGCACTTGGGGAACTGCTTGGCCATGTCGATCCTGGCGTGATATACGAAGGCTTCATCCGTAAGGTTAAAGAACGGATATATCATGCTGCCGTATGTCTCGCTTGCCGTATCGTCCCAAAGACAGTCGACATTATAGTATTCACCGTCAAGAAGGACCATGTTCCAGGAATGGCTTCCGCCTTCGCTGTTGCCGTTGACGACCTGTCCTTTAAGACCTTCAGTCCTTCCTGTCACATAAAAACAGATGATACCGGCCTTTTTCGCGAGGTACTGGAAACATCTCGCATAACCGGCACAAACTGATTTGTGAAGGACAAGTGCTGAATATGCACTCTGGTTATAGGGTGCTGATTCGTCGTAGACAGTGTTTTGGCAGATATAATCGTGAATATAGAGTTCTCTCTCGACCATAGTCGCCTTAAAAAGTGCCCCGTTAATGACACTGTTGGCTGCTTTCTCGAATTCTGCCCTTGCGGTCTGAAGTTTTGCAGGGGTATCTGCAAAATCATAGCAGTTAAAGTTAATCTCCTTGACGCTGCCGTCCGTAGGATCGTATGTGTAAGCGTATTTGTTGTCGAGCCAGAAAAGCTCAGGATGGTCATTCAGTACGGAATCGATCGCCTTTGACAGTTCATCTGCACTCAAAGTGATCTTGCACTTCAGCTTGCTGTTGCCTTTGACCAGTTCTTCGTAGATAAAGGAATACACATTTTTCTCATTCTCGGTAAGACATGAGAAATAAGGGTTTGTCGCCGTATCGAAAAAAGACCTCTTATACGCCGTAGTGGCGGCAGTCTCCTTCGCAGTCGTGGATTCAAGGAAGTAATCCGCTCCGCCCATACATGCTGTAAGGCTTATAGCAAATGAGACTGCTAACAAGAGTGATACTATCTTGGCAAATGTCTTACGCATAAAATATCCCTTCAGGAAGATTTTCCTAAAGGGATTATAAGAAAATTTTTACGATTATTCTATCCTTAAAAAGGGAAAATCAGTGTCAGATATCATTCCTTCAGCATAAGATCCTTTTCATCGGACTCCTGCTTTTCGTCAGTTTCAGCAGATGTGATCTCTTCAGGAGCGATAGCTTTTGAAGCCCTGATCTTTAAGGCCGCCATTATGACACCGATAAGGAGGAGCAGTATTCCGAATGCGGTTATCACAAAATCGTAGAACAATCTCTGTTCTGTCATCTGGGCAGCTCTTTCCCAATACGGGAATTCATAACCCATGCGTTCCTTTTCGGTCTCACCCAAAGGAAGCATAGTATCCACGACTCTTGGTATGCTGAAGCGTTCCGTGTCATTAGAGACATAAAGTTGCGGATTTGTCAGAGAATAAGCCGGCAGTGCATTCTTAAAATCTGCGATACCGACACCTTTTACGAGTTCGGGGAGAAGGGCTTCATAGCACTGGATCGCATAATCTGATCCGCCAGATGCTCCTCCGCCAAATCCTCCGTCCATATCCACCGGTGAATCAGAGGGGGCTGCTGATGCGCCTTTGTTGCCGTAAATCGAACCTAATGCTCCAAAGTAGATATATGCTCTGGGTTCCTGCTCACCTGCAAGTTCGGAGACCTTTGAGGTGCCTGCTTCAACAACACCGATAACGGTAAAGATCTGACCACCTATAATGATCATGTTGCCTGTTACATCGTATGAACGGTAGAACTGCCAGGCGAGAACATCATTTATTACGACCTGATATGTATCGACAGGAGTCACAGGAAGGAATCCGCCTGACATGTATCTGAACGGATGGAAAGCCCTGTAATTGCCTCCGACAGCAACAAGTTCCACATCAGTTTCAGAACCTAATTCAGTCTTGCCTTCAACTACCTTCATAGGCGCAACACTTGCCTTTACAGTGGATGAGTAACAGTCTTCCCAGCCTCTTAACTCACCTTCCCTGTATGTACCGCCGCCGGAACCGGTATTAGCCGAAGCCTGAAGGCTCTGTCTCATCAATGACAAGTCAGCCACACGGATCGAACTGCCGCCTTCGGAATAAATCAGGGGCGATCTCTCGCCGTTTGTCCTGATACCACCGGCAAACACGCTCATATGTCTGAACGAGGTATCTGTACCCTGCTGCCATATCTCAGCGGCACGCTGTTCGTATCTGGAGCCGGAAAGATATACGGCTCTTCCGATACCTGTTCCTGTCAGTATGAGAGAACATAATATGACCCAGAAAGGAGCTGCAAGAGTAAGCTTCAGAAGTCTTCTTCCGATATTGCCCTTCTCAGTAATAAAGAATTTCTTTGTCTTATCGATTAATCGCATTATTCTTTTCCTTCAGGATCACTTTGCAGCATAGTCTTCAAGTCTTACACGCTGGCCGTTTTCCAGGGGCTTTTCAGATCTGATAACGATCATTACATCGTACTTATCAAGACCTTCACCCTTGATCGCGGAAGAAACACCGTCCGTAGCTTCGACAGATACATCGACTCTCTTAACGGTATACTTATCTCCCAAAGGTGTGGACGAACCTACGATCATATAGACAAATTCGCCACCGCCATCTTTGTTTACGGCACTTGCAGGCACTACGCAGTTATAGTTGTCATTGCCCTTTCCTGCATTAACGGTGATCTCCTCACCCGGCCATGAATCCGGTCCCTGGACCGCACACTTTACGATCCTCTTTCCTCTCGGATCATCCGGATCAGGCTTGATCGACTTTACAATACAGCCTTCAACGAATCCGCTTGTAACTTCAAGCGGCATCCCGACACTGAGATTCTGGGTGGCAGATGCTGCAAAGCTGAAAGATACGGAACATACTCTGTTTGTCTCAGGAAGAATATATGTGATCGTATCCTTTGCGCTCAGAGTATCTCCCTCACCTACGGTGATGTTATAGATAAACCCCGTGGCAGGAGCTGTAATCGCTGTGATCTTTGCGGCTTCTTCAAGCTTTGCAATATCATCTTTTAACTTCTTGATCTCTTCATTACGGTCATTTACCGTATCCTTTAACTTGTCTGCGGTAATGCCTGCCTGGATCTTCGCATCCTTATAAGCTTTGTTTGCTGCATTTAATGACTTCTGTGCCTGATTAACGGTAGTCTGTGCAGCCTTTGCAGACGGGAGCATGCTGAGAGATTCGTTTGAACTCTGAGCCTTGGCGATCTTAGTCTGGCAGTCTGAAAGCTTTGCAGATGCATCGTCAAGTCTTTCCTGTGCTGATGTGAGCTGCTTCTGAATATCTTTTTTCTTTGCCTTCAGCTCATTGATCTTTTTCGTGAGCTTAACGATATCGGATGTGCCTGTCTCAAGTTCTTCAGGAGAAGGTGTAGGTGTTCCCAATGCAACATATACATCGATCTGGGACTTCAGCGGCGCGATCTGTGCGTCGATGGCTTCTATCTGGATCTTAAGGCTTTCCACTGTCTGAGCTGCAGCATTAACGGTAGCTTCGTAAGATACTGCCTTTTTTGACTGATCACTTATGATCTTGTTGTTCTTCTTAACTGTTGAAGCCTTGTTCTTTACTTTCTTCTGCATTGCCTTAGCATCAGAAAGAGCGGTCTTGGCGGTATTGATGGCATCCTGGTACATACCGTAATCTGTAGTATCCTTGGGCTGTCTTGCCTCGTACTTCTTCTCACGCTCAAGTTCCTTAAGACGTGCTTTCTTAGCCTGAAGGTCTTCGGATTCCTCAACAGACTTCAATGTAAGGATCTTATCGCCCTTCTGCACAGAGTCGTAATTGGATACGAGCACTTCCTCAACAACTCTTCCGTCAAGGCCTTTGACCTCAGTCTGGTTGTCGACTGTTATGTTGCCTCTGGCTGAATTTGAATAAGAGAGATTGCCTCTTGAAGCATATGCTCCCAAAACCTTCGGAATGGTCAAATTCATGATCGTATTCGAGAAGAATGTAAGCAATGCAAGTATTAATACAAAAGCAATCATTGCTTTTATAACTTTTGCTCTTCTAACACTTCCTTTAGCCATCTTCTAATATCCTCCGTATTCTTACGCGTCTTAAGTCCGCCACAAATCCTTACTTTATTCCTGATCTCGAGATTCCTTCGACGAGATAATCCTCACCCCAGAAGAAGATCAGAAGCGGCGGTATCATGTAAACACTTGAAGCCGCAAAAGCGATTCCCAATTCCGGTTCGTTTATCTGTGAAAGGAATACTGACAATGGTTGTTTGCTTGCATCGGTCAAAAGGACAAGAGGCTGTTCAACCATGTTCCAGTAATCGATGAAGAGCAATATGGTGAGAGCGAAGATCGCATTCTTACACAATGGCAACGCGATGTTCGTGAATATCTGCCATTCGGATGCACCATCCAGGGTAGCGGCTTCAATATAGCCTGACGGGATCTGGCGCATGTACTTTGTGAGAAGGAAGATCGCGAAAGTGGAGAAGATGCCCGGCAGGATTATCGCCCAGACGGTATTCAGTATTCCCAACGTATCCGCGATCATGTAGTTAGGTACGAGTGTAACCTGGAAAGGCATGAGCATCAGGATGATGTATGAGAAGAACAATACCTCTCTTCTCTTCCTTCTGTATCTTGCGAATGAATAAGATGCAAGACATGCCACGATCATCTGGCCTGCCACGATAGGAAGTGTGAGCAGCAATGAGTTCCAGTATTTGAAGAGATATTCCGGATTCATGAAAAGGAGTGTCGTATACTGACTTATCGTAACCTCTTCAGGAATAAGCTTTAATACAGGCATTCTGGACATGTAGGTGGCACCTTCTGATGCGTGTCCCGACATGCTCTGGAATACGACTTTATAGTTGGCTACGATCTCTTCCGAAGACATGAATGAGTTAAGGAATGTAAAGAAGATCGGTATGAGAGCGAATGCTGAGATAAGAACAGCTGCAAAGATACCAAAGCCCGTGATAACTCCGTTCCTGATCTTTCTCTTCTTGAGATTTGTCTGGATCCTCTTCTTCTCGCTTGCGAAAAATGCTTCTCTGGCCTCTTCCGTCATTGACGTTATGAACGTCTCCGGCTTTTTGACCTGAGTGTAGATGTGGCGGCGTGCGAGAGTAGCCTGTTTTCTTCTTTCGATGCGCTTTATATCGTCCATCTTATTCCTCCACATCCTTATCGAACTTGGATTCTGCGAAGAACAGACCGCCGACGATTATTATCATTACGATACACATTACGATAGCGCCTGAAGAGAGCAGACTGTAATCGAGCTGCGTAAACTTATTGTTCATGAAGTGCTGGAGCATATAGAGGTTATCGAAAGGATAATCACCCGTTAATAGATAGACCTCTCTGAATATCTTAAATGAGTTGATGAGCGACATGATGCCGACAAAGAAGATCGTCGGTGAGAGATAGTGAAGCTTGATCGAGAAGAATCTCTTGATCGGTCCTGCACCATCCATGGCAGCAGATTCGAGTATCTCGTTCGGAATGCTGTTCAGAGCTGCAAGGAACAATACCATGTTGTATCCCAGGTTCTTCCAGAGGAAAAGGAGCATGATTACGACCTGTGCATATTCGGACTTAAGCCAGTCGATCTTCCGTGCTCCTTCGAAGAGCTGTGCCGTGATTCCGTTAACTACTCCGTTATAGCTGAAGAATACCTGCCAGATAAGAACGACAGAAGCTACAGGAACCATCATCGGGTTCAGAAGGAAGCTTCTGAAAAGGCTCTTTCCGGGAAGTCCGGAATTAAGGAGCAATGCTATGAGCAATGCCAGTATTACTGCCAGAGGCACAGAGATAAGTGCAAATGTGAGTGTGTTCTCAGATGCTGAGATGAACGCTTCATTAGTCAATACACGCTCATAGTTCCTGAATCCGACAAAATCAGTATTTGTAGGAGACTTCTGGAATGAAGTCTTAAGGAGCATAAGAAGCGGCAAAAAGAAGAATACCAATACACCTGCAAAGCTCGGTGTAAGGTAACCCGTAAAGATGCCCCAGTCACGGAGCTTCCTTTTGAAGTGTCTCTTCTTTCTAAGTTCGAGCTTTTGTCTTCTTTCGGGTGTATCTTCGAAAACCGGAATGTCTTTTGGAGCAAGTTTCTGTCCTGCAAGCGGGGTAACATTCTTCGGCTTGGGTCTGTTGATAATGGCAAGGTCCCTTTCCTCTTCAGAAAGGACGACTGCCCTTTTTGCCTCTTTGACCTCTTTGGGATCTTTATCAGATTTGGCAATGGCAGACCCCGGTCTGATACCGGTGACTTCCCCCTTGTCACTTATCTGATTATTCTTTTCAATCCTACTATCCATACCAATAACAGTGTCCCCACACTTTGTACGATGAGATTATAACCGCACAGACATTTCAAACTAATGCTATTTTACGTTAAGTATGTGGCAAAGCGGCATCAAAACGGCATCATTTAAAATAAAACTCCCTTACACATATAAGTATATCCTTTGCAGGCTTCAAAATAGTATAATTTTAGTTAAGATTTCAGCTTAGGGAGCACCCATGAAGCAGGAGCAATCACTTAACTACAAACACGGAAAAGCCATAAACGCCAAGTCATTCTTTCTGATCTGCGCGCTTATCCTCATATACTGCCCGTTCTTCTATACGGACATGATCGGCAATTATGTCGGTGATACCGCCATCCAGATCAAGATTGGCCTGGACTGTATAGCTAACGGCAGATTCGTCCCCGTGGAGATATACAGCTGGCACGAAGGCCTTAACTGGTGGCCTCATGAGATCGGATGGTATTACATCGTTGGCATAGCTTATAAGCTCTTCGGTCTTGCAGGAATAATCGGTGTTACGGCCGCATTTAACTATGCGCTTGCCGGGATAATCTTCAGGTGGAACCAGAAGACAGTACATCCTCTTATCATCGTGGCTGTAGCAGCCGTAGCAAGGCTCTTCTCCTTTCCGAACTACAACGCAAGGCCCCACCTGTTTTCAGAACTCGTTTTCCTTCTTGTCATCTATGTGATGCTCTCGAAAAAGAGCACTCTCTTTAAATGCATATTCTTCTGTACATCAGCATTTGCGCTTGCCTGGGTCCATGGCGGAATGGTGCCGCTCCTTTTCGTTCTTTTCGCTGTATTCATACTGATAGAATTTGTTTTCAGGCAGTTCAGGACTGCCCTGATCTACATCGCTACGGCGGCTGCAGGAGCAGTCTGTTCCCTTCTTACGCCTCTGGGCATAAAGGTCTGGACATACTACCTTTACCAGTCACAGGGTGAAGCCGTGTGGGCAGCAAATATCGAATGGGCACCAAAGACATTCGAACTATGGGAGAGCGCTATACTCCTTCTCGTCATCGTCTCATTCGTTGTTGACGGCCGCGTCAGAAAGTTCGATAAGGGCGCTATAACAAGGCTTTGCATCTTCTGCATGTTCCTTATCCTCTCCTGCAAATACTGCCGCTTCATGAACTTTACCGCCATGTTCATTCCTGCCCTTTGTGCAGAAGAGATCCAGAGTCTCCTTACATGGTTCAACGGCAACGTCTTCCACATCAAGATGGAAAAGATAAGATTCAGCGATGTCTCATACTACATACTCGCTGTTTTCTGCATAATCTTCTTCCTGTTCACTTCGATATTCTCTATAGTAAGATTCATACCTTCAAACACGATGTCCACTGCAAGTGCCATTGCAGCTTATGACGAAGGAGTTATAGACTGCGTCAAACAGAAGGGATACAAGAAGATCTACAACTCGTTCAACACAGGCACATGGCTTGCCTTCTATGGCATCAAAGTTCATATAGATAACCGTTCCGATCTTTATATGGAACGTTTTTCAGGAACTGATTACATCTCAGGACAGATGATGATAAACAACATCAATGATATGGACAGATTCGTCGAGAAATACGGCTGCGATGCTCTTGTCCTTGACCTTACCCCCAATACGACTGATGAGTGGTTTGCTGATGCACTCTATACATCTCCTGACAGATATAAGGTCGTCTACGATAACAAAGTCACTTCGATCTATAATCAGCAAACAAGCACCCGATGGCTTGTCGTCGAGTGCTTGCATTGATCGTTATCTATATTTGATCTTGATATCAGTTAACTGTCTCTACCTTAATTGTATTTGTGTTTCCGGCTGTGCCGTTGATAAGACCGCCTGTCATTACGACATTGTCTCCTGACTGAAGCTTTAATACGTCCTTGGCAACGCTGAGTCCGTGATAGAACATAACGTCTGTGGAGTTGAACTCCTCATTCAGGATCGGAATAACACCCCATGAGAGGTTAAGTCTTCTCCAGATCCTCTCGGATGTTGTCATGCCGACGATATCGATAGGACATCTGAATCTGGATACCATTCTTGCTGTAACGCCGCTTCTGGAGTGAACTACGATAGCCTTGGCTCCGACATCGATCGCCATCTGGCATGTAGCGTGGGAAATAGCATCAAGATTATTCCTGATCTTGAATTCCTGCTTATAGAAACGGTCCTTATAGTTGATGTGCATCTCCGTATATTCAGCAACCTCTGACATGGTCTTAACTGCCTCTACAGGATACTTTCCGGCAGCAGACTCGCCTGAGAGCATGATAGCGGAGGAACCGTCATAAACTGCGTTTGCAACGTCGGAGATCTCTGCTCTTGTAGGCCTGGGATTATTGATCATTGATTCGAGCATCTCTGTAGCAGTGATTACTCTTCTTCCCAAAAGCCTGCAGCGCTTGATGAGCTGCTTCTGAACACTAGGAACCTCAACGAACGGGATCTCAACACCCAGGTCACCTCTTGCGATCATGATGCCTGCGCAGTATTCGGAGATCTCATCGATGTTATTAACACCTGCACGGTTCTCGATCTTGGCGATAACCTCAATGTCCTCACCGCCGTTGGCATCGAGGAACTCTCGCATCTCGATCATGTCTTCCTTACGTGATACGAAAGAAGCCGCAACGAAGTCGATATCATTCTGAATGCCGAACAGGAGATCCTTCTTATCCTGTTCGCTTAAGAAGTCGCCCTGCATTACCTTGTTCGGAAAATTCATTGACTTCTGATCTGAAAGTGTTCCGCCTACGACAACTTCGCAGACAACATCCGGTCCGTTGATCTCTTTAACTTCAAGGATAACGAGACCGTTATTGATAAGTACTCTGTCACCGGGGTTAAGCTGCTCAGGAAGCATCTTGTAAGTAACAGATACTCTTGTCTCATCGCCCTCGATATCATCTGTGGTAAGCGTAAAGATCTGACCGTCAGCAAGCTCTACCTTGTGTTCCTTGAAAGTCTTGATCCTGTATTCCGGACCCTTTGTATCGAGCATGATAGCGATCGGAAGATTCATCTTCGCTCTTACCCTCTTGATAAGATCGATCTTAGCCTGATGCTGTTCATGTGTGCCATGCGAAAAGTTAAGCCTTGCGACATTCATGCCGGCTTCGCACATCTTTGACAGGGTCTCCTCATTGTCGGAAGCAGGTCCTATCGTACAAATGATCTTGGTTTTACGCATACTGCTGATAAATCTCCTCAAATCATAAAAAACTTATGCCTGATTGTATCATTTAGAGTGCCAAACTTCTGCACAATATTGTAAAATGTTTTAGTCAATATTTTTACATCGGAGGCTTTGCATATGGCAGACGTTAGACCGGAATCCCTTAAAAGAATAACAACAAAAGCTATGGCTGATGCATTTATCGCTGATCAGATCCAGGCTATCAAAGAACAGGTAGGAGATAAGAAGGTCCTCCTCGCACTTTCAGGCGGTGTTGACTCTTCAGTAGTAGCAGCCCTCCTTATCAAAGCAATCGGCTCAAATCTCGTTTGCGTTCACGTTAACCACGGACTTCTCCGTAAAGGTGAACCTGAGATGGTATGCAAAGTCTTCAGAGATGAGCTCGGTGCCAACCTTATCTATGTTGATGCAGTCGACAGATTCTTAGATCTTCTCGCAGGCGTTACAGATCCTGAAGAAAAGCGTCACATCATCGGTGAAGAATTCATCAAGGTATTCGCAGAAGAAGCAGCTAAGCTTGACGGCATCGCTTTCCTTGCACAGGGCACTATCTATCCTGATATCCTTGAGAGTGAACAGGGCATCAAGGCTCACCACAACGTTGGCGGTCTCCCTCCGGAACTCGATTTCGAGCTCGTTGAACCCGTCAAGTATCTCTACAAGGATGAGGTCCGTGTTGTAGGCTCCGCATTAGGTCTCCCTGACAAGATGGTTTACCGTCAGCCCTTCCCTGGTCCTGGATTAGGTGTAAGATGCCCCGGCGCTATCACAAGAGACAGACTCGAAGCAGTAAGAGAATCTGATGCAATCCTCCGTGAGGAATTCGAGAAGGCCGGTCTCGCAGGAAAGGTTTGGCAGTACTTTACAGTAGTTCCTGACTTCAAGTCCACAGGTATCAAGGATGGCAAGAGAGCATTCGAATGGCTCTGCATCGTTCGTGCCATCAACACCACAGACGTTGTTCAGGTAACAGTCGAGCCTATCGATTACGATCTCATGTGCAGGATCACAGACCGTATCACACATGAAGTTCCCGGCATCAACAGAGTCCTTTACGATTACACACCGAAGCCGACAGCAACAGTAGAGTACGAGTAATCGCAATTGTTCAAAACCAAAACACTTTATCCTCTTGGGGGCAAAAGAAATTAGCCTGACGGGATAGAGAGAAAAAGAAAGAACCAATAAGACCTTGTCGCCAGAAATGGTGTGCAGGGTCTTTTTTATCCCTAAATATCTGGTTTTGGCGGGATTTATGGGGAAAAAGAGAGAGTTAGGAAGAGTAAACGGCGACTTGTCCTTATCGGCGTCTGCGAGGATAAAGAGGGTTGCCCGATGACATATACAAATCCCTAAAAATTCATTTTTGGGGATTTTTGGGGAGGTTTTATGCGGGCTAAAGATTTCAAAGGCAGGTGTATTAAGAAACACCTCCAGAAAGCGGATGGAGTGGTCAAACTCTATGACAGCATTCAGGTTGCTTTTGCTGAAATATTGGATATTGACCCTACCATCAAGAAGATTACGGTGAATTATTACCTACAAGACCTATCTGAAGCCTGATTATAAGCTTGCATATAACGTCAACAACACCATTTACGACAATGGACTGTCTGAAGGCATCAGACTTAACAACAGGAACCTCAATATGTATTCAAACGACCAGGTAACCCATTACCACATCAACATGGTTGCATTCATAAAGCTTGGCGAATGGTTCGATTATCTGCGTGCAAACGGTGTCTGGAACAACACCCGTATAATCCTCGTATCTGACCACTCAACACCCGTAGGCTACTACGACATTATGTGTGTCGGCAAGGAAACGGGCGGCTACTCCCCCTCCTTATGGTCAAGGATTTCAATGTGTCAGGCTATTCTGTCTGCGATGATTTCATGACCAATGCAGATACTCCCGTCATCGCGACTTCAGGCATCATCAAAGGACCTGTCAATCCCTACACCGGCAAGCCGATCGATTCGAGCCTCAAGACCAGAGCCGAGAAAGTCATTTTGTCCGGCGAATACAGTCTTTACAAGAACCTGGACAGAACGACATTCAAAATGGGTTCATGGTATGTCGTTGAAGGAGATCCACATAAGTCCAACAGCTGGGAATATGTGGGAGAGAAGTGACATCTGTATGTTTATTTGATATATTGAAGCGAATACCAGTCAACATATCATTCAATATATGTGCTTTGAGGCCTAATATGACACAGACTAATTCGAGAAACTATGGATTAGATCTATTGAAGTTTCTTTCTATGGTTTATGTAATCATTATCCACACGTATGGGTCCGGAGGGATACTTTCGACAAGTCAGGGGTTCAGCAATCGAATTGCTATAGCTGTATTATGCTTTGCAACTATTTCCGTAGATGCATTCGCGTTGGCAACGGGATACGCATCATATACAGATGTACCAAAACCTTTCAATTATAAAAGGCTTTTTGATACTTGGATTCAAGTCTTCTTTTATGGCCTTGTAATTACACTGATCTGTTATTTTGTGATTTCCGGCAAAATAGACACCGAGGCATTCCTCCGTGCATGCCTGCCGGTTTTCTATAACGAATATTGGTATTTTACTGCATACTTTCTGGTAACACTCTTATCGCCTCTGATCCTTACAGCCGTAAGACATCTTTCAGAAGCATCACTTAAGAAACTGATAGTTGTTACTTTTCTGCTTTTTGCAGTATTGATACCATTTTCTTTCGAAGGATACAGTATAGTTAACCCTTTTACATTCGCGTGGATCTTTATATTGTATTTCTGGGGTGCAGCGATCAGGAAATGCCATATTGGCGACAATATTTCATCAATTACCCTAATATTCATGATTACAACCTGCGCGGTAATCACTTTTATTTGGAATACAGTTTTATCGAAGATATCTTCCCATCCGGTAATCTGGAACAATTCGATACTTGATCAGTATAACTCCCCGCTTATGGTCATTTCCGCCATGTGTTATTTGATCTTGTTCTCAAAAATTAAACCTAATAAAAGCGTTAGCCGGCTTCTTGGTTTTCTTGCACCATGCTTATTTTCCGCTTACCTTATCAACAGCCATCCTATCATGTACAATGAAGTGCTTTATGAACGGTTTGTACCTTTAGCATATATAAATCCTCTGCTTACCGCGCTTATAGTAATCCTGTTTTCCATAGTCTTCACTATCTGTTCCTGTTTAATAGACAGGTTGCGCACGATATTGTTCCAATTGCTTGGAATTAATACACTCATTGGAAAGATAGCCGCCCTTACTGAAACAATCGTTTGTTCCATCAGCAAAAAAATATAAATATAAACTATCCTTACGAGAAGAATAAAAGATATATTGTTTTTTTGTGGGGGATAGTTGATTTTGCTTTTTCCAGAGGAGATTCCGAGTATAGTCCATTATATATACAATATGCTGTTATTAAATCTGAGGTTTATATAGGCGGTAAAAAAGTGGCATATATTGATTCGTTAGATCAGATTTATTATAAAAGCGATGAAGAAGGCATAATATATAATTGATAAGATAAAAAAATCATTAATGAACTTCAAAGGGCATAGACAAATTTGGAAAACGGCAATTCCGGTAATATTACTCAAACTTATAAGTTTTGTGAAAAATTAAGTTATCCGACAGAGAAATATCCTAAAGGATTAATAGCTTTATATGATGGTTATGATCTATTACATTTTTATCGCGTTAATGGAAAGTTTTTTGGACGAACTCTGGTAAAGAAGCAATTTGAAATAAGCCAGAAGTAATAGGTATAACTCTATGTTATTGTAATTCAATGTATGATCCTATGAAAGATGAGAGAATCATCAGATATATGAACGAAGTTAACAGGACATTATTCATTCCGCTATACGGAAAGGCCAGGGTAAGCAAGAAGAATATTATTCTGAACGATCCTTTTGCTGAGAAGATCTGGGAGAAGGAAGCTTTTCCGGTAAAGGGAAAGTCAGGTTCCAAATGGCTGGCATATAACATGGCTATGAGAGCCAGGATATTTGATGAGTGGACTGATTCCATGATAGAACAAGATCCCGGCGCGTTGGTCCTTCACATAGGCTGTGGCCTCGACAGCAGATGTCAGCGTGTAAAAAAGCATCCCAAACTCTGGCTTGATTGTGATTTCCCGGATGTTATATCGATGCGCAGACGATACTACGAAGAGACATCCACATATCAAATGCGCGAACTGAACGCATCCGATACTGAGCAGGTCAAGGTTTTGCCGGACAGCAATAATGTAATCGTCATTCTTGAAGGCATAAGCATGTATCTTACTAACGTGCAGCTCAGGGCTTTTCTCGCGGTGCTGCAGGAAAAGTACAAGTCCGTTCATATCCTGATGGACATATATACCGTGTTCGGTGCGAAAGCTTCCAAGTACAAAAATCCAATAAATGATGTCGGAGTAACGACAGTCTATGGCATAGACGATATCAATGGCTTACTTAAAGGATTGCAGATCCGGTTTAAAGCGGAGCATTCGCTGACCCCTCCTGAACTGGTAGATGAACTTCAAGGATTTGATAGAAGTTTTTTCAAGTTGATGTTTACAGGTAAAATGTACAGGAAGATATATCGATTAGTTGAACTGGAGAGACTGTAATCAGCAGTATTACTGACTTAAAAACATTGCAATATGTTGCTCATCCTTATGGAACTCGGGCAGAAGCATTAATTGAAAAGCATTGATATTAACAATCCGTTAAAGAAATCTTGGGCGATTTAGAGTAAAATATTCTTACTTAAGGGATTAAGGAGGATAGATCCATGGCATTCAAAAGAGCACTTTGGCACAGCGGACTTACCTACAAGCTGACATGCAATAAGTGTCAGACTGTTATCCAGTACACAGATGATAAACTGGATTTCAGACCCTGGTATGCAGACGGCTTCGTGTACTGTCCCAAGTGCCGCACACCGCTTCGTCACAATGAGTCTTTCGCAATCGATGCGGACGGCAACTACATCAACACAGCACCTGCAGCTGCACCTGCGCCCGCGCCGGCTGTCGCAGCTGCGCCCGTGGCAGCAGCACCTATTGCAGAAGGCTCCACGGCTTACTGCAAGAACTGCGGCCGTGCGTACACTGTAGGAGATTCGCATTTCTGTAATGGCTGCGGCGCAAAGCTCGACTGACAGTAAGCAGATCTTAGACGGATCACAGACCCGGAATGCATCGCATTTCGGGTTTTTGTTACAATGGAAGCCACTATATAAGATTTGCTTTGCCGAAGCGCTCTTTACCCGGATGATATAATTGTATTGTCAGAGGGAGTGCTCCCTTGGTACAGACAAAAAACAGGATAAATGCCTAAGACAACTTGGGATTTGTGGGGGAAATTGAGATGTTGATACCGGAAGCATGTGAGCTTTTGAAAAAGGTGCTTTTGGATAACGGTTACGAATATGGTTTCTATTTGAACGGGATCATATACCGGCCTGATATGACGAAAGGTTTTGATAAAGAATTCTTTGAACGTTTGCTGACTGAATACCGCATTCAAAGTCCGGAAGACACGATGAAGGCAAAGGTTGGCACATGTAATGATGCTGTTGTTCTGATGAGATTTATTCTGGACAAATATAGTGTTCCAAGCAAGATCTGGCTGCTGCATGACATTAATAATAGTAAGTTCCATACCGTTTTAACCTTCTATCTGGAAAACAAAACAGTATATTTGGAACTGACTCCTCAATCTGATAAAGCATGGTACGGAAAGGAAATCGTATTCGATAGTGAGCAGAGTTTCGTGAACGAATACAAGAAAAACGATTGTGATGTAATTGATGTTACTGATGACGTTATTATAGGTAAAGCACCGGATTTTCTGCTGTCAAGGATGGTATAACAAATTCAAGTTTGTCAGCCTGCTGTGATAGTACGTTTTATCAACAGTTATACAGACTATCCCCAACGTTCGTGATGTCTGTAGTTTTTGCTTTTAAACTGTTTGGGAGTCAGTCCTGTCTGTTCACGGAATACTCTTATAAAGTGACTTTCTGATGAGAATGCCAATATTGCGCCTATCTGAGATACATTATGATCTGAGTGGATGAGAAGTCTCTTGGCAGTCTCTATCTTCTGCGTTCTTATGTATTCTGAGATGGTTGTTCCTTTTTCTTTTCTAAACAGAGAATTGAGGTAATTAGGAGAGTATCCTGTTGAACTGGCGACAGATGCGATCGTCATAGGCATATGAAGATGATAGTAAATATAGTCCATAGCTTTAAGAACGGGTTCTGAGACATTAAGTACTTTGTTTTTCTTCCCACTTAGCATTCTTCTCGTTATGAGAATGTCGATGCAGTCGATGGGATATAAGGTTTTTCCGGTTATCTCCAGCTGTATAGAACTTATAGTAAAGATCGCAGCGAGTTTTTATCTTGTTCCAAGATACGGATATATTGCGGTTGCAGTGACTGAACCTGTCACTTGGGTATTGTGTGCAGCGTTCCTGGTAATTGCTTATTCATTTACATACAAGAAAAAGCTGTTTCTTACTACATCGGATAAAGTTGCTATCTGCAAAAAATATAATTATGTTCAGGAGGTATCTTATGAAGAAGAGTTTTGACAAAGGCTTGCCTTGTCTCTGATATCATCAAGTTCCTCTTGGGTAACGTAGATATAGAGTCGAAGCGGTCTTTTTCTGTTCCTTGGTTTTTCCATTTGATGCCTCCTGTCGGTTTTTTCAGTGAACGTGCATTCGGAATGTCATCTGGTTTAGCAAGCAACGCATGTGAACGATCACATGCAGATTGCTTGTTAGGGGACGACCCCTAATACCCCGATTTGATTCCGGCGAATGCCATCAGGTTCGTACCAGCCATCCGATTGCCTGATGGTTTTATGCAGTTGTCAATGTTCACGAAGGGTTTCTTGAATAACTCCCTTCACTAACTAGGAATGGGAGACCCTGTTTTTGGGGTAGCACCGCAAAACAAAGAATAATTATGTAATAGGTAGTATGATCTGTTCTCTCACATAAACTCTGCGATAATGAAATGATTTCGGCTATATCTGTTTTTGGTATTGCGGTTATACCGAATTTTGGTAGAATTATAATGAATTCATCAATTGAATTCTATGATCAAGAGGACATGATATGGATTCAGGAGGTTTTACTATGGGTTACACAAGTTTTGGAGAATTCGTAAGAGTATTACGAGTTAAACAACATGAGGTACTTGCTGATATGGCTAAGAAGCTTGATACATCTTTAGTTTTCCTTTCTGCTGTAGAGAATGGCAGAAAGAATGTTCCTGCAACATGGTTTGATAAACTCGTATCTGAATATCACCTCGACGAAGAAGAACAGTACGAATTGCAGAACGCCATAGATGAGTCGAAAGTTCAGTATAAGATAACACCTAAGTCCGCAGGGAAAATTCAGCGAAGAGCCGCGATGGTATTTTCACGAGCATTTGATGATATGGACGATGAGACAGCTCTTAAAGTAATTGAAGTCATTAACAAAGGAGGTAAGCCGTAATGGATTATCTAACCTACCCCACTAACAGGAAGGCATTGCGAAGATTGTCGGCAGAACTAAGAAAACACTGTGGGGTTCCACTTTCCGGGCCTTTTCCAGTGCTTTTGATACTGGATAAACTTCGGGACTTGTTTTTTGGATGTGATTACATAATTCTTTCCGATGATGAATTCACAAGGCTAACAATGGCAAGGTGCAAGCCCAATGACAGAGGCGGTTATACGATCGAAATACGGGAATCGGTATACGAACGTGCCTATCAGGGCCGGGGCGCTGATTTAGGGTTTATTTGTCATGAAATATGTCATATTTTCCTTTTTAGCAAAGGATTTACACCGATTTTTGAGCGCAGTTTCGAACCCAAGTCACTACCGCCCTTCAGAAGCGTGGAATGGCAAGCCAAATATCTTTGTGGAGAAGTGATGATTCCTTTTAAAGAGAGTATTGGGATGTCAGAGAATAAGATCATTGATTATTATCATGTCTCTAAATCATATGCGAGGTCTAGAGTAAAGATGAGAAAGTAATAATGTATTGCCATATGAATAATCGCTACCAACCTTTATTCAAGGCGATGACGGCCTAAGGGTCGAAACATAGCAATTCAGGGGATATAAGGGTCCTTCAGATAAGGTAAATGACACTTATATCCTCTGGAAATAAATAATAGGAGGATATAATCATGAAGATTAATCCTATGGGCGACGTCGGCCCTAATGGCGTAGTACCAGACTCGTTTCAGGCCTTTTTAATCGAAGGATCTGAATGGACGAGCAGAGAACAGTATCCGATTCTACGACCGGATATGATGCCAACCTCACCTCCGTTGAAGATCATGCCCTTTAACAAAGCGATTAATTATCGCGGAGATCTTAGCGACACCTATGTTTGCACATTTTCTCCGGATAGTTCATTTGAGCGCGTAAGGCGATGTCCAAGGAGATATCTTAACTTCTTCAAGAGAACTGCAGGAATTATAGGCTTTGATTATAGCGTTCATGTCGATATGCCAGTAATCAAGCAGAAGCAGCAAATCAATGACAATCTATCGTTATCGTACTTCTATGGAAATCATGGAATCAAAGTAATCCCAAATCTCCGATGTGGAATTGATGAATTATTACCGGAATTCCTAGAAGCTATTCCTAAGCATCAGATGATCGCTATAGGTACTCATGGTTTTTGCAAAGAAATCAGCGAGAAATGTGAGTGGCGATGTTTTTTGGAGAAAATCATTCCAGAACTCGAGCCAACAAAGATAGTTGTTTACGGCAGCTTAACGGGTCCCATATTCGATGACATCAAAAAAGATGCGACTTTCGTCTTCTACGAACCTTGGATCACTACAAGAAATAAGGAGGTAAGGAAGAATGTCAACTAAAGGAGCAAGTAACAGATATGGTAATGCTGGTAATGGAAACAAAGGACATGCCACTAAACATACTGGTTTTGCTTGGGCTAAAGACTTTAATCCTTTTACTCTCAAGACTCATGCTAATAAACACATGAAATCCATGGGCTTTTCCAGCGTAGAAGAATACAGAGCACATGCTGTTTCTTTTGCAAATAAAGTCGATAGGATCAACAATGTCTCTTATGTTCGCAAAACCGGTGAAACTGTTAAGTTTAATACCCAAACCGGTGAATTCGCGGTTATTACTAGGGAGGGTTATGTAACAACATACTATAAGCCTAAAAACGGCATAGATGAGTATAATAAAGATAGGAGGAATCACTTATGAATAAAACGCATCGTCTTTGTCCAATCTGCGGAAAGCGTGAGTTTGATGATGCAAAAGGCAACGACAATGCTTGCCCGATTTGCGGTTGGAAGCACGATAAACACTCTGAAGAAAATCCAACAGAAACAAACGGTATCAACAATCTATCTTTTTACAATTACAAATATCGCTACATGCACTATGTAGAAGAGAATCCTAATTATACTTTTGAGAAAGATGGATATCCGGTTATACCACAGGTAGAACCGATGGATTGTCCCGTATGCAAAAAGTTTAGATTCTCACCACTTACATGGGACGATATTTATTGCGGAATGAAGCCGTCAGATTCAAATTGCATGTTATGTGGATGGCATTATGATCCTTCTCAGCATAATGATCCTGACTTAAAAAACGGAGCGAATCCTCTATCACTTAACGAATACAAAATATGGTATGCAAAAAAACTCAAAGAAAACCCAGATTATGATTATTTTGAAGAAATGACAGATAACTATATTCCTACGCCTCACATGTGTCCGGTATGTGGTAAATATGAATTCTCTGATGAATGTTGCTTTGATATTTGTCCTTTCTGCGGATGGGAAGACGACGGAACGGAAGATGATACCCTTGATATTGGTGCTAATGATCTGCGGTTTTCAGAATATAAAATAAGGTATAAACAGTACATTCAAAACGACCCTAATTATCGTTGGGACAAAAAGGGTAAACCATAAAAACAAAAACGCCCGTTAAGTGCTACCAACACTTAACGGGTATTATTATCAAAGGATATAAGGATCCTTCAAATAAGGTACAATAATTATACATTTACATATATCATTATGCCATATGTTATTTGTAACAAATCTGAGTCTTATCTATATGGCGAATGATAATTGTCGGGCCTCAGGGTCGCCCTGACAACCCTCTGCATCTGCTGGATAGCCAGATGCGTTGCTTGCTAACCCAGAGGACAAGGAAAATGTGCGTACAAAGACAACTTGACAAAATGAGTAACCCTTCGAAACAAGAGCATTCCTAGCAACGACTCATATCTCAGAAATATTACTATATCTATCGTTTATACGTGAAACCAATGAATCTCGTACATCTTGAGAAAACGGAGTATAAATCAAATGATAGTATTTGAGATTTGGAAACATTTCTATAACACCACATAAATACTCAAAATACTCATTCTCTGAGGGAGTCTCGATATCACCTACATAAGGTATCCATAGACTAACCAACTCGTCTCGATTATCAATCTGATTAAAGTCTATCTCTCCGATGCAACGTTCTTCAACTAAACAATCGTAATACTCGCTTATATCAGGGTAACGGCTTACATAATTGGCTAGATAAGCTATTTCATCATCAATATGATCGCCTTCGTCTTTACAAAAGACAAATTCATAATAAAGGATTTCTTCTCCAAAATAGTTTGGATTCTTGTAAAAGAACGCATTGGCTAAACATCTAAACCTATCAACAACAAACCATATAGGAGGTGCATCATTATTCTCCAGACTATCTAGATAGCTCGAACGCAGATAAACATGAATAATCAAATGGTCTTCAATACTTTCTCTTGTAGACATATCCATAGGGTTTTCATAACTAACAATAGAAAGGTAATCCCCTAACTCATCATTGATTACATGTTCTAGTTCCTCATAACCTGCATGATATGTTTGAGGTTTATCAAACAGAGTATAACAGCAGCCGACTAGCAGTGCTAAACTTAGTAAAAACAATATAGAACTAGTTATTATTCTTTTCATATAATTACTCCAAAACGATAATTGAACCCATAGCCGTACTTACTGGATAGTATGGGCTTTGATAATTGACGAATTCATTATAATTAACATAGCGAGCATGTCCCCATGTTTGAACTCGCAGCCAAGCTTCTCCACTTGAATTATCAACCAAGACACCTGTTACTGTCACATAATGATTTGACATAGCGGATGATGAATATGTTGTAGCTTCTAAGCAGGCTCCATTTGCAGCCATATGCAAATCAGTATTGTAAATCACAAACCCAATATTAGCAGGATTATTATGATCAGGGTCTAAGCCCATAGCAACCCTACGAGAGAACTCGAAATTTGCTAACCACGAGGGATCGATTTCACACAGTATTACCGGGTGATCATTCTCAACTGAATTAATGATTAAGGATAGTAGACTATCATGATTCCAAGGCATTACCCTGTTAATGTGACAATCAAATCCATATGATTCAAGTGCCCATGTAACTCTTATTGGATCAGGCGGAGCTGCAAAGCTGTGTAATCCTGTGGGGATACCATATGAATCAACTAAACCACCCCAATAATATGGCGCAAAAGAATTGTATGTATCAAACAGTTCTGTTTGATACGTTTCTTCATTATATGTAGTATAACCATTCTGCAAATAAAGCCTTACATCATTAGTTGCAATTATACCGCATCCTGAGCTTTGGATATTATGTAAAGTGGTTAGAGAAACTGGATCAAATATCGAGTTTCCATACCAGCCTTGATTTCCTCCATAGTAATCATTTGATTCTCTATAAACATGAATATAGTTGTTAGCTTCAAGATTATTAATATCAACCTCTTCGTTTCCTAACCCGTAAAAAATCACATCAGGAAACAGTGGGTGACTATCCGAAGAGTCAATATAATAGTCACCATCAGTATCAGAATTACTTGGATCTGTGCCAAAAGACAAAACAATAGCTTGATTGATATTAACTAATTCTGCTAAATCATCAAAGTACGTATATCCTGTATATGGACGAATCTCCCCAGATTCATTTTTTGTATAAACTTGTACCTCATTACTAGTTGTTGCTATCAAAATAAAGACGGTTCCTAATTCGTGTGCATCTGACCAAGAATCTCCATCGCTCATATTTGTATCGGTTGATGAATAGTAAATTCTATGGTTAGAACCTAATACACCTTGCGTCTCCATAAAATCAGGCACATTATCTTCGTCAACATCAGTATTGTCCATAATTATCCAATCAAAACGATACTCTCCTGACCACCCCCAAGGATAATACATCAACCCAGAAAAGAATGTTCCTAACCTTATAAGATTGGGATTATGAACAGATTCCTGATAGTTAGCCCATTCCTGTTCTTCATGCGATGAAACATTGGTACTACCATTAGCAGGGAACCCATATATTTTATAATGCAAATTCCACCCATAATCTGGGAGAATAGGATTGTTCCACATTTGCTTATCAACTAAAACATATGTACTAAAATGTTCAAGTTCTAATGTCACTGTGTTATTAATTGAATCAACTATAGCCTGTTCTTGCATGATATATATACCATTTTCTTCATCAAACCAAAGAATACCTAAATTCTCTTCTAACGATTCTCCTAATTGGGCTTCATCATAATGAATAATAACCGTTGCCGAATCAAATAGTTCATTGCATTCAATATTAACAGGGCTTCCAACCCGACCATAGACATCAGTTGAGTAGACATCGATATTATAGTAATCCCTTATTTCAAGAACACTTTCGATTTCCCCGGATAAATCAGCGGTAACGGTAACCATAGTTATTGCAGGAGAATCAGCATTATTGAACGCTCTTGTAAGCGTTTGGTTTATCTTCATTGAACCATCTATACGATTTGTAGGATTCTTTCCAATCGCAATCTCCGATCCATCATTCACTCCATCTCCGTCTGAATCCACCACAAGTGGATCTGTCCCATAGATGTTCACCTCATCACCATCTAACAATCGATCACAGTCAGTATCTTCAGACAAAAAATCAGTTCCTAGTGATAACTCGTATACATTAGTTAATCCATCACAATCACAATCCTCGAGTCCATCCATTACTCCATTTCCGTCAGTATCGGGGGTTGTAGGATCGTAACTAGATATCAATTCTAAATAATCACATAATCCATCATCATCTGTATCCACTTTAAGAGGATTAGTTCCAATCTGATCCTCAATATAATCCGGAAGGCCATCCAAATCCTGATCAGATTCATAATCTGTAATAGGTGTTGGGGTAGGTTCTTCGATAGGTGTAACCATTGCTGTTGGAATTCCCGTAGGAATCGTAGTTGGTTCATTCGTAGGAGTTGCAGTTATCGTTGGTTCTGGAGTCAGAAAGCTTGTTGGATATACAGTAGGATCTATCATCGGAGTTTCAGTAGGAACATCTACCGGAACAGGAGTCGGTGTGGGCGTAGGATCAATAATGCTGCCACCGCCAATAAACTCCAGATAATCAGGAACTCCATTAGCATCTTCGTCATCGGTAAGATGATATGCAAGATCCACTACTGTAAGCTCAACATTTGACAGAACAAGCGAATCTTCAGTATTAACTCCCTGTATCCCGAAGTTATATGCATTTCCCGCGAATAATCTCATATTGTTCTCGTCATGAGTTATTGCGTAGTTGTTCTCACCTTCTGAGATTAATACAGCTGACGATACTGCTGTTATTTCTCTGTTTGAACCGAAAGAAAATTCCCAATGCTGACAGTCGACCTGTGGTGTTAGAGTTAACTGTCCTGTAAAGCCCGTTTCCCAAGCAGAGTATTCTGTGTATTCAAGAGTATACTGACTTGCATCTATTACAGCAGCCTGTGTGTTAAGAAGATACCATTCAGGATCTACTGATAGATTTTCTTCCGTATCAGAAGAAAACGTAATACCGACTGTAATGGATTCTCCTGTATGGATATCCTGATTCCAGCCGTTACTTGTAATAGTGTATGTTCCATTTCCATCAGTCTCATAAAGAGCACCATTCCAGATGTTATCGATGCTGTATGGTGTATTAAATGTAAGGTACCAGTTATGTATCGTCTCACTGCCGGTATTTGATACAACGAAATCAACACTTGTGTGGCTGATCCACGATGAAGTCACATTAGTTGTTACTTCATATTCAAGCCCAGACTGTACGGAATAATACGTCGGTGCATTGATAACATCAGCCAACACTGCACTTGGTAATCCGCTCATGGCAATAATACCTGTAACAAGAACACTGACTACCTTACTAAATCTTCCTCTACCCATAACTCCTCCAACGGTCCCTTAGCATATAATGGGACTTAATAACACACATATCTGATTATCAGGGGTTCTGGATATTTGTCAATGCAAATCTACAAATATAGCGTGAGTTGTCTCTTTTTGTGTCGCGAACCGTCAGATTTAGCGTACTTCTGCCAAAAACGCTCTTTATGCATCGGCTTAATTACACTCTCAGTACCACTTATATTCGGTTGCAGTAAACATCATCCTATTCAAAACACACGCAATTATCGCACTTTTCATCACCATTACTAAACATATTCTCCTGGTTCGCGATGTTTTTGCATATTTACAAACTCAAAAATAAACTCACATTCTTTTACAACAAGTATCTTCGTGACAATAACCCTGTATAGTTAGACACTAATGGAATTATATCTGACTATACTTTTTCCGCCGCAGTTCAATTGAACTGTTGAAATACTATTGCTCACATAAGTACTATTCAATTTCTGTAAACCTTATAGCTCCTGAACTGAATAATATGTCAATAAGTCTATAATTCTGTTCGTGTAGAATTTCCTGATTATATCCATAAAACAACTTCAACACTCGTGAAATAAGCTCTTTTCTTACTTCATCGGATGTTTTATCACCATATTTACTATATACGAACTCAACAAAATACCCCTTCCGAGTACTACTTCTGTCTGTTCCTAAGTTAAGATTATTGAACAATGCATAAAAATAACTATAATCCTGCTCATTTAGAGAATGTCCGAAAACCACGATTTTTGAATAGTCTTTTCTTTTAGGATAATAAGATTCATTTCCACGCAACTCGAGTCGTCTATATGTTTTTGTATATCTGTATCTTTCATAATCGTCCGGTTTAGCTTTTGGATAATCAACACCGAAAATCGGATTGTCTACATTTCCATTAATATGCCAGACATCTTTTACGATAGTAGTCAAATCACTGTAGTTAAAACTGTTAATATAAGCAACTTCATCCTTATTATTTTTGTCAAGCATTTTATTAATGATGTCTTTAGCATTTGAAATATAGTTTTTTTCGTTAGTTTGTATTTGTTTAATATATTCACCAAATCTCTTTTCATACGTTTTCAATTGTTCAAACAAAACATTTCTGACACCCCCGCTTGAAGATGAAATAATACTTTTGAGATAAAAATACAGGATTAATTTTCTCTTATAAGCCTTGTTGTTATACGAATCAGCATTAACGCTCTGCCTTTCAATCTCAATTATGTCTCGATATTCGCAACAATCGTCAACTACCGAATTGACAAACTCTTTCAATTTATCTTCAAATCTATACCACTCTTCAATATTGGAAAATTCATAATAATGTGGCAAGCCAAAATATAAATCCCAAAACAACAGATCAGAAAAAGACATTTTATATTTATCGTATACTCTGTAACCGCCATAATCGGATGGATAATTTAGATCTTCACTTAGTTTCTCATCAAGAGACCTGATTCTTTCTATAACTGGAGCATAGAAATTAGACGACAGATATTGTGGAAAACTCGATTCCAGACCACATTTCATATCAAATCCATTACCAATAACTAATAATACTTTCGCCATATATATCAACCTGTTCTTATAGTAGAATACAAATATTTGATTATATTGATCTCCCAATTAATCGGAGTAATCCATAATATAATATCCGCCTGTCTTATTTGATCCGCGATGTTCACTATTCCAGAGGACATGCAAAATGTGCGTTCACAGAATAAATGTTATATGCCGATGGAATCATTAATGACTATACAATTTTCGCCGCAGTCCACAATTATCATCAATGCATTGGTATATCTTGTAATCCAATTAACTCAACTATTATCACCAAAATAAGACCAAGTACAGAAAAGGTCAAGTATATGATTCTTCCTCGATTATGTAACAGACAGAAATATATTATCCAATCTATAAAGATCATTACTATCGCTATTATCAACATTATTCTTATTGTTTGGTAATGCTTTAATATACCGTTATCGACCTCATGATTTTGAGATGTATTCCTCTCGTCGAGCTCCCGAATATCAACAAAATTGCCAGAATCATCCACTACGAGCAGATTATCTACAATAACCGGAGTGTTGTACTTTATCCTATCATTAACTCTTAATATACTGAAAACAGCAAGAAGCAAACAAATAACCGAAAGAATCACCCAAATAATCACTAATCCACATAACTGCCTATGTTCTTTTATATTGTCCATGTCAATTCCCCGCAATACTCAGAAACAATTTCAAAATCATTATCAAAATATAACATAGCACCAAACGGTATCGACTGATGAAATGCAACTACTTACACACTACGAGCGATTCACATTGTCATCTATGTATGCAACTAATATAGGTCATGTCCACATTGCTTCTGCAAACTGTAAGAGGAATAAGAAGCATATCATCAATAACCTAGTACTTCTTGTGTCATTATATTACTTACAGGAAGATCATATTTATCACAAAACTCCAAATAGTCGTTGTAGACTGATGGTTGCTCATTATGGAAGTCATAAACAAAAGCTATAGTACAATTTGAAAAATAGTAACAGGCATAAAAATGCGCAAAATTCGGATTAGAGTCATTATAAATAAAACAGTAACCATCTAAATACGAACTGTCTTCAAGCTCATTATTATCAAGGAGTCCAGTGACCATTTCTATATAATGATTACGCGCCCAGTTATCATCTTCAAACTCATTGATTTCGATATCGTTTACCCTGATTTTTCTAGTTTGGTGGTATTCAGCCTCATATGGACAGTATTCCATGTCATCATATCGTGGCCTTGTAGCTTCTTCCAGAAGTGTCGGATAATCCCATGCGTATGCGAACATACAATCAGATAATTCAATGTGGTCATAATTCTCGGTATCAAAGGTATCCGGATCTATATCCAACTCTTCCATCGTATTATTCAGAATGTCATCAAATGTATAACGTATATCTAAGGAGTTCACATCATAATCAACAGTTTGTTGTGTTTCTTCCGGAACAACAACGGCAGATGATTCTGATGTTTCAACACTTACAGTCGCAACATCATTAACAGAAGAGGTTTCTGAACCAGGTATATCATACGTTCCACAAGAGCATATTTGCGAAATATATAACACACAAATCCATGTAATAATTGTTTTCTTCTTCATTTAACACGCTCCATCAATAAATGGGTCATTATAGTCATTTCCCATTCGCTCGGTAATGCTATAGTCATAAACTAAATAACCATCATAAGAACTCCCCCCTAACGTGTAAAACCGACACGAATAAACGTCATTAGAAAAAATATCGCGTGTTATAAATCCATCATCGCCCCTTGTATATAATACGAAACCAAGAGGAGAAAGCAGATCTCTATAATCGGGATAATAAATACAAGTTAAATCAGTTCCATCGTTTTCATATTGCGAATACTCATCAATTGAACACTCATAAGCATATGTGCAACCTCTAAAGAAATAACGACCACCCCAGTTTACTAGTACTGTATCAGCAGCTACAACTTGACCAATTGGTATATAATCCAGAAAGTCTTCGGCAACATTATTATCAGCTTCATTTATTCTTTCTCTCCCGCATAGGCATGCATAAAGATTTAAGGATTCAATCTTTTTAGGTAACAATGTATTGATTCTTAAAATCGTATAATTATTTGCAGAACCTGCTAAGGCATTGGTTACTAACAACATATCCGGATGAGTATTCGGATTTCCATCTTCTGCACCCAGCATCATACGATCTCGATCGCCATGGGTAGTAATAATGACAGCTCTAACATTGTAGTAGTATCGGTTTTCATAATAATTCTTTAAATCAAGGTCAACACCATCATATGTACCGATACTATCCCAAGCCGTTTCAAAAGAATATGCATCTGTAAAATAAAAAAGCTTTACAAGATATCCTTTCTCCTGATATCTATTCATCCTAGATAATGATTCATAGTAAAAATTCTTGTTAGTAAAAATGTATACAATATCTTGGTTGGATACGAGAGGCCTAGCGTCTTCTTCATCTGAAAAGCCATCACTATCAGAATTTGTTTTCTGTGGGTCTGATTTGATTACGGCTATCCCTAGATACTGTCCGTTTTCTATTGTTTCTACATAACTATTTAAATATATATATTCGGAATCAGTATTAATAATTCCTGTATCAGATTCAAAAATTAAAGTATTATCTAATGAGATTGTCACCCCACCAGCTTCGTTTCGGTGAATCAAGTATAGATTACCTATTTCTTCTCCGTCGGTGAGTGTATCTCCATCAGAATCAATCGAGTTGGGATCAGAATAATAGACTTCTCCATTGGTCCCTAGAATTCCACTTATTTCGAGATTATCAGGTAAGCCATCATGATCATTATCTCCATCTGTAGACTCGTTAGTATAAACACTCCATGTGTATGTATAATTTAACCCGCCAAACACTATAAAGTGTCCTATATTCAATGTCTCTAAACGAACATCATTAGGATGTGAGGTTAAGTATTCATTCCATGCTGTATTCTCATAACGTTCTGGCGCAATTGTTCCACCATAGAATCTTCCAGTATCAATCCATTCGCCTGCTTCGTTTTGTTCATAAATTGGAAATGCGTCATAGTATACTCCACGTGTATGCCACGTGACGGTTCTTATAGAACCAGTTGTCGATGTAGTTGGGGTTATCTGCAGATTATTCCACTTATTCAGATCAACTAATATATATGTACTGAAATGATTCAACACAAGCGTAACTGTATTATTCGTAGTATCAACTACAGTTTGTTCTTGAACAACAAAGAAACCAGTCTCTTCGTCATACCAAAGAACCCCCAGATTATTTTCATCCGTTTCCCCTAGAACACTATCATCATAACTGATAGTAAGAGTCATCGAATCAAAATACCCTTCTGACTCTATGTTAATTGGAACACCTACTCGACCATAAACACCGGTACAATAAACATCTCTGTTATATGTATCTTCGATAGTGGTATTACTTGTTATTAAACCGGAAATACTACCGCTGATTTGAACTGATGTAATCTCGTGAGGATGATCATCTGCTATTGGTTCAATTACCAAAGACTGTTCAAACATAACATAATCGTCTGTAATGCCATCTCCATTTGAATCATTACTTCCAGGATTTAAGCCTAGGATAACCTCATCTCCATCTTTTATCCCATCAAAATCAGAGTCCTCATTATTGGGATCAATGCCATAAAAATAAACCTCATTATAATCGTTAATACCATCATAATCGCTGTCATATGCAAACATACATGTTCCGGTTACATACTCACCGCCGTTATGAATACCATCTCCGTCATAATCCTCTTCAAAATCGCTAATACCATTGTCATCTGTATCAACAATTCTAGGACTTGTTAACACCTTAATCTCATCACCATCTAACAGCCCGTCTCCATCTGTATCAGGATTATCAGGATCTGTCATATACATCACCTCTTGAAAATCAAGCAATCCATCATTATCACGATCTCTCATGTAATAGTCTGGATCCGTTTCTTCTGGAGGAGTCGGCTCTTCGGTTGGCGTAGGAGTGTTTGTAGGCTCATCCGTCGGTGTTGTAGGTTCCTCGGTAGGAGATACTGTTGGCGTATCTGTCGGAGTAGGTGTAGGAGTCGGCACAACAATGCTGCCACCTCCGATGAAATCAAGATAATCAGGTATTCCGTTGCCGTCGGAATCATCAGCAAGGTTATATGCAAGATCTACTACTGTGAGTTCAACATTCGACAGATTAAGCGAATCTTCAGTGTTATCTCCCTGTATTCCGAAGTTATATGCAGTATCAGCTAACAACCTCATGTTGTTTTCATCATGAGTTATCGTGTAGTTATTATCGCCTTCGTCAAATAATACCGCCGACGATACTGCTGTTATATCTCTGTTAGAATCAAAAGACAGTTCCCAATGCTGACAGTCTACCTGTGGCGTCAGTGTCAATTGTCCTGTAAAGCCAGTCTCCCAAGCGGAATACTCTATGTATTCCAGTGAATACTGACTTGCATCTACTACAGTTGCCTGCGTATTAAGAAGATACCATGTAGGGTCTATTGTAAGTTCGGTTTCTGTATCAGAGGAGAATGTAATACCGACTGTAACGGATTCTCCTGCATGAATATCCTGATTCCAGCCGTTACTTGTAATCGTATATGTACCGTTACCGTCAGTTTCACATATAGTTCCATTCCATATGTTGTCGATACTGTACGGTGTATTGAATGTAAGATACCAGTTATGTATCGTTTCACTGCCGGTATTGGCAAGAACAAGATCAAGGCTTTCGTGATTGTTCCAACTGGATGTGATATTGGTTGTTATCTCATAAGAGAGGTCAGATTGAACAGAGTAATATGTCGGTGCATTGATCACATCGGCTAGTACCATTGACGGAAGACCGCTTATAGCAATAATGCCAGTGATAACAACGCTTATAAACTTACTTAATCTACCTCTGCTCATAACACCTCTCCATATCCACTCAAAAAAGTACTCATATTGATTATCATGGGATAGTGATATTTGTCAACAAGATTTAACAAGTTGAGCGCGAGTTGTATTTTTGTGTCGTGAACTACAATAAAACGGCCAAGACAATGTCCTAACCGTTCATAAGTGGGCGTATCTGATTGCTAATTTTGTCGTACTAGTGTCGTACTAACCCTTTGGGCGGGAAATCGGAAACCCCGAAACCCCTGTAAATACTGACTTTTCACGACGCCCGTTTAAAATTTGGCGGAGATGGAGGGTGTTTTTGTCGACCCTCTCCGCAAATCTTTATATGTGCCCATAACCCAATGATTTCAAGCCTTTCGAGACTTCTGTTTTATATACATCTCTTTGTACCTCTACAAGAATATTTCGCGTTTTGTGGTAAGTTTTGTGGTAACCTTACACAGCTCTGTTGAAATAATCTTGAAGCAGACCGATCTCTCTTTGCTTGAATTCTCTTGAAGCATCTGTATAAGTCTTAAGGGTTATCATGATTTCTTCGTGTCCCATCATATCAGATGTGGCTTTCATATCTGCTCCGGCTTCTCGCATCCTTGTAGCAAATGTGTGCCTCAACATGTGATTATGGAGACGCGGGAACTTTTTGACACCATATCCTCCGTTCAACTGGAGCTCTCTATTGATCTCATCGCAGATGCTATAGAGTTTATAATTCAGTTTCTTGTGATGGTGCACGTGACCATTCTTATTAAGAAAAACGAAGTTCGTATATCCGTCGATTACTGAATTACACTTGATACCTGCAAGTTCCTGATATTCCTTTTCTGCCAACAGTGCTTCTTTTACTTTTGGTAACATCGGAACAGTACGAACACTGCTCCTTGTCTTGGGTGGATTGATCTTATATGCACTGCCTTGTCCCTTACCTATATCGTAAAAGACCAGAGTATGGTTAACATCTATCTCGTTATTATCGAAGTCGATGTCTTCCCATCTGAGTCCGAGCACTTCGCTGACTCTCATCCCCGTCCAAAGCATTACCGTAAAGATCGGACAATACACATGGAATCGTCCCGGCTTGGCAAGATAGTCTTCAAAGACTTTCTGTTCTTCAAGAGTAAGCGCCCTTACATCTTTGACCTTCATGCCGCATTCCCTTTTCAATTCGCGTAATGCGCCTTTACAGGGATTGTTTCTCAACACATCGTCTTTAACGGCTATTTCAAGAATCATCGAGAGAGTAACTTCTATCTTTTCTATTGTGCTGTAACTCAAGCCCTTCTCTATCGCAAGTTTCTTGAAGAACAATACAACATCACTGTAATATATGTTTTTCAGTTTCATCTTACCGATGTCATTCTGTATATAACGCTCGTAGAATCTTAAATATGATGCGAACGTCGTTTCTCTGATACCGGTCTTGAGATTCTTCCACAACTCGAAGTAATCATTAACTGTCCTGTCGAGTTTTCCATAGTCGATCCCTTCCAAGACTAATCTGTTGATCTCGTCTTCCTTCTTACGTAATTCGGGAAGGGATTTGGCATATACATACTGTCTCTTGCCGCGATTATCCGTCCACCTGTATTCAAAAGTATTGTTGGGTCTTTGATATTCTCCTTTCCTCAGTTTGGTCTTATTCTGGGTATATCTTTTGTTTTGCATCTCTTATAAACCTCCTACGGTTTCATAAAAGAGACACCCGAGTTCATTATAAACCCGGGTGCCTCTTACTGACAGTCTTTGTTCTCAGATAGAATACTGACTATACAAGAATTCTTCTAACGGCTTACGCTTTATAAGTCTCTTGCTTCCAATCCATAACACATACTTACAACACTCATCGTTGGTGATCTCGCGAAGCTTATTGATACCAATGTTGTAGTAATCGGCGGCTTCTTCCAATGTGAGAAATGCCTTATGTTCCAGCGGTACGCTATTCCTCATAGACTTATCCTCCTTCCTTAAGTTTTCCGTTTCTTTTTTATCTTTCATCTGATCCTTACCTTTCCTTTCTTGTTAATCTTGGGGTCTTCCGGCTTTACTGTCGGTGCGTCGACATTCTTCAAAACTCTGTCTGAAGTGATGAAGATTTCATCGCACAATTTGAGTTTCTTTCTTATCTCACGTATCTTCCGCGAGGTCTCTCGGATTTCCTGCTTATCGCGGTCGATCTCGTATCCCTTGTTATCCTTAACTACTTTCTTCTTATGGGAGTAGAGTCTCTTCCTTTGAGCGATTAGCATGTTAAGCTTCAGCTGCAACTGATTCTTCATTGCTGTAAGTTCTTCCGTGTTCGTTATCTTACTGCCGTAAAGAAAATCCATCTGCTCGATATAATCATCCAATTTAGCAATGTCTTCTCTAAGTGCCATCGGGATATACTCGCGCTTTCTCGGCTTACTGATATAGGCATACAGCCTGATACAGTATCTTCTGTAGATAGACGGTAAGCCGGGGGTATCGTGTTCAGGGGGAGACCACTGCTTATAAGATTTCTTCTCTTCAAGGAGAGGTGTTCCCGGTACTATAGTGTTCTCGAATATGCGCCCCTTTATAGAATCAAGATCGTATCCCTTACCAAGACCATCGAATCTGAAATAACTCTTAGCGCCGGGCGGCTGCAGTCCGAAATGCTTAAGCTCCGTCACTCCGTCTTCTTTATAGAACTTGAACTTGTAGCCCATTTCCTTCATGGTCTTCACGAAGCTTTTCTCGCTGTAAGACATTCTTATCGCATAATCAATGTCCTCACGGATCATGCTCCTTATGGTGGGCTTACCCGCTCTTTCTGCAATCCACTCATCGTATGACTTACCTCGTGCGACTGACGGGACATCTACAACATGCAGACCATGCATGCGGCATAGTTTGTCACTTACCTTCTGCATGCGCTTATAATCCGCATTGGTGCGCACATACTTCAACCCATCGAAGAAGGAAACTGAATTGATCACAAAGTGGTTATGGTAATGCCCTGTGTTGAGGTGAGTGGCAACTACTACCTCAAAACGATCACCCCAGAGATCCTTCGCAAGCAGTACACCGATTCTGTGCGCTTCCTCTGCAGTTATCTCTCCGTCGCCTTCCTTGAACGACTGATAACCGTGATAAGCGAGCCGACCGCCTTCCTTATGCCACCGTCGCTTCGTGATAAGGAAATCTTCAACTGCATGATCCTTATCGCAATTGATACCGGTAACATACATCATCTTCTCGGTCTTATCGCCGTTCTCGGCATAGTCGATAACATCACCTAAGGCACGGCGTATGGCAAGAGCTTCCTTCGACAACTCAGGTCGCTCTACTGTCTTCTCGGGATTGTTAACATAATCGATTACTTTATCGATGCGGTTGTTTACTGCCCAAATTGAAGTTACTGCCAACTTGATCACCCCTTTCCTGTTTATAGTTTGTGGCAATAAAAAAGTTCGGATCGCTCCGAACACATGCTGAAAAGAAAAACCTTACCTAGCTAAAAGAAGATATTGTTAAGCCTGACATTAGCATCGTGAATAAGACTTACACTGTCACTTATCAGTTCTTGTGTATAATCATCCTTCTCGATAATGATCTTATCTAAGGTAGTAAGCTTATTGCCGATACCCTTGATATCCCTGATGATCAGATCAAAGTCCTGTGAAGGTGCTGATATTATCTTCTTTCCTTTTACCAGCCTTCTTATGAATTCCGAATGTGATAATCCGGCTTTCTTTGCTTTTCTCTTAAGCACTTCGTATTCATCTTCACTGAATCTTACTAACACCTGTTTTGTGAACACTGCTTTCTTCTTTGTTTGTTCCTTTTTCATAACGACCTCCTTCCTCTATACGTTTCTACGGTAGTTATGTTTCTCTTTTTTAGCTAGTAATTTAATCTATCCGTTCTTGGTAACATACGGTATTACTTGTGTCTGATTATCTGCATGCGGGTTACCGTAACCTGATATCACGATGGCGGCTTTATGGAGACTTCATAGAACGTGTATTCCACGCGTCCCATCCGTCCGTCTGCATCACGTTTCTGCTCACGTGTAAGATAGCCGCACTGCTCGAGTTCCTTAAGAGCGGATCTCACTGCCGTCTTACGATCCTTACAAAGTGTAAGGAAGCCTTCTACCGTGAAATTCCATGTGTCCGGCAACGACAGGATGATAGTAAATACTCCTATCGTTTTCTCCGACAGTCGCGGATCCCGTAGATACCGATTGTCTATCTTGGTATAGTTCTTATCTTTACTTGCGCGATAGATCTTCATGCATTACCTCCTTTCGATTATTCCCTTCGGATGCATCCGTCCTCGGGGTGTCAGGGGGCCGTCCCCTGAAGTGTTTTGTATCTGTATCGATATACAGATACGTTGCTTGTTAAGACATGTTTCCCTTCGTGTAAGAATTGGACTTAAAGGCGCACTTTCCCTATCAGTGGATAGTATCAACCGATAAGTCACGGAATTAATCTCCGCCATATTTCACCTGCGTCCCCCGGCGGAGTAAGATTATCTTTGTCTTAGAATCATCTCTGGGAAACCATCAGGCTCTCAGCAGCTAACCGAGTACATGGGACTGTTACCCCGGGATCCCTCCCGCTGCGCTCGAGGGTGTGACGGCTCACGGGGAATCACCCCCGCTTCAACGCTCAGCCTGTGACAACGCAGAAGTATCATTATTCCCTGTATCTGTCTTCGCCTCCCCCGGGTGGCAAACCCGGTTCCGACTCATCCGCCTTATCGCTCTCTTCCACTCCTTAAAGGAGAAGAAGGTCATCGCGGGTTCGAAGTCGCCTTGGCTCGGGATTTTAACCCCGATACAGGTAACGTACCTGATGGTTTGTATGAAGTTGTCAAGATCCACAGGAAGTTGCCTCCCCACCGACAATCGGGACTAAAAAAGCACCGACCGTCGGGAACGGATTGCCTTTTGTTCTCTGACAATTCCGCGTTCCAGACAATCGGTGCCCTATAGATCTCCCGGGCGGGAGATCCAGTCACCTCTTGCGAGTTAGATTAGGTTGTCAAAGTTCAAAAGACTATTCGTCCACGCTAAGTATAAACACGTTATAAAACGATGTCAAGCACATATGTTTGTTTCTCGCAAATATGCACTTGTATTGGGACTTGTTATAACAGCTTATGGAGACTTATGTACGGGTTACGTACACTTATGTGAGACTTGTTAACAAATTGTAAACACAAGTTTTCAATATGGTGCTCTTTTAGAGCATGTTACGTTGACCTGGGTTGTGCCACAAAAAACAGAATGACAGAGCCTCCCGTATCTTATGGGGACCATCATTCTAGTTTTATAATACCGTTTAATAGCATTCGAAACACCATCTTCAACGGGTAGAAGGACGCCACGGAATCATAAGCCAACTATGCAGTTTTCGCCGCAGTCCATGATTAACTGCATCCATAGGTGTCTTAATTTCTTAACAGCCGTTCATACAGCACATGATAATCTACAACCAAATCAACTCACCTTTAATCGTATTTTTTCTTGTCATCAGATAAAGAACCTAAGAATGTACTTTAATTCGCTCATATAGTCATAAGGAATCATCGCCAATACAATAGTGACTACGATCACGATAATATCAGGTATCCTTAGCCTTATACCACGTCTGAATACTACATACGCAATAAACACTATCAGTCCAATCATAATGCCTTTCCATATGGAAAAGACATTTGAATCAGTAATTATTATCAGCAATGCTGATGTCATCGGAATAAGGATACGATATCCGAACCAACTGTCGGATATTCCTCCAATCTTTTCCGCTTTTTTTCTATTAAACAAAATGAAAACACCAACTATAGCTAATATAGCGGTTAGGATCCAAAACCATTCACCTATCACTGTTCGTGAAGGAAAACTTATACTACTCGCTCCGCGATACATCTCATCGCGATACATCTCATTCCAGTACTCTTCTGTCATATTGCGCTGGGGTTCTGTTACACAATTATAGAGCATGCCTAATAGTCCTGATTCAATCACCGTATGTTTTCTTAAACAAGGAGATAGTACCGATGCTATGATGCAGGGAAGATAAGTGTACAAGCCTATGAACACCATTCCGTCAAATATGTTATTTGCATTAACAAAAGCAAACAGACAAACCCCATAAAAACAGATACCGATAAGGAATACGACTATGACAGCAATCCAGTAGGAAGTCATATCGAGATGACATTCGCTTCTGTATTTATTCAGAATAATAAATCCACATACGGACGAAGCAAGATGAACTATCAGTATATAAAGAAGGCCGTTTAGTGCATGCATAAGAGCTAATTTTCGCCTGTCGACTGGGAACGAAAACCATGTATCAATATTACGTTTGTTGGTAAATCCTGCGAATTCAAAAGCTGCCATGACAATGCTCATAAGCATCATGCAGGTGGAAAACACATTTAAACTGAATTTGTGTCTTATCACTTCTTCGACAGTTTCATTAGAAATAGAAATGTGAGTATACGAGTGGTATTGGCTGTGTATTCCGAGACCCGTTATAAGGAGACAAAAGACGAGCATAATAGCCAGAATGATAATGTTCTTTTTGAAGTGATAACAGAAGTATCTCATAGTATTGTTCATCCCATATCACCTCCTCTGATTCTCTTATCGATATCACCGATAAATGCTTCTTCAAAGTTAACATCAAGCTTATCGACGATAAGTGGGGCAAAACTCTGAAGTCTGCTCTCGATATCTTCCTGCTTTCCCTCGACGACAAGGGTTACGACTCTTCCGGTTATTTTCATAGATTTGACCTTAAACTCTTCAAACATATTCGCTGAAGGAATCTCACTAAATGCGAGCTGATATTTAAGGTAATCCATAGTTTTTTCAAGCATCTTTCCGGAACTTACGACATGATGTTCATCAATCATCGCATATTCATCGCAAAAATCCTCAAGTTCTTTCAGCGAGTGACTAGAGATGATAACAGTACTCCCCTTATCCTTAACGAGTTGCAAGAGTCGTTCCTTGAATTTTTGACGAGCATACGGATCTAGCCCATCGAAAGCTTCATCAAGAAGCAGATACTTGGGAGCTACCGCAAAAGCAAGTGCTACAAAAGCCTGGCGCCGCATTCCTTTTGAGAAAGTTCTTAACGGCTTACGAGCATTTAGGTTAAAACCAGTGATCATTTCTTTATATAGTTTTTCATCAAGAGAAGGATAAAACACTTTATACATCTTTATAAGGCTTCTGCAATTTGTTTGCATTCCAAAGTACGGATCATCAGGAAGAAGAAATATATCCTGTCTGGTCTTTTCAGAAGCGGGACTCTTACCGTCATACTCCACACTGCCCTTAAGGGGCTTGTAGACACCGGATATAGAACGTAACAGAGTTGACTTACCAGCACCATTAATGCCAATAAGTCCTAACACACAAGAATCCTTTACTGTGAGATTCACATCTTCGAGCACCTTGTTATTGCCAAAAGAATGACATAAGCCTTTAATCTCGATCATTGCCTTTATCTCCTGCAACTAGTGATAATACTCGGTCAGTAGCAGAGTCTCTGCTATCGATGACCATTATTTGTAATTAATGCTTTTTATCGTCATACATACCTCGATATACAAACGATTATTATCGGGAGTTTGATATTTTACAATTGATAAATAATCACCAAGTTCCTCATTTATCACATGCTCAAATTCTTCTACACCGTTGTGGTAAATCTGCTCATTATCAAATGATGTTTTTGCACACCCGCACAATACAAGGTACATCAAAAGGATAAATACAACAGGAATAGTTCTATATCTTCTCATAGACGTATTTTATCTCCGTGAGGCTAATACTATCTAACTGTATCATTTCTACCATGGACCGTTATAGGTTATAGGAAAGAACATCAATATGAAGTAAATGGGAAGATCCGCCACAGCGCTTATGATATTAGCAACTATGGCATAAGCGATATTTCTTCCCACAGAAATATTACCCTTCTTTCCAATTAATCTACGACTATACCATATTGCTTCTATTATGATTATCACAACTTCGGCAATTATCCACGCCGTTGTATAAACCCCTTTTTCACAGAAAAGGCTCCATAATACATTGAAGGTATTCAACATAACCTGCGTAATGACATTTATAACGACAAAGGGGATTAAATTCTCTTTGCAATATAGTCCAAACGCTGATAAAACAAGTCCTTCAGCCAAAAGAGTAATAAGAATGAAGATTATTCCTCTTACAATACTGGGGATAACTATTTCTGTCTTATTCTCGTAAAGCGTATTATACGAATAATCGTATGTAAAACTTGCATTGAATGCTTTGGCGGTTATTACATGACTGACCTGAACAGAACCATCCATTGTTACGATCATTATCTTAAATGTTCTGGGTAAACTCCCCGCATATCCGAAGAAGTTATAATAGTGACTGGAGTTTGATTTAAAATAAGCGGCCTCGAAATTGACAAACAACACATATCCGTCTTCGTCATAATCATATATAGAGGAAATGACAGCATTATCTTCTGGGCTTAACGAATCGTTATATACGAAATTACGATAAATCCCGTCGTCTTCATACAGCATGGCTATATAGTATTCGTCAGATGGTGCATTTGTTACCGTGATTGCCGCAGACGGCTTGGGTCCCATATCCGCATAAACGGTGGGTGCAAATCCAGCTAAAACTATAAATGCAGCCATGATAATAGTCATAAGATGCAATATTGTGTCTGAATGTCTATTTGTACACATATCTTTATTCTCTCAAAAGGATCTTGGAACGATGCATTTTAATTAATCGAATTATTAACTATAAGACTCCCAATTCTGCATTAGGACATATTTGTTGTATCATCTCTCGCTGTTCTTCGGTTGACTGATTCCTTTGTGTTCCTCCCCAATAAACATGCTGTACATCTTCGAAACAAACTTCAGGAACAGTACCGGGAAGACGATCAGGACGGACTATCATCTCTATGACCTTCTGTTCCGATACATCAATTGTAATACTGCCGAAAACTGTAGGTACTCTAATTTGGCTTGCTCTGTTTAATATGTTATCGGGATTGGTTTTTATAAAATCAATTACTGTTTCAGATACAGAATAAGCGTTGAGAAATGACAAAAACTGATCAGTCATAATACGAATAGTTTCCGGAGAATCAACATCATCAATATCGACAGAAGCGAGCGAAATATCTGCATCAATATTCTGATTGAAATAGATAATAAAACTCTCTATGTCATCTCTGAAAGGAACGGTATATGGTTCAGAAGGCTCTGTATGAGTATCATCATAAACAGTGAACCCGAACACTTTAATCTCTGTACCAACAATAAATCTTGTATAGTAGGGATTATAGTGGTATGCAACACCATCTATTGTATTATCATCTGATGCAAACCTATGATATTTAGTAATCCTATATGCTCCGGATGAATATATAACAGTACCGCCATCTGTCATACCAGATTTGATCGGTACCAAACAATAAGCCAGTCCTAATACGAATACTGCAATAATGAATACTTTAGCAAAGTTCAGTTTCTTCTCTTTGGTGCGCTTTTGGATTAATGCTGAAACTACCATAGCAATAAGCCCAATAGCCAAATAAACCATAGCATAAGGAGCAAAAAATTTTATACCGTATTCCCAAAACAAAAGCAAAGATACTAATAAAAATGCTGTTGATACTATAGGTAAAAACCATTTCTTCTTAATATCTTTTCCGGAACTTATTCCTATAACAACGGAGAACAGAGGAGCAACCAAAAACACTAATACTAGTCGTCCCACAAAATCGTAGGGATATGGAATTGAGAGCAGTATTCCGGGCAAAACAAACATGAACACTATGGAAACGACAATCCAGACTAATATATTAATTACTATATTGTTTTTAAATCCAGTCATAATCATCCTTTTCTACATGTCATCTTCTCATATCCTTTTACTGTTGCCCTGAACTCCGTATTTCAATAAAAGATGAATATCCGTCTAAATCAAGATATTGAGCAAAGAGAACCCAACTAATCACCAATTGAACACGACTCTATCTCTGTTCCGCCCCATTCAACGACGGTGAAGCCAGTTCGTTCTACGAGCTCTGGAATAACTAATTGCTGGTTATCCGGTACAATCACCTCTTCTTCCAACGGCATGAATACCATATAGATACGAATCACTGTATTAGGAGACGGAGTAATCGTAAGTTCAGCCATATCATCGTATTCTTCTCCAAGAAAAGAAATGAGATTATACGGATTGTCTTCCATTCTGGGCAGCCAATAAGTGATAAAGTCATCTATCTCACTGTAAGATAATCCCGCAGACTCCAGATAAGATTCGAGGAACTGAGCTGTTTCATCACCTCGTACGCATATTGCATTATTGAAACTATTGGGAACGTTACATTCTCCTTCCCAATAAAGATAGTCATAATCTCTATTCTCATCAATACCGCTGATCCGACCATCTGGATGTGCAATGATATGCCATCCATACGATTCATTGTATGTTGGATATGAGCAAGAGAGATGTCCATTCAGGTTCAATGAAACATAGCATTCCATATCGTCCTCAGGGTAAAGATAAATGATAGGTTTAGCACACGTCTCGATAGGATAGGTTTCCGAACCATCATATTTTGATCTGATAAATCTTTCGAAAGCACAAACAACATTCAAGTCTTCATCTGCGAAGACAAAGGCATAAACTCCTGAATCTATATCCTCAGGAACCTTTCCTCTGAAATGCATATGTCCTGTCATCTCATCGCCAGTTATAACAAGCACGGAACTTCCTATATACCAAGAATGTGCATCATTATATGGAAATACATATAACGTCAATTCAGTGTCATCAGAATAATTATCGTTTATAACAGATGTAATTAGGAACCGATTGCCGCTTATTAAATAGCCCGGACCACACTCATCTCCCATAAAGTCCCCGGAAACACTATTTATATAAGAATTCTCTTCTCCATCAGGATAATAAACATCATTGCGATTGTATCCATCAGGAAGACTGTAACTAATCTTTGCAACAGAACACGAGGACAGTATTATCGTTGTCATAACAGCAGTAACTATAGCTACAAGTTTTAAGGTGTTTACTGTCACTTGTCTCATTCTGAAATTGTCCTTCTCTTAACTAACTGTATTATGAGTGCAACCACAAAACTCACTATAAGAGTCAATACCAGACTGATGGGCTCGAACTCTATCCATGTTTTGCTATATTCTACTGGTTGATCAGCAAACCACATAGGGTATGTATGGTAGAGCAGCATTCCGAAACCTAACCAGTTAACCAATTCACCACCATCAATTCTGATTGCTAACAGAAAACTATGATCAATTGCATAAGATATCAAATTCACTGTTGCTCCTGTTATTTCGACCACCAATGCCGCTAATAAAGATCGTAATAAGATCTTCCGATTGGATCCTTTTTGATTACTCATATTGCAATCTTCCCTCCTGACTAACCTTATGTATCGGCATACTCACCAACAAATTGCAAAATTACACTGTAATCCGCGATTCTGACATCAAAACCCAACAAGGTGTCCACAGCCTGTGAACCAATCTCTTCGCCGGTATCCGAATCAAATAATACAATCAAAAATCCCGGCACATCATAAGAACCCCCTGCTTCTCCCGCTATGGCTGCTTCCTCAGAACCATATATAGTCAAAAGATAGTCTTCTCCATTGCAATTCAAAACAAGATAAGCGTTACCCGTCGGGTGGTTATACTCTGAATCATATCGTTCAAGATTAATACGATTCGTTAATCCGTCAACATCGTCTATAAAACCTGATATCATTAATCCGTCTCCGGGTAAGTATTCGGGATTGAATAAATCGGCATATTCTTCATAGTCAACTTGAATCCATACTTTATTCCGATTTATCTCATCTTCATCACCTGAAACATCAGAATACGGACAAGCAAAAAACATAGAATATGCCGTCATGTAATACTCAACCTCTTCGGGATTCGTATTATGAAGCATACTGTCTATCAATTCATCAGTACTTATCTCCTCAACATCTTGAAAAGCATCCTCAATAAGTGGACTAACCGTTGCTATAAAATACGAATAATCGCTAATAACATCAGTTAATAATAATTCTTGACCATTGTAATCCCACGTTCTGTATTGACACACATAACTACGCTCACCTACATCCTCGGATTCTATTTGAAAACTGTAATAGTGAGTCATCATCGACAGCAATCTGTTATCGCATCTATATATATCACTTCCGAATGAAACAATTACCGTATCTTGTGACTCAAAATCCAGCGTCTCCAGCAAAGACATCTGTGCCTGCCAAATAGAATCATTAAGCTCTCCATAATCACCATCCTCTACGGAAACAACGAAAGCACGAAAATCATCAGGAATATAATTATTCGAAACTATACTCGGTATATTATCTAACCCGCTGCCGTTATAATTCAATCGTGCTAACCAAGCCACATCTATTGATTCTTGAGTTCGCGGAGACTCGTTCACTTCCTCTGATTCGCTTGCGAAACTTACAGCCTCTTGAGCACTTGTCTCAATTATGTTTTCATATTCCGTACATGTGTTGCTAAATGTATCTGGAGTCTCATTAACACATCCAGATAATAGTATCGCCAAAAAAACTACTACAAACAATGCTCTTCTCACAATACAACTCCCCTCATAGCGATTGTATTACAAAACATTTTTTACTTCATGCACATCGCGTCCCTACACTATTGCTCATTCACTCAAACTATATCTTACTCAAAAACATCAATATTGATCTCATCGCACTCATCATATGCCCGCATAACTTCTTCGAGCTCTTCCTCGTCAAAATCTCTAAAATCATATGGGAGATTCATATCTTCGTCATTCAGATCATATTGCCAATTATAATAAAATGTTTCAATATCCTCTCTGTAGGAGCGCAAATAATATTGCCCTTCCCCTAACACAAATTCTACAAATTCATGTATCTGCCACGGCTGATCAAGAACTGCCGGATTGCCGTTCTCATCAAATTCATTAGTCATAAAGGATTCTATATCCTCTACGCTGAGATCTCGATTTCTATAATGATTAAAAACATGTAAACCAATCTTCAGTTCGTTCAAATTAACATCCTCGAATGAATGGTAATGAAGCTGATCTTCATATAGGCCATAAGAATATGAGTGTCTTCGAAAACAAGCATTAACAAACACACCATCATTGAAACGAAAGTATGTATTACTTAATATAATTTGCCTCTCAATGACTCTCTTTCTATGATAATACTGACCTGTCATAATCCCACCGAACACCAACAATACGGTCACTATTACCGCGAGTATCTTCTTCGTCTTCTTTTTCTTACTCGAGAATAAGAACCCGATAAGAAGGAGTACTGAAGAAAGATAGAATAACCAAAGTGCTCTAAAAAGATCTATCATATTACTATCTCCATCCTTCCATGTACGGCTCCTGACTTACTCATAATGCTGACGCCTTCCTCGTTTATTGCAATTCAGCCAAAAGCGAATCCGCTTCCTCTACATTATGAAGCTCTATATCACTCAAAGTACTGTAATCAAAATCGCGCTCTTCAATTAAGGGCTGATACCAGCTGCAGGACTCAAACCAGAATTGCAACAGAGGGTCTTCGAAAATGACGCCGTACGCGGCAAGATAAGTGTTTCTCGTCAGATAAACAGAGAATCTGAGACACGCATCATAGTTATTCTCCCTGTCTATCTCATCTAACATATTCTGCTCGAACGATGATTCAAATCCGGCAACAATATCTTCAGAAGATACTTCATTGTAGAGGTCTCCCGTCACAGATACACCTTCAAGTCTGTGATTATTAAGAATCCTGTATGTGCCGTCTCCGTTAGGAGCCATCATGGCAAGAGAATGCGGACCGTAATGATAGTAATGATTATCATTGGTAAAAAGTAGTATGACTGTTCCGTCATCAAGCGTCGTTCCAGCCAAACACGGAATCATTGAATAACCGCCCTGACGGGTCGGACCGTCACACACATATAAACTACCTTCATATTCAGTATAAGCAAAAGGGTATGAAAGCTCGCTGTTGGAATAACCTGTGAATTCAAGAACCTGGTCCTCGATGACATCGGCGGGAGTCAACAAAGCAGCTCCGCCGTAAATACATCGATCATTATCAGAGTCAAGCATTTCAGTATCCGTTATATACTCATCAATACATGTATTAATATCAAACCCTTCGTGTTTAAGCCAATAGCACGCCACATACGGGTTACTGTCTCTCGGGTCATCGTATGATGTATAAAGCCATGCAGGTCTGAAATTTATTCCATCGCCCAACGCAACGGCGAAGTGCAAGAAATCATAGTCAACCAAAGTTTCTTCTTCAATATCGCTCCAGTAATAATACCAGCCGTCATAGAACATATCCGTAAAGAATTGAAGTTCTTCATCACTCATAGTGTTGGAAAATTCGAAGTAATGCCTTGCTTCATTATCAAAAGGATCCGAGAATCCTATTACATCATGAGGGGTACGGATCACTACAGGTTCTGTTTCCGGACTTACAGTCGGTGTATTTGTTGCATTCGGATCTATAGTTCTTCCCGCTATCGGCTCGCCGGTTTGAATTGAATGTGCCGTTTCCGCCTGTGTCTCGCTTTCGACAGGAGTGCTGCCGTTCTCGCAAGAGGCTGCCGATACCATCAACAAAGAAGCCGTCAATACCGTTGCCGCAAACCTTCTAATCGTTCTCATAAACTCTAATCCCCCTCAGGCGTCGGTGTAGGAATTGCCGTAACAAATGCAGTTGAAGCCGTCCTCGTATCTTCAGTTTCCATATCTTCAGTCTCGCGCGTCGGCTCGGGCTCATAGATACCCAGGAATATCTCATAAGACCTTAAAAGCTCATCCTCGCTTATATCACGGAAGCGTCCCGCGAAAGTCATGAACTGCTGCTGCAAAATGTACTCCTGATCAAGCTCAATGTACTCGTCATAACTTATCTCGTTACCTTCGCCGTCATAATATGTATAGGACGGATTCTCCATATCACCGCAAGTCACACTTACAAAAGCGCACTCCGCATTCACGATATCGTCCTTTATATAGAACCTGTAGTAACTCATTCTGTAATTCTCAAATTCATCCGAACCCGAAGAGATCGTGTTCCCGCCACCGTCTATAAGCATAAATACAGGCGTTTTGCCGTCATAATACCCTCTAAGCAAAGGATCGGTGATTATGTTAAGAATGCCGTAGAATCCGTCACCATCGGAGTCTTCAGTCGTGATTACATGAAGCGAACCATCCTCCGACAGCTCGTTTATTACATTGTATGTATAACTTGTAAATTGGTATTCTACGTTCGAATCACGCTCGCCTTCGTATTGCATCAGGCGCACTTCGGTTATAACCTCGAGCATTCCGTCTCCGTCAAGGTCAGACACGGCATAACAATAGTTAACCACGTCATCAGGGTCAGCATCATCCGCGAGCATGGAATCCTGATACTCCCACACATCTGACTGCTCGTACAAAAGCTCTATCTGGCTCTCGTAATCAAGCGTATCTACCTCATCTTCCGCGTTCCGTTCCTCACGGGCTGCCGTCTTACTGCAAGAAGCAAGCAGCACCGATGCTAAAGTTATTGTAGCCAACACTCTGCGTTTCATTTATTCATCCTCTCCCTATTAACCTCATAGCATCAAAATCATCTTATGCTTGATCTCCGTCAGTTCTCGCGTATCACATTTATAAGTTCATTAACATATTCAGCATCTTCACCATCCAAGAGCATATACTTTCCATTCCATGAAAGAACGATACCATCGGAAGTCAGTCGGTAATCAACCATAAACATATAGATCCTATCGGTAGAGAAAAAAGTAATCCGTCCTCTGTCAGTATCAGGCAATACTTCTGTATTGGGATTGGTATCCGAACCGGTCTGATCGATTCTATTAACTATCTGTCTTACGCGCTCTGAGTCAATATCATCCACCCGTGTATATGCAGGAGAAGTCATGTTACAGATAGAAGCATAAAGAGGGGCATCGTTAAGATAGTAATCAATCACAACATCCATTTCGTTTTCCTTTACATATAACGCTCTCCAATCAGGTTCCGATATAATTCCCGCTATCAAGTTTCCCATCATGATCATCTAATACCGAGTTAACAAAAACACTTTCTCATATTGCACGACAGTAGTATATCAACATTCCTTTCCCTTACTCTCCGCACTCGCAAAGTTGGCAAGGAAAGTACTGTTTACGGCAAAGATTTACATCTTAACGCTTTGCCGTGACCTTAAGATACATTATCGGGGTCTTGTGAAGCAGCGTGTATGCTTTTCGCGGGGACAGGGTAAACTATTCAGGGATATATATACAAGACTATATAAACATAGCCATATACACGGGAATATACAAAACCTCATCGTGGAAAGTCAGGTCCTTGGTATATATGATGTATCTATCGTTCATTTTTATCTTGTATTTATCCTTAAAATAATCGAAAGATTTGTGGCTCTTATATCCCGATGACTTAACTTCTAAAGGAGCAATTCGTTTGCCCTTAACCGTCAGAAAATCAACCTCATAAGTTTTGCTGACCTTATTATCTTCCGGACAGTAATCGAACTCGTGGAAGTATAATTCATGTCCGTTTGCACGAAGCATTTGAGCAACGATATTCTCAAAAATCATGCCTTGGTTAATTCCAAGCTCATCTATTATCAGCGAGCGGTACATCTTATCTGTATCACCGCCATTATTCAGTATATGTGTCACCAGCAATCCGGTATCGCCCATGAACATTTTAAATCTCGTTCGGTCGGCATACATTTCAAGACCTATTTCCGGTTTGGTAACGTTTACACAGTTGTTTACAATCATAGATTCATTCAAGAACTCTATCGAGCTTCCGTAGTTTCTTGTTCTTGCCTTCTCATCAACAACAGACAATCTGAATACTGAATTATGATTCATCAGCTGAGACGGAATTGACTTGAATACATCTTCTGCCCTGTCACCGTCTTCGGCATCATGTTTCTTAAGGTCGTTAATATAAAGTCGAAGTATCCCCTTCTTCACTTTGTCAATCTGCTTGTAGTTCTTTCCTTCTACATACGCAGCAACTGCCTGCGGCATTCCGCCCACAGCCATATATACACGAAACTCCCTTAGTATCCTTCTGTGTATATCATTCCCAAGTGGTTTTCTATGTCCATAAGCATCTTTTATAGTTTCCATAATCGTATTGTTGCCAATAGCCCACAGAAACTCTTCAAAATCCATCGGATACATTTTAATGCTGTCTTCTTCTGACGGTATAAGAATATCCTTAACGTTCTTTTTTATCGATATCAGAGAGCCTGTCTCGATATAATCGAATCTTCCGTCCTTAACCAACTGCTTTATTGATTGTCTCGCCTTAGGAAAAAACTGAACCTCATCGAAAATTATGACACCCTTTCTCTTCTCAAGCGTCTTTCCGGTCAGAATAAACAGATTACGAAAGAAGGTCTCTATATCAGCTATATTCTCAAAATTATCTTTGATCGCTTTTGTAGTCATCGAAAAATCTATGAGGATATAATCATCATATTCAGCTTTGGCAAAATCTTCTACAACAGTACTTTTGCCGACACGTCTTGCGCCTTCGACTAATATTGCAGTAGAACCATCAGATTCTTCTTTCCAAGTTTTCAGCCGTTCATAGACTTTTCTTCTGAACATTTTCCCACCTCTCGCATAGCCCTATATTACTATCTTTGACAGCCATAGTCAACCGAGATAACGATTTGTTTAAGTCGCATTCGGCACGAGATAACATTTTGTTTGAGCCGTATTTTGCACGAGATTACGATTTGTTGCAAGGAATAAGAACCGTAATCCTGAACTCGCCTTCCTCACACTCCACATAACACTGACCTCCGTTGTCGGCTACGGCCTTACGGATATTGTTTAATCCGTAGCCGTGATTATCACTATCCGCCTTCGTTGTCTTAAAGTCCTCTTTAACCTCAACATACGTATTTGTCGATACGATGTATAATATGCCGTCTTTCACCTTTATCTTGAGTGTGATCTTCTTCTCATTGCACTTCTGTGCCGCCTCGATAGCGTTGTCGAGTATATTACTTAAGATAGTAACGAGGTCGCTGTTGCTTATGCCCACACTCGCGAGGTTGTCGCACACGATCGGGAACAGTATACCCTTAGCTTCCGCCTCGTGGTACTTACGATTAAGCACGGCATTCACGATACTGTTGCCGGTATCGAAAGCATCCTGAGAATGATCTATGCTCTCAAGCTGCTCTTCTATGTATTCTTTAAGAGAAGCGGTATCGCCCTTAAGCGCAAGCGAGTGTATTGCATTGAGATTATTACGGTAATCGTGAGCCTGCGCCTTCTGTATCTCGCGCTCCTCGGACAGGGTCTCATACATCTCATAAATATGCTCCGCATTCTCGACGAGCTCCCGGTCTTTGGCAAGTCTGATTTCTCTTGCAATGGTATTATTCAGAAGATAAAGTAAAAGCAGGTTAAGCACCATCATCCCGCAGCTGATTACAGTATATGTCATAATCATCTTTTCTGATGTACCCGCATCCACATCCATCAGAAAGACAAAATCCACAATAAGTGTAAACAGAGGATACATGGTATATATTATCCAGCCATTCAGCTCCATTCTCGACAAATATGATTTATTAAGAAAACTGCTAAAGGCTACTATCAGCATAAGCATCACTGAGCTTGCTAACATATCTACCAAGAACTCCCCATTATAAATATCTATATCGTTATATGATGGGATTACATTAAACCTATACAGCAGTATAAAAACTACCATTTCAATCGAAGCATATACCGCAGAAAAAATAGCATTATAGACAAAGCTCTTCTTTAAAGACATCGAAAAGAACTTGCTCATAACAACAGCGACAATCACAAGATTTATAAGTATCTTTACAATCGCATAATCAGCCAAGAAATGAGAGACGGCACTAATCAGAACCTGTCCGCCTATCAGCCAGCAATAATTCACCGGTCTTCTTTTATTGAGAGGAACAAAACACGATATAAAAATAATCTCAAGCAATGTTACGATTATTTCCAATATCAGACTCAGAATGATGTTATTCATATCGACTTGCCCCTGTAAAGAGCGATATCCTTATATACGTCGTTGTATTTTCGCTGGGAGACGGGAAGCTTCTGTCCGTTATCAAGAAGTACCTCGTACCTGCCGATGCTTTTTATGTGTGCCATATTCGCGGTCTGCTTGGGGTTAAGACAGATGAAATCAAACGCCGCAAGCTGCTCCGAGACCGTCTTCAACGGCTTCTTGATGCAAAGCACCTCCACCGTATCCTTTACCGTAACGAAAACCGTGTAGTTCTTACGGCTCTCGATGTATAGGATGTCCTTCACGGCAAGCTTTCTTTTACCTATCGTAAAATCATACTCTACAGAAAGAGAGTCCTTGTTCGAGGTCTCGATAACATGGTCGATGCACTCCGCGATGTATCCGGGGAAGTGACTCTTACTCTTAAGGATATACCGCACCGCATTGACCTTATACCCGTCAAGTGAATAATCTATGTACGCGGACACGAAAGCTATCGCAGCATTGGGACAGCGATCACGCAGAGTACGTGCGAGGCTCATGCCATCGACCTGCGGCATCTCAACATCAAGGATAATGAGATTGTACGACGGATCCTCGCATGCAGCCGCAATCAACTTATTTCCGTCAGAAAAAGCCTCCACTTCGTATCGCACACCAAGCGACAGCATGTACTCATCTATGCACTTTCGCTCATACTCGAGAAAAGATATATCATCATCGCAGATAGCTATCCTGAACAATTAACACCACCAATAAGTCTTCTTATCGTACCTACGATACATTATAGTCTTCTTGGGCTGTCAAGCGCGCCGACAATTTCGGGGACAAGGTAAAATGCTCGGGGACACGCGCACAAGAATAACGGTTTATTTAAGGAGAGATAAGAGAGAAATGTAAGCGGGATGTTGTCTTCGTAAGACTTACTTTTTCACTTCAGTAAGCTTATTATTAAACAACTGAACTTTTCCATCATTTCAGAGCAAGATTCTCATTGTCCGACGAAAACTCAAATTCTGTCTTCCATCTTGTTGGGGATTTCGCGCCCCAAACCCGCATAAGCGCATCTTCGAATCACAACTATCGCTGCATAGCAGCGAAGATGAATAAAGTGCTCTAAAAAGATCTATCATATTACTTACTCGCAGTCCATCTCATCAGCTCCAGACAGCAGTTACTTCATACAAGTTTGTATAGTCTATATAGTCCTTTGCTTCTTATACACTAACCATCTCGTTATTGCCATCATAACTCTATTCCCAAAAATTGAAAAGTTTTCAGAAATTGGGAATAGAATTCGGTATAGCGCCAATAATGGGACACCTGCCGTAGTAGACTTACTGTGAGGGAAATCTATTCGTTTGTAACAGGAGTTTGCTTATGAATATAGAGAAAAGAAACGGATCATACAGGGTAGTCGTAAGTTGCGGTTTTGAAGGCAATAAGCGCATTAAGAGAACCTCCACTTTTACACCGCCTAAGGGACTAACACCCAAACAAGAGCAGAAAGCAGTCCTTGAGTTTGCAGAAGATTTCGAGCGCAAAGTTAAAGGCGGTGCTAATGTTAAATACACTAAGATGACGTTCCGCTCTTTCTGCAACGAGTTGTACGAGAATCACCTTGCCACACTTAAGCCCCGAACGGCAAGCGGATACAGGATCATCATGGAGAGCAGATTGATACCGCATTTCGGTGATATGAAGATGCGTGATATAACGTCGCTTGATATCCAGTACTGGCTTTCGAACCTCGAGAGAAAGGATGGCAAAGAGGAAGAACTATCGCGTAACAGTGCCGGAGTGTGGTTCCGTACTTTATCGGCAATCATGGGCAAAGCCTATGAGTGGAATGTTATTGACGAGAATCCATGCAAAAGGGTAAAGACACCTGCCAAACCGAACTCGGATGTGCAGGCACTCCAGTCAGAAGACTTCGAGACAATTCTTAAGAAGGTCCCCGAGTATCCGGATCAGAGAGCCAGGCTGTTTGTTTTACTTGTACTTACCACAGGAATCCGCGAAGCAGAAGCCGCCGGTCTTGAATGGAGAGACTTTGATTTTGATAAGCATCTCATATCCATCGTCCGGACATCTCAATACATCCCGGGAAAAGGAATGGTCGAGGGCACGCCTAAGAGTAAGAACTCAGTTCGCACCATCCCAATATCATCAGGAGTAATTAAGGAACTTCAGAACTATCGGAAATGGCAGGAGAGTTATATAGAACAGCTTGGGGAATTATACGAAGGCAAACCCGGCGATAACGCCCGTCTCTTTACTACTCTTACAGGAAAGCCGATATACGATAGTACACTTCGAAGCTGGCTTAAGAAGGTCATCGAGTGGTGCGATGTGCCTCATGTTACCGTCCACGGACTAAGGCATACCTTCGCCAGTATACTAACCGCAGACGGAGTCGACCCGAGAACAACTGCAGATCTTCTTGGTCAGAGCTCTCCGGCACTCGTTATGAATGTATATGCCAATCCTCAGAATGAAGCGAAGCAACGAGCCATTGATACTCTGGATAAACACTTCACATCTAAAGAGGATCCGGCGTAAAACTTGGGGACAATTTGGGGACACTTCTCGAAAAAACATGCATTTAACAATGTTACGATAAACAACATTGCATGTCCGCAAACCCTGAATTTACAAAGCTTTACGTGCTTCTTTGGCACGATTAATACAACAGATTTTCGCTCTTTGTAATCAGCAGGTCGTGGGTTCGAGTCCCACAAGCGGCTCCAAGATAAAAGCCCCGTGGTTATTGAATCACGGGGCTTTTGTTATGTCAGCAGATTGAGACTATGCTAGAGAAAAATGGCGGTTTTGGTTAACGTTTGGTTAACGCGACTTCTGTCACAACTCTTTACTGCTATCAACGAACGCATAGAGAAACTCGGAGAAGCATATCAGGGAAAGCTAGGAGACGAAGCGCGTCTCTTCACTACTTGGGACGGTAAACCTGTATATGACAGTACGCTCAGAGACTGGCTGAATAAGTTCCTTGTTTGGTGTGATGTTCCGCATGTAACCGTACACGGTCTCAGGCACACATTTGCAAGTGTTCTTATTGCCAATGGAACAGATGTAAGAACAACCGCCGGTCTCATGGGACACAGCTCTCCTGCACTTGTCATGAACGTTTATGCCAATGTACAGGACGAAGCTAAAGAGAGAGCTATTAACAATCTTGATTCACTGTATAACGCGGCAGATGACGAAGATGCTGAATAGAATTCGATCAGTAGGCTATTCCCCAATTTTCGTTTTTTGTTGATTTTGGGGAATAGAGGTCGTATTATTGTGTTGGAGGCTGTATATGAAGATAATTCCACGTTTAACATATATGGATGAACTATCCGGAATCATAAACATTCCTGACATTAAAATTATTACCGGAATAAGACGATGCGGTAAATCTAAATTGATGGATGCGTTAACGCAGATAATAAAAGATTCTGACCCTTCCGGAAACATTATTCATATCAATTACAATCTCACAGAATTTGAAGATTTATTGGAGTATCATTCGCTGGAAGACTATATAGAGAATAAATATATTGATAGCGTGAACAATTACGTATTAATCGATGAAATTCAAATGTGCGAACACTTCGAAAAAGCTATCAACAGTCTCCACGCTAAAGAGAAGTATGATATATACGTGACAGGATCGAATGCATTCTTGCAAAGCAGTGACCTTGCGACTTTATTTGTCGGAAGAACTTATGATATCCATGTACTGCCATTTTCCTTTACTGAATACTTATCGTATTTCCCTTCTGATAATATAAATATAAGTTTTACAAAGTATATTACCGAAGGCGGTATGGCAGGATCATATCTTTATAAGGATATGAATCAAAAATACAAATACATTAATACAGAAGTTCTGAATGCTCTGGTAGTAAGAGACATCATCAGAAAATATAATATTCGCAACGAACCATTACTTCATGTTCTCATTGATTTTCTTATGGATAATATCGGCAATAAAGTATCCATTCGTTCCATCACTGATTCACTGTCAAGTAATAAAACAAAAGCAGATCATAAAACTATCGGAAAGTACATAGATTATCTTTGCAGAGCCTTTGCTTTCTACCGAGTAAGAAGATATGACATAAAAGGTAAAAAGTATCTTAAATCAGAAGATAAGTACTACTTATCAGATCACAGTTTCAAGTATGCTCGCTTAGGAACCAAGAACATGGATTATGGTCATGTTCTTGAGAATATTATTGCCATCGAATTACTACGACGAGGATACGAGATTTATGTAGGAGTCATCGGAAGTAAAGAAATTGATTTCATAGCTATGAAGCAAGGAAACAGGTCTTATATCCAAGTATCTTATGACATAAGCGACGCCAAGACTTTCGAAAGGGAAGTGACGCCATTACTGAAAGTCGGTGATGCATATCCAAAGATACTTATAGCCAGAACATATCAACCAGAATACCAACATGAAGGTATCCGTATAGTTGACGCAGCTGAATGGCTAAGTAGCCCTGAATAATAAGTTGACAACGCATTGTACCCAACGCCTCTAATTTGGTGTTTATTTGGTGTTTATTGCTCAATAAACACCAAAAAATCATCAATAACGATAAAACACAATAATCTCGCCAACGCTAATAATATCAGCACTTTCCAGCATTTTTCAACACGATAAAAAACGTCAAAAATGAGTTTTGTTATGTCAGCAGATTGAGACTATACTAGAGAAAAATGATCATCTGTATTGATGGGGTATCCTTCATCACCCCAATCCTGGTTTAATTTCCGTTGATTATATTTTGTTCACCCCAGAAGTATCTTGAGAAGATTCTTTTTCTTTTCTCCTTTTTCACCTGAATAAGGATGTTCGCGAAGAGGCAGATTAAACTTCGTAGAACCGTAAAGAACTGTGCTGGGATGCGTGAATTCGCGAAATCCCCAGACTCCGTGATAAGCACCCATTCCGGAATGTCCTGTTCCGTTGAAAGGCGTTCCCTTCGACATAAGATGCAGACATACTTCGTTGACACAGCCGCCACCATATTGCTGCGACGACATTACTTTTTTTGCCCACTTCATATCTTTCGTAAAGACATAAAGTGAGAGTCCGTGCTCACGCTGTGCGATCGTTTCCATAAGATCGTCTATCCTGCTATCTTCAAAAGGTACTACCGGCAGCAGTGGACAGAAGAGCTCATGCAACACTATAGGCTCATCGATCCTGACCGGGTAGATGACTGTAGGTTCATAACGGAGACTATCGGAATCACCTTTGCCTCCGAATACTATCCTGTCACGGTACCGGTCAGCTTCATTCGCACATTTATCGTAAGCTCCTCTGTTTATCAGATGAGGGTACTCGAGATTAGATATTGCACTTTCTCCAATCTGAGATACGAAAGCCTCCTTAAGTTCCTTAAGAAAATCATCAGCGACTTCAGAAGCGACAGCGATTTGATTTATGTTTATGCAGATCTGACCGCTGTTCATCATCTTGAAGAAAGCAATCTTACGGGCTGCATCCTTAAGGTCAGCATCTTTTCTTATAACGCACCAGTTGCCGGTCTCACCGCCGAGTTCCAGAGCAACAGGTGTCAGGTTCGCAGAAGCTTTTTCCATGACGTGTGATCCGATCTTCGGAGAACCTGTATAGAATATCTTGTCGAATCTTTCCTCGAGAAGCATATCCGCGACATCGTGTCCGCCGTCGATTACTGTCATGAACTCTTCAGGGAATGTCTCAGATATTATCTTCTTAAGTACATCGGTACATGCCTTCGATTTCGAACTGGTCTTAAGTATAACGGTGTTGCCGCCGGCTATGGAACTTGCAGCTACTACAAGTGACAGATATATCGGGAAATTGAACGGACTTATGACCAGTGTTACACCGTAAGGCATCTTATATACCATGGTCCATATGCTCGGAAAACAGGCGATACCACTAAGGTGACGCTCAGGTTTTGCCCATCTTCTCACGTGTTTTCTTATGTCTTCAATTTCGGCTATCGCAGGCGCGATATCACAGAGCTGAGCTTCCATAGGTGAACGTCCGAGATCGGCATTAAGTGCCTCCTCGAGTTCCGTCTCGTGAGTCTTTATTGAATCCAGAAGATCTTTTAACATCTTCCTTCGAAAACCTATATCCAAAGTCTTTCCCGTTCTGAAGAAAGATCTCTGTTTATTGACGATATTACTGATAAAATCTTTGGTTATCTCCATATATCTGTCACCTCATGACCATTATAATCTACTATCGCGTTATTAAGGTCAAAGAGAACGTAAGTGACACGATCTTTCAAATATGTGTCTTTATTCCTGATTACTGTTTATTTACTGTTCTATAGTCGTAATTCGGTCCATTTAGTCACCGTTTGCACCGCTATCTTACAAGCTTTGTAATCAGCAGGTCGTGGGTTCGAGTCCCACAAGCGGCTCCAAGAGAAAACCTCGAGAATTCAAGCTTCTCGAGGTTTTTTGTTGTCTGGATTACTGCTCAGCTATCTTATTAAACTTCGCCACATGATCGGCAATTCTCTTCTCATTGCCCTCAACAGCCAGAACGGGTTTACGCTTGCCAACGAGTAAAACTCCGGGTTTGTCAGCCTTACGGGTTTCCTCATTGAATAATTGGGTTTCTATATAAGGCCTTAACGAATATCCTTCTAAGTTTGGACAGCGGCCTACAAGTTGGGCGACTTCCTCCATCGTGAATAGATTTGTCGGGAAATCGAACACTTCCAATGACTTCATCTGAGGAATAAAAGATATGTCCATATCCCGAATGGTTTTCCCAGTGAAACTAATGCGGCGTATATTCGTGTTAATGAACGGTCGCAGACTCTCGATCTCTGAAGTGCTCCACACTGCATCGCCAAACCCGAACCACTCAAGTGCCGGAGCCTTCTCGATACCGGACAGATCGTGAAGCTTAGTAAAGTCACTCAGCTCCACCGCCTTCAACGCATAGTTCTTACTCATATCCCAAAGCTTTGTTATCTTCTGATTATGGAACCAATACAAGCCTTCCAATTCGGGCAGAGTCTCAAGCAAAGACCAATCCTCAACAGCTTTATTCTTGAAGAACCTGATATAACGGAATTGACGTCCGTAAGTCTTAACGAAATATTCGAATGTGTCCTGCCTTAAACCGAAGATGCTGACCGACTTGGCATCAGGATAATCCGCGATCCTGTCGATTTCTTCCATACTGATCTTCCCGCCTGATACATCTGCATCAGCGGCTTTTATATCTAACTGTGTAAACCTCGAATCCTTATCGATTACAGGGTAATCCCATTCCTGTTTTACCAAATCATCAAAGTCTGGAACATGAACATTCATAAATAATCTCTACCTCAAAGTCATCCTGCAGATCAATTACAATTAATGCTTTCTTTTCAGACATCCCTATTCCTCCCACTCTTATGATTTTCCACATTCAGAGTGTGCAGTCAAGACAATTAGGTCTCAACAATGGATTGCCGTTGAGATAGTGTTCATATTCTCCGGAGCCGTCATAGTTTGCTATATGGCAATAATTATACGTCCAATTCACACTCTCAAACTGTTCAGCATCGAAGCTTAGTTGTGAAAGCGGAACATCTGTAGCATATGTATACACATGGGTCTTATCACCGATAACAATCGCACATGTATCTCCTGTAACATCTACAATCGTTACATTCTCAAGCATTTCCCTATACGCTTCACAGAAAACATTCATTTCTTCTTCAGTCTCATCCGGACCGTGAAGAACCCAAGCGCATCGCCCGACTGTATGAAAATATATCCCGTGGAAATCTACTACTTGAGCCGATAACTCATAATCCGAATCGTAACAGCAGCAATAGATATTATGATCAGGATACTGAACTCTACTCACATATGAGCAACCGGTAAAAATCGCAGCAACTGATAACATTAATACAGCTAACGCAACTAACACTTTTTTCATATCTATTATCTTCCTTCACATCCAAGATCGCCATTGTCAGTAACTACAGCCGCAAGTCTGCCATTGAGATAATGAGATATTTCTCGAGAACCTCTATAATCAGCTATATGGCAATAATTAGTCTCCCAATCCACACTCTGCAGTTGTTCAGCATCATAGTTCAATTGTGAAAGAGGAACACCGGTAGCATATGTATGCACATCATTACGATCTCCTATAACAATTGCGCATGTATCCTCGGTAACATCTACAATCGTTACATTCTCAAGCATTTCCCTATGCTCTTCACAATAATCATACACATCTTCGATATCTTCGCGGTGTCCGTTATAAATCCTAGGAAACCAAGGATCTCGCCCTATGGAATGAAAAGATATCTCATAAAAATCAACCACTTGTGCGGGGATCTCATAATCTGAATCGTAACAACAATAATCATCAGGGGTGTCAGAATTAGGCCATGAACTACCTCTTGAATATGAGCAACCGGTCAAAACAGCCAAACCCATAACAGACAACACTATCGTAACTATTATTCTCTTCATATCTATCTCCCTTTTTTCTCACGCGGGTTCGTCGATCACTTCGCCGCCCCACTCGACTAGGGTGAGGCCAAAACGATCAGCAAGTGAAGGATTCATATCTTCAAGTTCTTGAGGCTCAATCTCCACATACTCTGAGGTTGCATACCACAGCATATTGATGCGGACGGTTACATCTGGAGAGGGATTAACGATGAGCCCCGCCGCATCCTCATATGCTGTTGTCTGGAAAGTGATGACGTTATACTCATTTCCTTCCATTAACGGAAGCCAATAAGACATAAAGTCAGCAGCTTCTTTCTCATTAAGACCGAGTTCCGCCAAAGCTTCATTAAGGAAGCTCTCCGTGTCGCAGCCCTTAACACAGAACCCGCGGCTCAAGTCGTAATCCATGTTGAGCGTTGCTTCCCAGAAAAGGAACGGATATGTATTGCCGACCTCATCTTCCAAGACTCCGTCAGAAGTTGCAGTTACACTCCATCCGCAGGACTCATCATAGAGCGGATATGTGACATCAAGTTCGCCATCAAGATCGAGGCTTACATTGATCATCTCATCCTCATCGTTCTCGTTATAAAGATAGATGATCGGAGCATGAGCATTTACAGATGAGGCAGCATTACGCGCTCTGTTTACATATGATTTTATGGATACAAATAACGAGATGCCGATAATTGCAGACAAGATGATGAATACGAACAGCCCTGCAATAAACCCCTCTTTTTTCTTCGCAGCAATGATTATATATATTACTAATGCGATTACTGCAAATATCGGAACTAACACTATATTGATCGATATACTTGGCAACACAGAATCTTTTAATGCACACCATACGCTGCTTCCGGGCTGACATATATATTGCTGAACAAAAGTCATGTATATTAATAGACTCAATGAAAAATAGCTCATCAAAGAAGAATTGGCATACACTTTCTTCCATGAATTATCAGGATTCGACTTAAAAAACTTAATAATGAAATACAGACCTACGAGAATTCCGATCTCTATAAAGACTATCGGCAACGCACGAAGAACAACAGATACTGCAGCATGATTCTTATCAGCCTTTAACTGAGCTTTACGTTCAACGCGTCTGTTAAGAACAGTATCAGGATCACGTTCATCAATTACCAGATCAAGAACTCTTTCTCCATTGCTATCAACGTGATAATCGAATGATATCTCATCACCGACCATAAGGGTGTCGTTATCACCTTCATTAAAGATGAATTCTGTCTCGCGATAAGCATAATAACAACCATCGTCCAAAGTCACATCAAGGCGAGTCCACAGTTCTACGACCTGGCCGGTACCGGAGATACATAAAGATGACGTAGACGTATTAACAGACATAATTCGACCGGCGCCCGATTCTGTCGTTAGCTCCTGATCGTCAGGGACGGGCCGAACAATACTAAAATCATTATATGTACTTAACGGATTCGCCGACAGATTATATTCCTGGGCAGCATATTCAAGAACTAAAGCCTTGTATTCTTTATTAATAGCGTTGCTGATCGGGTTATAATTCAATGCTCCTATAACCAAAACAGCCAGAACAATGTAAATTAACTTCTTCATAAATATCCCTCTCTTCAATCCTGCCGTCGTTAAATACGTTAGCCTGATTATAAGAGAGGAATAAGAATTACTTAACACACTACCGATATTGGTAGAATAGAAACTTTTATACCGTTAGTATTATTTGCTCTTTGCTTCGTGAACGCCGCTGAGTACAACTGCAATAGCACCGTAGAGCACACCTGCGACAGGCCATACGATCCAAGTGAAGCCCCAGTTCATTGTAAGGAAGCTCCAAAGAAGGTATCCGGCAGTAACTGTCAGCCAGTAAGCGGGCGCAACAGCTTTAAGAACATAATTCGTCTTGTTAGTCTTGTTGTAATCGCCTTCCTGCAAAAGCTTGGAAAACCCGTCCTTGATTATTCCGGCATTAACGATCATGAAGCATGCTATAGCGATACACGCGAGCAGCACAGCCACCAAACCGATCGTAAGGCCCTCGCCGTGCCCCTCTACTATCGCGCTTGCTACGACACCTATAACACCCAGAAGAATGAGTACCGTTCCTGCCGTGATCGCTTTTACGAACTTAGGCTGAAACTTCTCTGCCCTGTCTTTTACCATGCCGTCAACGCCGTACTCTGTGTCGAAAATCTCCTTTTCGAGCCATTCCCACTTGGAGGCAGCGATGCCCGCGGGTATGAAGAAAACAAGCGAGATCGCGATCAACACAAGAAGCAATACCGTGCCGACGCCGCCCGCGATGCCGTCCGTGATGCCGAACATGCCCGCTTCTTTAGCAGCCTCAAGCAGGAGAAGAGGTACAGGGCACATGGTCGAGAGCAGGACGCCCGTCGCGATCTTTACCGCGAACTTTCCGTTCTCGCCAAGGAAAGCGTTTGCCTCCTCCATGCTGACTCTGCGCATGGCACTGTCCGTGTCCTCCGCAGCCTCGCTTACAGGTCTTGCTTCAGCGTCATCCTTAAGAAGGTAATCAGTACTCACTCCGAAAAGCTTACTCATGTCGAGTATCCTCTGAAGATCCGGGACACTCTGCGCGCCTTCCCATTTACTTACTGACTGTCTGGATACGCCAAGCTTATCTGCAAGCTCCTCCTGGGACCAGCCGTTCTTTTTTCTCTCATCAATGATCTTATCTGCAAGTATCATTCTCATTCCAACTCCTTTTCCGTAGTTTATGGCACTACGATACCAACCCCCACGGTTGCACACCATAAAGTCGACTTGTAAATGTGTCAACTGACGGTTGCAATTCCCTATTTATCGGCATCTTCCAGCTCATGCAGGAAGCGATACTCATCAACTTTCAGGTCTGTCCGGTGCGTCGTATCAAGGTAAGAATCCATGCCCGGAGTCTTGTCATATTCATTGGTCTCATTAACTGTCGCGTGGATCTTGTCCGATGCTCGGTAAGCTATCTTGCGAGCCACAGACAGTGAAATGAGGAATGCGATAAGCAGCACCTCTATAAAACATAATACCAAGAACAAGGTGTAAACAAACGGACTTGTATTATGAGAGATCAATATCAGGAGGATCGCAGCTGCCAATGCGACAGCCGCATATCTCGGCACTTTGATCCAGCTGCTCTTCGAAAGCCTGATCAGATTATCGAACTTATAGACGGCATCTGACGTAGGGGCCTGACCGCTCGCTTCACCTGTTTGACCGTTAACGGCAAACTGATAGTTTCTGCCATCGAACTCAACCGTCATGAACCAGACTGGGAGCAGACAATACTTAATGCTCGGCTCGCTCATCCAGGTAAAGTTCTTTGAAGGGATGGGCTCATACTTGTCATATCTTGATGCAATAGTCGACGTCAGATCCATCGATATCGTGTCCAGTTTCTTAGTGAACTTCTCAAGAAGATCGATCGGTTTCTGATCATATTTGTCAGCATAGAACCCTTGAAGATATCTGTTATCGAACTCAACCATCTCGGAGTAATCAAACGGCTCTATCGCTTCCATCAGTTTGTTGGCGATCTTTAAAGATGCATCAAAGGGCACGCCTTTAACGTAGTACTTGGCTTTGGCCCTTACCTGGATTGAATATACTTCCGGTTCGATCTTTGTACCGGTACCATACATCTCGGAATTAACAGCACAGTCCAGAAGCCAGAACGGCACATAGACGGGAATCATCTTAGTAAGGCGGCTGTCTGTCTTGAAGCCTTTGGGATTCAGCTTTCTGGTCTTAATCCATTGCTTTATGTTGTTCTCAGCGGTCTGCCTGTCGATCTTGAATGGCACGATGTAATCCGGCTTGAACTCGCGTGTCATTCTTCTTGTGATCAGCGCAGGAGAGCCGCAGAAAGCACACATGGTCGACATCATGTTCTCGTCAGCGATCATAATGGCACCACAGCTGTTGCACACTATCTCATGACGTTTCTTGTCATCCTCTGAGATATCATTGTCGCCTGTATAATCGCACTCTATGCTATAGCCCAGCGAGCCGGTCTTCTCGAGCGTTGACGGATCATAAATGTTACCGCAGCTGCGACACAGCAGCCCCTGTACTTCAGGCTGATAATAAATATTCGAGGCGCAAGACGGACACTTGGCTGATTCAGCGTAAAGATTGTCCGTCTGCATAAACATGATAAAACCTGCTTAGAATATTGTTTTCCATGTTTATATTTTAACTCATTAATTGTAGCTTCCCACATCAACGAAGACTGGATTATCGACGGGACCCTCGCTTCCCGTGAACGCCACCTGAATTCTGCCTGTAGCGTAGTCGACGATTATAAGCTGCGACGTGCCCGTGCTGTGAACATTCTCCACCTCGAACTGCTCGACGGTTTCCTGCGTGATCATGTTCTTAAGATCAGCTATGGAGAACACGTCAAACTCGCCTACCCACTCGTTGTACTTCGCGAAGCGGACGATGTTGTTGGTGTTGCCGGTGAAGCCGTCCTGATTGCCTGCGGTCGTAAAAGAATTTACGATGCAAAGCGAATCGGTGTGGTCCCAGGAAAGACCTTCCATGATAGGCGTATCAGCATCTCTTAAGTTAGAGAAGCCGAGCCCTGCTTCCGCCACCTGAGCGACGCAGTCTTCCGCGCAGAAAGCCTCGTTGCCGTCAGCAAGTGTCAGGTTATGGCACCATGTAAACTCAGCGCTCTCGCCCACCATGAACTCGCCGACTTCTCTTGCAGTATCAAACTCCTCGAGAGCGAAACGCAACTCCATCGTGTAGCACTTTCTGCCCTCGTAGATAAACCTCTCATCAGTCGGTGTTCCGACATCCAGGATTGCTGCGAAGACGCCGTCGTCGTTAACGCCGGAGATGATGTCGAGAAGACCCATGATCTGAATTGCAGTGAGGCTTCTGTCTCCGTTTCGCATATGAGTAACGCAATTTGTCATACCCATCTGGTACTCGTCTCCAAGCGACCACTCGAGGTTACGAAGAGCCATCATCTCGCCCGTCTCTGTGCGCTCTCCCCAGAGGGTAAGAGCACTGCAGGCAGTAGGACGAAGCGAATCGGGGATCATGTTCAAAGCGATGACTTCCTCGTAGGAGAACAGACCGTCTTCCGTGAATCCGTGTCTTCCTTCCGACAAGGCGTCAGCAAGGCCTGCGAGTTCTTCCTTAAACTCATCGCGCATCGAATCGTAGAGAGTCATCACTCTGTCTTCTACTGCTTCCGGAGTGTAAGAACCGCCGTACATACCTCTTATGGTTCCGTAAAGGTAGGGCTCCATAACAGATTCAAACTCCGGCATCGCCTGAGGGATCGTTCTGCCGTAAGCTGCACCTACGTCATACCTGCTGCCGTTCTCGTAATCGAGCGTTACATCGAAGTAGTCAGGCATTACCGCTATCTCGCAAAGCCCGTCATCAGATACATAAGTGGCGGTTGCTTCTTCGACCACACCCTCGTCTGTGTATGTAACGCCTGCGCCGCCGTAGTAATCATCTACCGGAACAAGAGGTTCATCACCTATGCCGAGCATCATGCTGTCAGTTGCCTTAGCGCAGCCCGTAAGGCCGAGCATTACAGATCCTACGAGGATCATTGAAATCAATTTCTTATTCATCATTCAGTTCTCACTTTCCAGATTCGGATGCTGTCCGTAAGTCTCGTCATCAGATAAACGGCAATGACAAGTCCCGATATTACGATCAACGGCACGATCACGAAGTTATGGATGGGATCTACAGTCAGCTTAAACGAGTAGTTTCGAAGAAGACTTACAAACAAAGTCTCCGCGAACTTATTACCTATTGTTGCCGTAAACAGAATTGACAATCCCATAGACAAAACGCCCAGGATAGTAAGCCTTATAAGATGCCATCCTCTTATCACGGATTGCTTGAATCCCATGCTCTTAAGAAGCGCGATATCGGCGGTTTCCTCTTCGATGAAGATGTTCTCATACAAGCAGGTAAGAAGGATCAATACACCTGCCGCAGCAAAAGCCGTCGCCGCGATCATCATATTAAAGATGAGGTCATATCCTTCGAGGAAATCGTTAACTACATCGTCCGGAGAAAGGACCTTCACCTCACCGTTTGTCCATATGGCCTGCATCTGATTTCTTATCGCCTCGTGCTCACTTACTGGCGCATCGATGACAGCCGAATACACATAATCAGGAGTAAAGAAAGCGCCTTCGAATTCCGGGCTCATGATGACCTTCACCAGATCGGTTCCGTGGTAGTCTATGAAACCCGTGATCATAAAGTCCTCAGTCACCCTTTCAGTATGGGTGTGATCTTCAGAGAATCTGTCATACTCAAGCGTTACACAATCGCCGATGCCGACTCCCAGCATATCCGCATGATACTTGGAGATTGCAACCTCGTTATAAAGAACGGGAGCATCGCCGCCGGGAAGATAATAGAGCCCGGAAATATCGGCATCCTGCCATGCCATCTCTGCGACCAAACCAACATCGCCATGGTAGATATCCGCAGTGCACATTTCAGTAAGAACCAGTCTTGCAGGAATGTCATTCTCCTCAAGGATATCGTTAAGTATGTCATACACGCCGGAATAGCTTCCCGCACGCTGCGCAAGCTTTTCGACATATGAGTCCTCAAGCTTAAGGTCGAAGTCTATCCTTCCCCTCTGGAAGTAATGCTGCAGGTAGCTTACGTCAAGGACGGAATCCTTAAGCTGTATCATGAACAGAACCGCCGCGATGCCGAGCGTGTATGCGAGGATAAGATAGATGTATCTTTTGAGTGCGCGGAGGATGTCGCTTACTGCAAGGAAGGAAGCTATGCCCATAGTCTTGCTTCTTACAAGTGACAGTCCCGGAAGCTTCGCGAACCTCTCACCTCTATTCTCGCCGTGGATCGCATCGATAACGCTTATCTTATTCATTCTTCTTAAGGAAAGAACGCAGAAGAACAAGATAAACGCGATGTTCACGAGCATTGCGCTCACGCCGATCATGATCATGGTTACCTTGTCAGGGAAGATGACGTCATAAACGAAGACATCATAGATCTTCTCCGACAGCATGAATCCCAAGGGCAGGCCGATGAGGCCGCACACAACGCAGAACGCCATGTACTTAACTACATAGAGAAGCTTATATGAGAATGACCACACGCCGATAGCCTTCATCATGCCTATCTGCTTTGCCTCGCGCTTAACCATCGACTTGATACTGAAGTCAATCGTCATCATGATCATCGCCATTACGAACACCGCAACGATGAGTGTCGAAAGAACAATGATAAGCACCATGATTCCGGTATCGTTCATGCTTGCAACCTTAGTCGCTCCGGTTATGATTCCGCGGTCTTCGAACTGAAGCGAAGTATCCGTAATTATCGGAATCAACGTGTCGACATAATCGCCGTCTCCGGCATCAACATTAAGCTCATAGAAATCGGTCTTTTTCGGACATTCTGCGTAGAAAGTTTCAGCGTCTCTGTCAGACAGGTAGAGAAACCTCCAAGTAAGCTCGATCGGATTTCTGTAGATCTCACATATCGTGAATTCATATACATTACCCATCTGAGTAGCAAGTCTGATCTTGTCGCCGACACCGATTCCCATACGTCTCGCCATAAGCTGCGAGACAGCCACGCATCCGTTAGGGACTTCGAAGTCTTCGCCGTTTAGTGTATACGGGATGTTTCTCTCTTGAGGCTTTGAAGTAATGACGTAAATTCCGTCTATCGCCTCAACCCGCTCGCCTTCTTCATCATTGACAAACACGGTTCTGTCAGACATCGCGACTACCTGACTTACATACATGTCTCTTGCTATATCAAGCGAGCCGAAAGCATCGAACACTTCCTGTCTTGCCCCTTCGGCATCAGACTGATCGACCGACATCAATACGATAAGATCCGTTGAGTTACACTTCTCGTATGTTATCTGCTCACCGACCATGAATGAATAAAGAAGTGTCGCACCCGCGACCATCGCGACAGTAGCCACGATCATGAACGCGAACAGCACTACATTAAGCGCTTTCTGATCCTTAAGATCTCTTTTAAGCATACTAAGATACATATGGCTTACCATCCCATCTCATCGAGCCAGGCTCTGACCTTGCGCTCGCGTGCGGAAAGCTCGTTATTATCACCCATCTTGCCGAGTGTAAGCTCACCCTGGATGCCGCCGTCCACAAGATAGATGATTCTGTCACTTATCGAAGCAACCTTCTCACTATGGGTTACCATAAGCACTGAAGTTCCCGCGCGGTTCGCCTCGAGAAGACGCGTCATGACATCCATGGAAGCCTTGGAATTAAGTGCTCCCGTGGGCTCGTCTGCGAACAATACCTTAGGGTTGTTTATAAGCGCACGGCAAAGGCACGCACGCTGCAGCTGACCGCCCGATACCTCAGTGATCTCGCGCTCCGCCGTGTCTATGATATCGAGCTTTCTCATGAGTTCTTCGGCATCTTTTCGCACTTCTTCGCGTGGCTTAAGCTTCGCCTGGAATCCCGGCAGAATGATGTTGTCAATGATGCTAAGCTTCTTCATCATGTACATCTGCTGGAAGATGAAACCCATCTTAAGAAGCCTGATGTTAATGAGATCTTTCTCCTTCATGGAAGAAAGCTCCTCCCCATCGAAAAGCACACTTCCCGCAGTAATCGTGTCCATGCCGCTTACCGTGTAAAGCAGCGTGGACTTACCCGAACCCGACGGTCCCATAACAGTTACGAATTCTTTCTCCTCTACCTTGAGGTTTACATTCTGAAGAACGTTATTGCTTTGCTTATCAACGATATAAGTTTTGCAAAGATCTTTTGTCTCGATAATAGCAGACATAAATTCCCTCCATAATCATCTTCTGACTGCATTATGGAGGAAAACTATTAAACAATTATTAAAGCGGGAAAAATAAGCAGAATTCGGTCTCGGAAGTTTGGTCGTTGTAACGTGTGGCGACTGTGCCACCGAGCTTTCTTGCTATGAAGGAAGCTTCATAAAGACCTAAGCCGTTGCCCTCGACGTTCTCGGAGTTCGAACCTCTGTAGAAACTGTTAAACACATATTTCTCTTCGTTCTCGGGAACGCGGCTTCCGGTATTACCAACAACAAACTCATAGCCTTCATCCGACTTATCGATTAAGACACCGATATGCATGCCGTCACTGTACTTGATCGCATTCTCGATGAACTGAGTAAGAACTCTGATGACACCCGACTTATCGCTGTTGATCATGACGCGGCTTTTGCAGTCTATCGTAAACGGAATCTTCAGCACATTCATGCGGTTGCTGTATTCTTCCTTAAGCCAATCTTCGATCTCAGACAGATAGAACTGGTCGATCGAAGGCTCATATTCTACGATGCTCTTCGACGCTGCATTAAGAAGATCCTTAACGATGTCTTCGATGTCCTGCGTATTCTTCTCGATCTTCTCTGCGACCATCGCATCATCGGGATCGGGGATACCATCTTTACGGTAAAGACCGCTCTTTAACGCCTGCGCATAAAGTCTTATGTTAGCGACGGGAGTCTTGATTCCATGTGCGATCGATGAGAGTAAAGTCTGCTTCTCTTTCTCTAATGCACGAAGCTTCTTGCGGTCTCCCGAGAGTCTGTCGTTTAGCATGTTCATGCCCCAGATATACTTACCGAAGTATCTTTCCTTCGACTCAGGGATATGTTCGCCCGTCTCATTCTTCGCGATCTTCTCAGGATATGAAGACAGCTTGTTAAACGGCATGATGACCTTCCTGTCTATATAGATGAAGAATGCGATCAGAATGATAAACGCCAATACAACAACCGCCTCTGCAAGATAAAGAGTATGCACTTCTCTTAAGTCTTCGTAAGTAAAGACAACGATCCCCTCCGCTTTTCCGTCACGTGAGATTATCCACGTTAAGCTGCTAGATGTGTCGTCAGATAGAAGATTAGTAACAGCTTCATCGATGGAAATGTAAGAGATGTCAGAAGGCACATTCCTCTCACCGAACTCAGAAGCCCATGAGGATTCCTGCTCCGATCTTACAGCCTCAACAGCTTCTCCTAAATCCTCCGAAGGATACTCCTCCACCTGCTGCACAAACCTGTTGGCAAGAGTATTACGCCTGCCGCTGTCGCCTTCGTAGATCTTCGTAACAGCGAAGAACGCCCCTACGCCGAGAACCACAAAGAGCAAGAAAGCTACAAGATACTTAAGGTAATACTTTCTCATGAAGCTTTAGTCTCCGCCGAACCTGTATCCTACACGCCAGACTGTGTGAATATACTTGGGATCCTTGGGGTCGTCACCGAGCTTTTCGCGCAGCCATTTTATGTAAACGGTAAGCGTCGAGACGTCGGAGTCGCAGTCGGAGCCCCACACGGCATCGAACAAAGTCTCCTTCGGGATAACTTTCTCGGGGTGCTTAAGAAAGTAGATCAAAATCTCGAGTTCCTTACCGCCGATCTGCAAAAGCTTGTCGCCCTTATGTACGGTCATGGTATTAAGATCAACACTCAGGTCTTTATACTTAATGATCTTATTGTCTTCAGATGAATCGGGGTAGTTTCTTCTTAAGATCGCCTTAACCTTGGACAGAAGGAACGGGAAGTAGAAAGGCTTGCCGATGTAATCGTCAGCACCGATATCAAGGCCTAAGATCTTGCTGTCGTCGTCATCCTTCGCACTCATCATGAGGACCGGAATATCCTGTTCCTTACGAAGAAGTCGAAGCGTCTCGAAGCCATCAAGGCCAGGGAGCATGACATCAAGAAGCATCAGCTTATAATCCTCTTCCTTGAGGCGGAGGATTGCCATCTCGCCGTTCTCAAGAAGCTCAACCGAATAGCCTTCACGCGACAAAAGATCGCGTATCAGAGTACCGAGTTCGCTATTATCTTCAACGATGAGGATATCCGTCATATAATCAATCTCCCGAATTCCATTCAATTCGGATTATACTATACTCGGTTCTAGTTCTCCTTATCGTATAAACAATCATGTTGTTATCTGTTGCTTATATTGGAAAAAGCCCCCCTTTCTCTACCAGATAGTCCTTATGGTAGCTCATGCGGGGATTTTTTACGTTTTAAGACCAAAAATCCCCCTAATATCTACCAAACACATCATTCGGTAAACGTCAGGGGGATTCTCTTTGTTTGATCATGATAACTCTTTAGCAAAACATATCGCTCCGTCGAGCTTGTCGTACGGCGAATAGTTATCTATCAGTACATAACCACGTTTGGTATATAAGTGAACCGCTTCTTCCATCTGAGGCCTTGTCTGGAGAATAGCCCGTTTGAATCCGAGTTCCACAGCCTTCTGCTCAAGCGCATCCATCATGGCAGTCGATATATGATTGCCTCTGAATTCAGGATCTACCCAGACTCTCTTAATCTCAACATCAGAATCAGAATAAGCTTTCAGTCCTACACACCCGACAGCAACACCCGAGACCGAAGCAATCAGAACATCTGAGATGCTTTCCGAGAGGTTATACGGAACGAACGCTTCACGGTTCTTCAGACCGCCGACAATACTACTGTAGAACTCTTCTGTCTTAAGATAAAACTTACGAAAATCCTCATTATTCCCATCGGTCCATTTGTAATCGATCTTCATAGTAATTCGCCTCCGGACTTAATGAGTCAGCAACCAATTCTTAACTATGCCTTCGAAGATCTCAGGTTGCTCTATCTGCAGATTATGTCCGGCACTCTCAACCGCACAGTAAGTGGAATTGGGATAAATCTTCATCAGATCAAATTGGTCTTTGTATCCGACTTCAGTATCCTGTTTGGCAGCAACAATGAGAGACGGAATCATACAAGGCTCATCGAGTTCATCCGGGTCGAATGAGAAGCTCCCCTCCAACACATTATTAAGGAAATCCCAATCCGCGATAGCCAATGCAGGCATCAGATACTTCTCATATCTTTCCCAAACATCTTTCGTAAGTACAACATTCATTAACGTGAAACTGTCACTTTCATCCTTTGTCAAAGAAGACAAAAGAGAGTCGTCTTGTTCCACGATAGTATGTGGTTCCACGCGTCCTTGTTTTACACCAGGGATGATGCACGGAACAAGAAGGATTATCTTCTTTATAAGATCAGGATATTTATTAACAAAGCCCCTTGTAAGCAGTCCGCCGTAGGACTGACCTACAATAATAAACGGCTCCTTAATTACATCTACTGCAAAACTGTGAAGAAGAGAAAGAATATCATCCGAGTTCTTCACATCACCGTGCTCTGATTCACCCATTCCGGGAAGATCAATATAAAACCTTCGGTAACCATCCAGCTTAGTAAAGATTGGTTCGAAAGCGCCCTTCATGGTTATCTTGCTTATTCCCCATCCGTGAATGATAAGAACAGGGATACCAGCACCTATAACTTCATAATCTAAGAGCCCGTATTTCATAATTACTCCTTCAATACAGTAATTACATACATTATCTCCAACGAAGAGTTATAAGTCTGTCGTATCTATATGATTTATATCAGAAATCTAACAATCAGGCCTCATTAACCAATTTGCCCGTCATATGTTCAGGGATTAGCTCCAGGCACTGTGCCCGGGGAAGAGCATTAGTAAGCTCATGCTGGATATACTCTTCATCATCAGTAAACTTGCGGCATAAGTTCTCGCCGATCAGTCTTGCCTTATCAGGATCATCAACAAGCTTTATCCTTCCAAACACAATTACCGAGTTGATATTAAGAGCCCATTCGCCTTCCTTACGAAAGCCTTCATCCATAACACAGTAGCTGACCTTATCGCACTTAGCGATTGCATCAATCTTGTGACCTTCTTTAGCACCATGGAAATAAAGCTTACCGTCTTCTTCGCAGTACCAATGGTCAAGCGGTATGCCATACGGATACCCATCATCACCAATCATCGAGAGCACTCCGCGCGGCTGCTCTTTCAGAACACGGATGCATTCTTCATCGCTGATCTGCTGCTTAAATCTTCTCATCTTCCTAAACATACAATTCACCTACTGTAAATTTCTATATGGGAAAAATCAATCTGTGACATAATCGTTTCTCCTTATAACATTCAGCCGGATAGCTTCTTTAACTATTTTATCAAAGAAATAAGGCTGTCCATAAGACAGCCAGCACAACCTTGTTTTATTAGTCTGTGATCTTTACTGATCACAATCTTATTATCACAAGGAATAAGACCTAAACCAATGAGTAATGTTGCCTCGTTTTGTTGCTTAATCAACACAACGGAAACAAAGTGTCACTCACTTTCAGAAATATCCGCAGGACGGACGTTGTTCCTTATCGCCTTCACCGGAGACGTAGCGCGCACGATACTCCATGTTAATCTGACTGATCTCGCGCTTACCGTCGATATAATCCTGATACATATCAGCAAGTCCCGCCATGCATCCGTCACACATCCCGTTGATGTTTCCGATCGACTCCGCGACTATCCTCTCGCGTTCCTCTTTTGTTGTGTCTTTTATCAATATGCTCATACGAAGATGATAGCATAAAAACACCCCCGGCTTTAACACCGGGGGGCGATAGAGAAATGAATTATTAGAAGAATGGATTACGCTGCGATAATACCCTTGTTTGCCTTACGAACTGTATTAGCTGCTACAAGAATTGTAAGTGAGATACCTACTGCGATAACTGCAACGAACACTGTAGCACCTGTAATACCATCGTTGGTGAAGCTAGTAACAACTCTTCCGATCGTAGCAAGGATTCCGAGAATTGCGAAGACCCATGCGGCTGTACCGAACTTGGAATTCTTAGCTGCCTTAGCAGTAACGATTCCCTCGATGATGTAGAAGATACCGCAGATAAGTGTTGCCAAAGATACGATGAGTATGACACCTGTTCCAAGAGCGAGTGTCTCATCTGCCTGTATAACCGGAGCGTTTGCTGCATAGATGCCGCCTGCTAATCCAAGTGATCCGATGAGCAAATTAAGAATTGCTCCGATGATCATGATAACGCCTGTTACCTTCAATACTCTCTTGCTGGTCTTTAAATTCATGTTCCTTCCTCCTGAACGTGTGTTTAAGTTTGTCATGTAAGACTTGCGTCTTACGCTAACTATTACATCAACAAAGAAGGTTCAAACCAATGGTCAATGTATCTTGGCTCTGTCGCTTAAGCAACACACTCTTTACTATGTGTCGCCTTATCAGAAATGATGTCTCGTTATAACTGTTTTCCCGTTACATGTTATGACGCTGATTATGTTCTTTCCGTACGACACAACAGGTCCTATGAAGCTTATCTGATCTATCGAGAACTCGCCATACTCTGTCGGTATATCAGCCACCGTCAGATTGGTGATACTGTAGTCCTTCGTCTTACCCTTGAACCCGAGCAGTCTCGCGAACTTATCCGAAGTCTCATCACTGTAAAAACCCGTATGTTCAAGACAGATCGCATCAACCAGCGTCGGCTTAATGCTCGACATAAAATTCAGTATGTAAGAAGCCTTGTTGTCCGCCTCATATTTACGCATGAATTTCTTCTGAATCACACGTGCATTCTCGTAAACACTCTTAGCAGGATCGTACTTGTGCTTCACCGAGATTCCCGACGCCTGATTACCCATCGAGCGGTTACCGTCGTGACGGTAGTTCGTTGCATAACCTATGTCCTGGACCCCCTTCTCATCCTTAATAAGACTTGCCGTCAGATACGCAGTGTACTTCACACCCGACTTACGGCACTCATCAAGGATCGCATCCATCTGCTCCTTCTCAAGCACCTCGGTCTCGACATAAGTAGCACGCTCCTTCCAGTACATCTCGTGCGCCTTATCAAGATCTTCTATCGTGAACACATGCCCGTTCCACTTCCTGTTGTAGCGGCGCACTATAGCTGTGCTGATGGGGTCCAGTTTCTTCACAGTTTCAGCAGTACGAATCTTCTTCACACTGCGCTCCCCCTGTGCGAAAAACGCCATAAAGTCCTCTACAAAATAAAGCAGCGACTTACCGTCACCTGCGATGTGATGCATCATAAAAAGCAAAGTCGTTTTGCCTTCACCGCGCTTAGCAAAGGCTCTTACATACTCGCCTTCTTCTATCTTGAAACGCACACGCTCCTGCTGCTTACGCACCTCATCGAGATCTTCATCCGTCACCTCAATAAACGAACGAGGCTTATCGTTATCCACATAGAAAGCACTGCCGTCATCTTCGATCGCGATGCGCGAATTCAAGATCTCATTTATCCTGACAGCCTCCGCGAACGCCTCGCGCATCTTATCTTCAGGAATCTGTCCGTTGACCGTCACGATCATCGTAATGATCATGTTGACGTCAAACAGTTCTTCTCTCTCATAAAATATCGGATGCTTCATACATACTTCCTTACAGCCTTACTCCACATACGCATAACAATGTATGTGGGAGTGAACTTCGAGTAGAGTCTGAAATACTTGGAGAAGAAACCGGGGACGGACATTTCTTTGCCCTTCGCACTGTCTTTCAAAGCACCGCTTACGACACGCTCGGCACTTATCATTCCGGTGTAGTGTATCTCTTTCCCGTCTTTCGAGCGCGGAAGAAGGTCTGTGTCCACCCAGCCGGGACAAGAAGAAGTGACAGTGATACCTCGCGGCTTAAGCTCGATATTTACAGCTCTCGACAGATTCTTAAGATAGATCTTGCTCGCCGAATACATCGACATATACGGGTTCGGCTGGAACGAAGATGCGGACGACATGTTGATTATCCTTCCTCCTTCGTGCATGTACGGAAGCACCGCATTCATAAGTCTCGCAGGCGCCTCGCAGTTAACCTTGCAAAATCTCGCGATCTCATCATTATCCATGTCCTCGAACAGCCCCATATACGCAACACCCGCGTTGTTGATAAGAAGCTTCACGTCAGGCTTCTTCTGCTCGAGCAATCTTCTAATCACATCCACACCGTCTGAAGTAAGATCCGCCGCTACCGGCACGACACTTGTAAACTCAGAGGAAAGCGCATTAAGCTTGCTCTCATTTCTTCCCACAGCCCAGATCTCGTCGAGTCCCTCCCCCGAAGCGATCTGCTTTACAAACTCACGGCCGATGCCGCCTGTAGCACCCGTTACTATTGCTATCTTTGCCATATCACGCCTCCAGCAAACGGTTCAGTGTATCCTTCGTGACAAGCTTATACCCCTTCACGAAAAGCATCTTCAGCGCATTCAGATACACGCATCCCCAGTAAAGATCAGCAAGATAAAGTGCATCGCCCTTCACGACGCTGCCCTCTTTCTGCCCCTGCCTGATTACCTTCGCGAGTTCTTTATAAAGACCGTTAGTATACATCTCATCTTCCTTCTCGAGCATAAGCTGCGTAAGAAGTGTGATCTTAACGGCATAATCCTGATCAGACTTAAGTCTCTTAACAACCTCTTCCGAGAGTTTGTTTATTTTTACAGATGCAGGAAGCGGAATCTTTGTAAGCATTTTAAGCTTCTTGATCTCGTCTTCGTTGTCCGCGGATCTTCTGATCTCATCGAACAGCTCTTCCTTCGAATCAAAGTAAAGATATATCGTTCCCTGACCGATGCCGATGTGCTTGGCAAGGTCGCCTATCTTAGTATCTCCGAATCCGTTTTTGGCAAAGAAAAGAGAAGACTCTTTGAGGATTCTGTTCCTCATGTCTTCTCTCATCTGTTTACATTGTTCTTCTGTCTTAGGCATAATCCCTCTCCTTATGACTGAACGAATATTCATTCATAAGGGAGGTTATCACGCCTGAAGTTTTATGTCAATTATTATCCGATCCAAGTGGATACGAGCGGTCCGATAGTGTCTGTGGCAAGACCGTATGTATCGGCCTCATCGCCCTGTCCCTGAACCATGAAGCAGAAAGCGTTCTCGCCGTTGCTCCACTCACAGAGCATTGCCTGACCTTCGACATTACCATAGCAGTAAACTGTTGTACCCTCTACATCTGTCTCCCATGTGTAAGCGTAATCATTGTAATCACCGGAGATATCACCGAGCGTAACATCACCCTTACGAACTGTAAGCTCAGCTGCACCGATGGCACCATCTGCTTCTGCGATACCGTTCATGCAACGGAAACCATACCAATCGATAGGACCGGAAGCGGACTCTGTACCGTTCTCGCAGACTGTAAAGCTTGCAAGACCTGCACCTGCCGCAGCCTCTTCAGCTGTTGCTACATCAGTCCAGGGATTGGGGATCTCAGCACCAGACTCAGAAGTCTGCTCCTGGACAGCCGTAGTCTCTGCTGCCGTCTGCTCAGATGTGCTGCCTGCACATGCAGCCATAGCGCCTGCGATTCCGAGTGCTGCAATAACAGCAATGATTCTCTTAACCATAATGTTCTTCATTCTTGTTTCCTCCTTGCTTTGTTGTTTGTTTCAATGATGTTCTTAGTCTATTCGACGCAAAGAACCCGGATCTTTCGACCCGGGATCTTCACTTAGGTTAAAACCAGCATCGAATGGAAGGCAATGTGCTGATCAGTCAATTGGCTTATTTATCTCGCATATACCCTTCAACCAAATCTAACCACATTCGGGCTTCGAAACCAATGAACAATAGCCGCCTCATCTGTCGCTTATCCGACAATAACAGGGCGATTTGTCGCTTCTCGCGTTGCAAAAACATCCAATTAGTGTTAAACAAGAGTATATATCTCTATTTATAAAGGATTATTGATTATGGGCGAGACCAACACTTACGATCGCAGAACCGCTAAGACAAAAAAGGCCATCGTTGACGCTCTTGCTGATCTTCTCTATGAGAAGGAACTTCACAAGGTAACTGTTAAGGAGATCACCGAGAAGGCTGATATCAACCGTGGTACCTTCTACAAGCACTACCTTGATGTATACGATCTCTACGATAAGGCCGAGCAGGATATCCTCGTAGATCTCGGTATGCTCGTTCTTCAGCTCGAGGAGCTCCCTTCAGACAAGTTCTTCGCTCACCTTATAGACTTCATCGATAATAACCGTGCTATGTTTAGGATGATGTTCAGCCCTAACAGCACTAACAAACTCCGCGACAGATTTAACAGATGTCTCGAGGGCACACTGCGTCAGGTAGAGGCTGAGAAGAAGGACACTTCCGTTTCCGATATTAATCTGCGCTACCAGACCAATTACCGTTCACGCGGCTGCGTAGCAATCATCGCACTCTGGGTAAGAGGCGAGTTTGCCGAGTCCAAGGACTTCATCATTAAGACACTGTCCGAGCTCGACGCCAATACAGAGAAGTTTATCGCTAAGTCTAAGTAATCTTCTGTTCGAACAACCCATCACGGTTGCAGTAGTAAAGGATCTTGCGCACGCCGTTTATCCTGAATCTTGACTGCGCTTCACCCTCGGGATAAAGCTTTACTGTCTGTATCCTGTCGTCGCCTAAGGCTGCCAGGAACGAGATATAGTGCTGCTTCGTCATCTCGTGGTCCACAGACACGTAATACTCGTCCTCCACGCGCTCAACCTTGATAACGTGCTTCTCATCGGGCTTTGACGGCTCTTCGGGCACGAGTGTAACACCGTTACACTGCACTACAGCCTCCCCTACACTGTGGATTACGTTACCGCAGACAGGGCAAACATAGAACTTCGAGCGCAGCATGTTAGCCGAGACGTTATTGTTAGTGATGAGATTGCCTGACAAAAGCTCCGTTACCGACACATTAAGTGCCTCCGCGAGCGGTTCAAGCAGCGAAATGTCGGGGTAGCCCTTCCCTGTCTCCCACTTGGAGACGGTCTTGTCCGAGACGCATAACTTCTGTGCGAGCTGGGCCTGTGTGCAGCCCGTCTTTTCGCGCAGGAGCCTTATGGCTTCACCTGTTACGTATTGATCCATAATGATCACCTCCTTGCCTGAAGGATAACGTGTCCGCGGCGGAAGTTGTACCTACGTTCAGTAGAGTTGAGAAAGCTTGCAGTTAGGGATCGGGTCCGCCCAGAACTCGGAGAGGTCGCGCTTCTTGACCTGACACACGATACTCGAATTCATCGCGCCGTGGCCCACGATAAGCACGTCTTTGCCCGCTTCCACCTGGGGCATGGCAACTTCCTTCAGGAACGCCCCCGTCCTCGCGAAAAGCTCATCCATGCTCTCCGCACCGAGCGGAGCCTTGTAATCCTCGGGATGCTTAAAGAAAGCATACATAGGGCAGTCGGGGAATGAGTAGCAGTTCGCGAAGCCCTCGTAGATGCCGAATGCCATCTCCTTGAGCCTTTCATCAATCACGATAGGAACGTCACGACCCTCAAGCAGGATCTCGGCCGTCTGACGTGCCCTTTTAAGCGGGGAGCAGTAGCAAACGTCAAAGTGTACGTCTTTATACTCGCAGGCCGCTTCCTGGGCCATTCTGACGCCTTCTGCGTTAAGGTCCGTGTTTGTCTGCCCCTGGAGCCTGTATTGATCGTTCCAGTCCGTGCGGCCGTGTCTCATTATGTAAAGCATGTTTTTTGTAATTAACCGTCCTGACTCTGCGCGTTGCTGAAAGTAGAAACGAGCGCGTTGTCTACATTACCACTCGAGAAAGCGTTCGTCAGATCAGACTGGAATGTGTTGATCGTATCCTGATCGAACACAGTACCTGTGTTGCTTCCGAAGACGCATGTCCAAGACCATGTGTTCTGAGGTGTGAGCTGATAGACGATGAGCACGTGATCCTGATCGCTGAAGTTGGATGAGTATATATCGCGTGCATACTGTCTGAAGTCATCACCTGACAGAGAATCTCTTATCGTGAATATCGCAGGGCTTACGCCTGTGCTGCTCTCGAAGGAAGACATGGCAGAGTTAACAGAACCCTCGTCTCCGATGACGCCGGCTTCATCATAGATGTGTGCGCCCGAAGAGATGACAGGAAGATCATCTTCTGTTCCCTGTCCGCCGGGCTGAGCCGTTGTAGTCGTGGTAGCTTCTGTAAGACCTGTGGATTCAGTTGCAGTTGTTGTCTCCGTCGCGGAAGTCTCAGATGACTCCGACTCCTGTGTAGGAAGTGTAGTAGCTGAAGTCTCAGTTCCCGTGCGGTCCGCAAGGATCGGCGCGAGAGGCTCAGCAGGATCGGTCTGGCCACCGGGCTCAGTGTTCTGGAGCGTAACCGTAACTGCGGGTCCTTCCTGTCCTTCGCTGTAGTATATGATAACGGGTTCTTCCGAATTATCCTTTTGACAGCCGGCAAATACACCCATCGCCAGCGATGCGGACAGAATTATTGACAATATACGTATGTGTTTCATAGCTTTAGTCTCCAATTCGCCATTAGATACTTTCATTATAGCGAGTTGGAGTCTTCCGTATTTTACCGACAGGTTAAATGCAGTTTACTTTCTTCTGTAACGTGAGATTCCCGCGATGAGACCTTCCTTCTCGATCCCAATCCCGTTATCGTTGAGATAATCCATCAGTCGCACCTTGTCTTCGCCAGTAACAGTCATGTATATGCTCGCCTTATTGGGGTTCTCAAAGCTGCCCAAATCGTGAGCATAAAGAACATCCGTCTCGCGGCTATAGTTAACGTGAAGTCTCTTCTCACCGTAATAGATAGCACCGTCCTTAGCGTTCAGCTCGAAGTCATTTGTCATCCATGTGTTGTGGTACTCTCTTGCAGCTACTGCAGCATAGACAGCGATAAGCGGGATCATCAGGATAAGCACCAGAATTGCCACCGCTACGAAAACACCTCTGTATGTCACTGCACACAGGATGGATGCTATCATCAGCACGATATAAACAGCGAAGATTATTATCGTGTCTCTGATCCACCTGTTAAGCTTTGCTGTATCTCTTACTTCTGCGTTAACTGTCATTTTACAATCTCCCTTATTCTATCCCAATCCATACAACGAATATAATTCCCATTAGGGAACACGCACTCCCTGTTCCACGGTCTATCATAGACCAACACCTTAAGATTCGGAAGATGTTCAAAGAACTTAAATGCCTTGTAAGAATCCTCCACGGCGAAGTCGAACTTCATCTTATAGTAGTCCTCAAGTTCGAGGTTGAAATCAGTTTTATATATGACGCTGTCCCTGGCGTATTTGTTAAGACAATACAGCTTCACATCCATAAGATCATGCTCATCAAGCCACTGGCGTGACGGTTCATATGCACTGAATGGGCGGCCCGTGATTATAGACACTTCGTGACCTTGTGAGAGCCATTCGTTTATGGTCTTGGATGCACCCGGAGTCTCTTCGTAAGACAGCAGCACTTCCGGTTCATGACCTTTCAGCAAGAAGCGTTCGTACTGATCATCATCAAGATCAAAAGACTTGTTTAATTCGAAGTATCTGATCTGCTCATATGGAACATGCTTATCAAACATCTCCACAGCAAGCTCCGAGAAAGACCTCGCAGTCTCGCACAGGCAATCATCGTAATCAACATAGATCTTCATCCTGATGCTATCCTCTTACACCGCGTAAAATTAATAGCAGTTATCGCCGTTAGCCATCGGTAATCCGAAAGTGGAGATTGCTTCTTCCACACCGTCCATGGAGCTGTCGGGAATGAAGCAGATAATGGTGTTGTCTTCGTAATAATAGCCTGCGTAGAACTCATCAGCAGTTCTGAATCTGCTGCCGAAGACATCGGTTCCGAGATTCGTTGCTGATATAACGAAATATCCGCTATCGTCAGCCATAAGAGCCTCATGCTCACCCTCGAACACATCGAAATTCATACCGTCATTGAAGTTATCATACATGCTCTGGAACTTGTCATGAGCTGCCTGTGCATCATCGTAAATGTAGCAGTCGATATGACAGTCTCTGTATCTTGCAGAATAGAATTCTCCCTCGTATGCAGATGAGTTAGACCAGCCGGAAGGATCTCCCGTCTCGAAGTCATCAACACCTAGTTCGTCACTTACGATATCCACAAAATCTTCGCCTAACTGTGAGACCGTTACAGACTCGCTTCGTGTATCATCCTGACATCCAGCAATCGCGAACACCATGGAAGCGGAAACAAGAAGCGCCAATAGTTTCTTTGTGTTTTTCATAGTAGTCTCCCTTTATCTCTAGATATCATTCGTTGAGGCAGGCCTCACAAGTTAGATTATACAAGAGGCATTGTTCTTCACAAAGCAAAAAGGACACCGCGATGGGTGTCCTCTTTGCTTTCTGGCGGAGACGCAGGGATTCGAACCCTGGTGCCTTTTGGGCAAACGGTTTTCAAGACCGCCTCGTTATGACCACTTCGATACGTCTCCGTGCGTTGCAGATTATAACAGAATAGATAAGCACTTTCAAATCGTTTGTTTATATTAAAAGAAAAGGCGCTTAGGCTTTTGCCTAAACGCCTTGGTATTTTATGTTCCACAGAAACTTACTTAAGCATCTCGATGAGTCTGTCGAGATCCTCATAGTTCTTATAATCGATGATGATCTTACCTCTTCCTGCTTCGCTGTCCAGGACCTTGAGTCTTACCTTCGATCCAAGGGACTTTTTAAGCGTTGTCTCGACTTCCTTGGCACTCAACACATACTGCTCGCTCAAAGCCTTCTTAGGGGCCTTCTGAGCCTCTTCAGGGTGCTCCAATGTGTATACGTACTTCTTAACGTATTCCTCAGCCTGTCTGACCGTCATATCCTTGGCAAGAATTACGTTAGCAGCCTTGCGCTGATCCTCAGGATTCTTAAGAGCAAGAAGTGCCTTCGCATGACCTGCAGAAAGATCGCCGTTAATGATGTAATCCTGCAAAGACTCATCGATGTTAATAAGTCTTACCGTGTTAGCGATTGTGGCGCGGGGCTTACCGAGCTTCTTAGCAAGCTGCTCCTGACTCATTCTGTGAGTCTTGAGAAGATTATCCATAGCGAAAGCCTCTTCAAGAGGATTCAGATCTTCTCTTTGGAGGTTCTCGATAAGTGCCTGTTCCATGATCTGCTGGCTAGTAAGTTCTCTTACGATAGCAGGAATGATCTTCAGACCCGCTATACGAGCCGCTCTCCAGCGTCGCTCACCTGCGACGATAACGTAACCGTCTTTCTTCTTCGTGACGATTATAGGCTGTATTACGCCGTTCTCCTTGATGGATGAAGCAAGCTCATTAAGTGCTTCTTCGTTAAACACCTTTCTGGGCTGCTCTGTATTAGGAGATACATCATTGATCTTAAGTTCTACAACAGAATCACTTGCATCTTCCGGAATACCGTCACTCGACAATAGAGCTCCCAGTCCCTTTCCCAAACCACGTGTGGATGATGAACTCTTAGCAGGAGTTCTTGCTGTTGTCTTGGTTGTTGTCTTTGCCTTTGAAGATATACTTCTTGCCTTAGTTGTTGATGCCTTCTTTGTTGTCTTTCTAACAGCCATACAATCACCTCATATATAGATTTGTATCTATGTTTACTTAGTTCTCTTAATTACCTCTGCAGCCAATGATTCATAGGCTTTTGCGCCCTTTGAAGACTTATCGTAATCAAGGATTGCAACGCCATGACTAGGTGCCTCAGCGAGTCTTACATTTCTCGGAATCTGAGTGTTGAAGACCTTATCTCCGAAGTAATTGCTTACCTCTTCCTCTACCTGTCTTGTGAGCTGTGTTCTTCTATCAAACATAGTCAGGACAACACCGAGGATAGAGAGATTCTTATTGAGCTTCTTCTTAACGATGTTGATAGTATCAACGAGCTGAGTAAGACCTTCAAGAGCATAGTACTCACCCTGGATTGGGATGATGATTCCATCCGAAGTTGTAAGAGCATTGATAGTAAGAATACTCAGAGACGGAGGACAGTCAATGATGATATAGTCGTAGTCATCCTTAACAGGCATAAGAGCATTCTTGAGAACCTGCTCTCTAGACATTACGTTTACCAATTCAATCTCAGCTCCGGCAAGATTGATATTGGTAGGACAGATGCTTACGTTGTCTGCTGAAGATTCCCAGATAGAATCAGCAATGGGATCTTCATTAACCAGAACATCATAGATGGTTGTATCCAACTCAGACTTATCGATTCCCAGACCGCTCGTAGCATTACCCTGAGGATCAAGATCGATTACAAGTACCTTTTTCTTCTTTTTACCCAGAAACGCCGCAAGATTAACAGCAGTAGTAGTCTTTCCGACTCCTCCCTTCTGGTTTGCCAAGGTAAGAATGTAAGCCATAATTCACCCCTTATTATTTATTTATAAGAAAATAATATCATTATGGGCACTTTCTCTATATAACATTCAAGTAACAAATGAAAAGGATGTTCCACGTGGAACATCCTCAAAAGGTCTAAATAATTAGCATGTTGTAAATTATCTGGGCATCGCAGATGCAACACAACTGATTATCATAAACAAAGTATAAATAATACCTATACAGATTCCTACAATTCCAAGCACGAAACCAGTTCTTACAAAACTGCTGTTGTTACCAGCCTTCTTTTCTTTACCGGCGCAATACACAGCAATAATGGATAAAGGGATTGGGAGAAAGAACAAACCCATCAAACCGCAAACAAAAGCCAATCTTTCATTTGCATTCATATCCTTTAACAAAGTGTTTCTGTTTGAATAAGTACCAGAGCCATAATTAGCATTAGGTATACTTCCACCAGAGATATAGCCACAATTAGGACATGCCTTCGTGAAGTACTTAGTTCTGCACTGAGAACATATTGTAGGCTGCTGATTGTACTTAGTACCGCAATCAGGACAGAACTTGCCTTCGAACTCATTTGAGCAATTAGGGCAAACATGAAGAAAGTCGGATGATCCGCAACTTGCGCATGTAGCCGACTTGTCGTCAGTCTTTAAACCACAGAACGTACATACCTTCATACTATCACCTCATATTGTTCCACGTGGAACAATTATCATCTCGAAAGTGCAGCGATAATGCTAAAACCGTATATCAGCATCATCATAACGCCAAAAGCAACTCCACATATTCCCAACACTAAGCCTCCCTTTGCCATGGGAGACGGTCTTCCGGCTTTGATTTCCTTGTTTGCCATTACAATTGCTATGATTGAAAAAGGGATTGGCAGCATAATCATTCCAAGTATTCCAAAAACAAAGGACAAACGTGCGTTAGGCGTAGCATTGCTCAATCCGTTAGATACATAAGTATTAGATCTCGGAGCATTATTAGCTCTGGTACCGGCTACGGCACCACAATTAGGGCAAGCACGAGTATAGAACTTTGTACCGCATATCTGACATATTGCAGGCAAAGCATTATATCTGGTACCGCAATCAGGACAGAAAGAACCCTCAAACTGATTAGAACAATTGGGACATACATTCAAGAAGTCAGAAGAACCGCAGCTTGAACAGTTAGATGTCTTATCTTCAGTCTTAAGGCCACAGAATGTACATACCTTCATATTCTATTCTCCAATTGTAATTGTTCCACGTGGAACAATAGCTCTTATGTGTCGATATTAGCCAACTTAGCGTTAGTCTGAATGTATTCCTTACGAGGATCAACTTCATCACCCATAAGGAGTGTAAATGTCTCATCTGCAGCCTGTGCATCAGCCAGAGTAACCTTAAGAAGCTTTCTGGTATTAGGATTCATTGTTGTATCCCACAGCTGCTCAGAGCTCATCTCGCCGAGACCCTTAAATCTCTGGATAAGAGGATTCTTCCAGCCTGTCTGCTCCTTAATCTGCTCAATCTCAGCGTCATCATAAGCATAATAAGCTTCATCACCCTGATATACCTTATAAAGTGGAGGACAAGCAATATATACGTATCCGCCGTCTACAAGAGGTCTTAAGTATCTGAAGAAGAATGTAAGCAAGAGTGTACGGATATGAGAACCGTCGACATCGGCATCGGCCATGATAATAACCTTATGATAACGAAGCTTGCTCTCATCGAACTCTTCACCGATTCCAGCGCCAAGAGCCATTACAACAGGCTGAAGCTTCTCATTGGAATAAACCTTATCAATACGGGCCTTCTCAACGTTAAGCATCTTACCCCACAGAGGAAGAATTGCCTGATACTTACGCTCACGTCCCTGCTTAGCAGAACCGCCGGCGGAATCTCCCTCAACGATAAAGATCTCGCAGAATTCAGCCTCATTGGACTGGCAGTCAGCAAGCTTACCGGGAAGTGCGTTATTCTCGAATACAGTCTTTCTTCTGGTCATCTCACGAGCCTTCTTAGCTGCATCACGGGCACGACTTGCGGACAAGCACTTATCCATAACCATCTTGCTGACGTCAGGATTCTCCTCAAGGAATGTCATAAGCTTCTCAGATACTGCACGCTCAACCATAGGTCTGATCTCGGCATTACCGAGCTTAGTCTTTGTCTGTCCCTCGAACTGAGGCTCAGGAAGCTTAACAGAAATAATAGCTGCAAGGCCTTCTCTTGTATCCTCAGACTGAAGCTTCTGGTCGTTATCCTTAAGGAACTTATATCTTCTAGCATAATCGTTGATAACACGTGTAAGAGCAGCACGGAAACCAGTAAGATGCGTACCACCCTCAGTTGTAGCGATGTTGTTAGCGTAGCTGTAAACAGTCTCCTGATAGGAGTCGTTATACTGCATAGCGATCTCTACGAAGCAGTCATCAACCTTTGTAGCCATATAGATAGGTGTAGGATTGATCTTCTCCTTATGACGGTTAAGATACTCAACGAATGTGATGATACCGCCATCATAATGGAGGTGTACGTCCTTAGGCTCATCGCCTCTGTTATCGTGGAGATCGATAGTAACCTCACGGTTAAGGAAAGCCATCTCACGGTAACGTGTGATCATTGTATCGAAGTCAAAAGTGATGTCAGGGAAGATAGTATTATCAGGAATAAACGTAGTTCTTGTACCTGTATCTTCAACATCACAATCACCGACAATGTGCAAAGGCTCAGTAGTTACGCCCTTTGTAAAGCCAATCTGGTAGATATGTCCTTCTCTTTTTACCTGTACTGTCATAGTATCGGAAAGAGCGTTAACAACAGAGGCACCAACACCGTGCAAACCACCGGAAACACTGTATGCACCGCCGCCAAACTTACCGCCGGCATGAAGGATCGTATGTACTACTTCAACCGTAGGAATGCCCTGCTTAGGGTGAATTCCGACAGGAATACCGGATCCGTCGTCAGTAACTGTAACTGAACCATCCTTATTAAGAACTACATCAATCTGATCGCAACGTCCTGCCAATGCTTCATCAACTGAGTTAGCTACAATCTCATAAACCAAGTGGTGAAGACCTCTGAGAGTTGTATCACCAATGTACATTCCGGGACGCTTACGAACAGCCTCCAGACCTTCAAGAACCTGAATATCTGATTCATCATAAGCACTGGAATTGGTAGTATCGAACTCATCCTGACCTTCGGTAACTGCTTCAATCTCCTCGATCTTCTCCTCAGAGAAATTCTCTGTCATTGCTCTGGGATTCTCGGCAAGATTACGAAGCTCATCGTCATCTGCGTCCTCGATCGGCTGGTAATAGACATCTACCGCACCCTTATTCTCTTCAGAAGCAGCCACCAAATTCTTCTCTTCATCACTCATTTTGTCAAATCTCCTTGATAATCTACAAATAGACTTAATAATTAACAGTGTTACTCAGGCTATTCTCAAGCCTTCTTTGAAGGACTGACGATGATATCGAGCTGATATAGGACCTTGAATCCGTAAGAATCAATGTCCTCGGGATATCCTCCGTGAGGTACTGAAGCCTGTTATTCTCGTCTTCTGCCTCTATAAGATCAGTGACATCCCGCCTGGAGGGAAGAACAGTCTCAAGATTAACTATCGCACTTACACTTCCCGCAGGAACGAATATATCGCCGCCGATATTTACATACATCGACATACTCCTCCAAGCGATATTATAGCATAATATGCTTATTATAATATATAAATAATAGGAAATTTTTGATTATTCGCAGAAAACTGTGCCGGATTCCACTCTGAAGAACCTAGTATCGATATCCATCGTGACTATCGAGGACAATTCATTCTCAACAAATGCCCTGTCAGTGCATGTAATGAATATCTGAGCTGTGTTCATTCCGGAAAGCAAACTTACCCTTCTGCCTTCATCAAGCTCCGAGAAAACGTCATCCAGGAGCAAAATAGGGGATGACTTAGTCTTATCCTTAAGGATCTCCAATTCAGCAAGCTTTAAGGCTAAAGCAGCAGATCTTTGCTGACCCTGTGAAGAATACTGTCTCATGGGAAGAGCATTAAGGCTGATATCAAGGTCATCTCTATGTACACCATTACCGTAAACGCCCCTCTCAACGTCAGAAATACGCTCTGAACGAAGCTTCGTGAGTATATAGTCAGACAAAGACCCCTTAATCTGCGCGAGAATACCCTCAGAAAGCGTTCCATCCATAAATTGGTCAAACATATCACTATCTGTAAGGATGCCCCTTATAACGCCTTCTGAGCCCGTTATAGTGGAATATGCCACTTTAAGATTCTCTTTGCCGTCAGAAATTACAGAATGATGAGCTGAAGCCTTACGTGAAATGAGCTCACAATACCTGAAACGCTCCATAATGAGATAAGCAGACAGATCCGCAAGGGAAAAGTCCCAATATTCAAGCTCATTCTCACGATTCTTGTCAAAACGGCCCTTAAAAGACTTAAGGCAGGCGTTCTTCTGGTCAATTATCCTTCTCGTTCTTCCCAAAACGTCGTAATAAGAAGGGGAGACCTTGCATATAAGCAAATTCAGGTACTTACGCCTTGCTGCAGGCTGTCCCTTAACTATACTTAAGTCCTCAGGAGCGAAAATAACAGTGTTACACACACCCATGTATTTCGATATCTTAGGTACAACCATACCATCGTGAGAAAGCTTTCTGCCGGCAGCCTTCTTATCGTTCAGGGAAGACTTCTCAGTAAAGTAGCATGCCTGCAGTTCCACATCAGAGTTATACACTTCGTCGTGGCACTTAAGGTCGATAATATACTCATTCTCACCGAACTTGATCATCTCTTTATCCTTGGAAGTACGGTGGGAGATGACTGAGGATCCTACACTTATAGCCTCTATAATATTAGTCTTACCCTGGGCATTATTACCGTAGATAACATTAACAGAAGGCCCGACCTCAAGATCGAGCCTTCCGTAATTTCTGAAATTAGTAAGATTAATATTTCTTATTATCATCTTCTGATAGGCAGTACCAGATAGACGTAAGCATCTCCCTTAACAGGAACGATAATACAAGGACCCTGATTACCATTGAATTCGATCCTTACTGTATCGTCTTCGATAGCCTTAAGAGCATCGATAAGATACTTAGAGTTGAAATCGATATCAACTGTCTCGCCCTCAGTCTCAATCGGGATAGTCTCCTTATGTGTACCTGCATCAGCTGTAGCAGATACGATAAGTGTAGCTGTATCCTTCATCTTGATCTGCAGAGGACATCTTCTCTCATCAGACATGATGATAAGGGAAGCACGGTTAACAGCATCGAGAAGCTTTCTTCTGTCGATATTGATAACTGTTCTGGGATTCTTCTGAATGATCGCATTGTAGTTAACGAACGGTCCGCCAAGAAGTCTGGATATGATTCTTACACTTCCGATATCAAACAGAAGGTGATTAGCTGAGCTGTAGATAATAACTTCTGTATTCTCGTCAGATCCGTCAAAAATCTTAGCTGCTTCATTCAAAGCCTTACCGGGAATGATGAAGTTCATAACAGGGAAATCAGATCCTACGTTAGCTCTTCTTAAAGCCATTCTGAAACCGTCGATGGCAACCATTGTAAGTGTTGAACCGTCGCTCTCAAGGTTACATCCTGTAAGATACTGTCTTGTACCATCCTTGGAAACAGCAAATATAGTGCCGTTAACCATATCCTTAATAAGCTTCTGTGAAACTGTGATCTTATTATCTGTCTCAATAACAGGAATCTTAGGATAAGACTCAGCTGAGTTACCCTTAAGTACTGTATTGGATTCTCCGGAACTGATAGCGACGTTATATCTGTCGTCTACTTCAACTGTAGTCATATCTTCAGGAAGCATCTTTACTACTTCACCGAAATACTTGGAATTAACTACAACAGAACCTTCTTCGATAATATCTGAATCGAGATCAGCTTCGATACCAGTCTCGAGATCATAACCTGTAAGTTTTACTCTTCCGTCTTCTGCCTGAATAAGAATACCGTCGAGAATCTGTACGGTAGAGTTTGTCTTGATAGCCTTCTGAACAATGACAATAGCATCCAGAAGATCTGATTTGTTGCAGTTGAATTTCATACAGCGATATTCCTTTCGAATATTTAACCGCAACCATTATACTACATTTTTTATTGAGTTCGTATTCATATTATTAAGGGATGAAGAAAATGTTTATAACCCTGATGAGGTCATATAACACATGAATTTAACAGTGTTATTTTTGTGTTCATATCATCAATTTTTGATGTTTATAGAAGTGTTTATATGAACACCGTAAATAAATGAACAATCCGTCTACATCAGAATTACACTGACTTATGAACATATGAACATAAAAATGTTTATACGTCTGCAAGTCTCTTCTCTATAAGCTTTACATCAGACATCAAAGATTCTTCATCTGTTACCTTATTAAGGGCATGAAGAACAGTAGTATGCTTCTTTCCGCCGAAGTATTCACCTATCTTTGTAAGCTGCATCTCCAATAAATCCCTGCAAATATACATGGCAACGGATCTTGCATTAACGATATCGGCAGATCTTACATTAGAAAGAAGTTTATCCGGAGTAATGTCATAGTACTTGGATACTGCCTCTATAACAGTCTCAACAGTAATAGCCTTCTTCTTATTAGGAGAGATAATAGGAGCAAGCTTAGCCATAACAAGCTCGAGATTGATATTACCGTTCTCAAGCGCATAGTAAGTGGAGATGATATTAAATGCTCCGTTAAGTTCTCTTACGTTATTAGTAACGTTCTCACATACATATTCGACAATATCGTCATCGAACGAGATTCCCATGGAATTCATCTTATTAAGGAAGATAGCCTTACGTGTCTCATAATCCGGCGGCTGAATATCCATCATTACGCCGTTCTGGAATCTTGAAGTAAGTCTCGGATCGAGCTCAGGAAGATTTTTAGGAGATTTATCACTAGTAATTACGATCTGCTTTCCGGCAGATACCAGTGATTCGAAAGTATTGAAGAATTCCATCTGAGTGCCTTCCTTATTAATAAGGAACTGGATATCGTCGATAAGAAGTACATCGATATTACGGTACTTATTACGGAAATCATCTATAGCCTTGTTATGAAGGCATGATACGAAAGCATTAGTAAACTCTTCACATGTGGTGTAAAGAACCTTCTTACCCGGGAACAGCTGCTGTACCTTATAACCTACGGCCTTCATGAGGTGAGTCTTACCAAGACCTGAATTACCCCACAGATAAAGAGGATTCTTCTGACGAAGACCGGGATTCTCTGCTACTGAGAAGGCAGATGCATAAGCAAATCTGTTACAGTCGCCTACAATAAAATTCTCGAAGGTAAACTCATCTGTAAGACCTGAAGCAGAAGTTGAACGTTCCTTCTCCTTAACCTTAGTCTCGGAAACGATGGAGTTAATAGCAGCTGCATTATCTCCTTCGATGATGTACTTAACTGAAGTCTCACGGTCAGTAACCATTCCTACAGCACTCTTGATATAACCCTCAAGTTCTTTTCCTTTGACAAGACTCAAGGAATAATCATCACGGCATGAAAGAACAAGGATATCGTTCTCGTACGATACCTGCTTCATCTTGTTTAATATCGTGTTGTAGTAGAGTTCATCCACCCTTGAATCAAGAGAGATGATCTTAAGTGCTTTTGACCAGATTTCTTCGTTCATGGGTAAACCTTCCAAAGCAAAAGTAACTGAATTATAACACGGTTTAGTCTATAATGTTTTACATATGTTGAAGTCTTCCGGAAGAATGACAAGAAAAAAGAAATTATTAATAAGTAATATACTTCTGATACTCTCGGCAGTACTTCTGATCGGGGGCATTGTCTATCTGTCTTCAGACATGATCAAACGCCATAAGCGTAATGCTGTAATTGAAGATGCGACTTCAGATATGGAGCAGGTAATAGCAGAGAATATGGCTGCCATCGAAGCTGCAGGCGGAGATGAAGGCGCCCTCGAAGAGATTACCATGACTCTTGTCATAGATCCTGATGCTATCCCTGTTAACGGAGAGGCATACGATCTTTACAGCGACTCTTATTCACAGCAGGCCCAGTCGGCAAGTGCGGATTCGGTTAATCAGGAATTAGATGATTCATACACCGGATATCTTGTACTCGAAGGAATAGGCATCATTGACATACCCTGCATTGATTGTCACATCCCCATCTGGGAGACAACAAATACACATACACTCCGTTATGGCGCAGGCCATTACGTTAATTCCGTTTTGCCCGGAAGTGTCGGTAACTGTACGATCATGGGTCATCACCTGATCCAGTACGGCGGTATATTCAACAGACTTCAGGAAGTCGGCGTGGGAGATATAGTAAACATTACGGATATCCGCGGACATCAGTATACTTACTTTGTAGATGAGACGATGATAGTCACACCTCAGGAGATGTTTGAACTTATCAGCGGCGGTATCACAGATACAAGGCAGCTTACTCTTGTAACCTGCGTCTACACAAGTGAAGGCAAGATGAGATACATAGTTATAGGACATATTCAGGATGGGACTTAAAGCACCGGCACATGCGGCAGCGCTCATAACAAAGGGAATACTGCGTATCATGGGACGCGGTGCGACTACTCTGCCGGGTAAAGTCGCTATCAAGATGTGCCCCGACATCATCAATAAATGCGCCAGGGGCAAGAAGATAATCACCATCACGGGAACCAACGGCAAGACTACTACTACCCACATGATCACGAGCATGCTCCGCTCATTGGGATACGAAGTAGTGACCAATGTTTCCGGTGCTAATCTTGCTTCCGGTATCACTACCACATTCCTGTGCGAGAAGCCTTCAAGAGGCGCGGATCCCGATAAGACGGTATATGTACTTGAGACGGACGAAGCTGCTTTCGCGAGGATAGCGAAAGATCTGCAGCCGAAGGTGTGCGTTGTAACTAACCTTTTCAGAGATCAGCTCGACCGTTACGGCGAACTTACACACACGAGAGACCTCATCGCGAAAGGCATAGACGCCACATCCGCGAAGATAGTTCTTAATGCTGACGACTCGCTCGTGGCATCCATGGGAAAGACGCGTGCCGAGCGTTCTTCATACTTCGGCATATCCCTTAAGACCATGCTCGAGAACAACCAGCTCCATCCGAACAACACCATCCTTGAGGCTTCTTCGGATGCTGCTTTCTGTCCCGAGTGCAAGGTAAGATATAACTACAACGCCAGAAGCTTCGGACACTTGGGAGACTATAAGTGCCCGTCCTGCGGTTTTTCCACCCCGGCGAAAAGGTTCGAGCTCTCATACGACGCTTCCGGCAACCCGAGTGACATCGGCTTCCCCTTTGATATCAACGATACAAAGAACGACAAGTCCTGCGAGCTTAACCTGAAGATCGCGGGCAGCCACAACCTCTATAACACTTGTGCTGCAGTCTCTGCCGTAACTACTTTCCTTGAGAACGACAGGGAAGAGGAAGCGGAGATTTTCGAGAATGTGTGCAAGGCGCAGGAGAACGTAGAGGCAGCTTTCGGACGTATGGAGAAGATAGCTGTAGGCAACAAATATATCTGCATTCTTCTTGTGAAGAACCCCGTCGGTCTCGACCGAAGCCTGTCTTTTGTAGCGCAGTCTTCGGATGCCGATTCGCTCATGCTCGTGCTTAACAGTAATACCGCGGACGGCAAGGATGTGTCGTGGATATGGGACGTTGACTTCGAGTCCAAGGTGGACGATCTGCCCCAGAATATCTATGTTTCCGGTGAGAGATACGGAGACATGATGCTGCGTGTGGCTTACTCAGGAAGAACGGTCGACGGCTACGGTACTCTCGAGTATGCGACGACGCTTCTTAAGGGTGCTCTCGCGGATTGTCCTGACGGCAAGTGCATATACATCCTGCCTAACTACACGGCGATGTTGGACCTTCGCGGCAGACTCGTGAAAGAGCTGAAATTAAAGGATTTCTGGAAGGATTAAGAAGATGGAGAAGCTTATTATCGGACATTTCTACCCGGATCTTCTTAATCTGTACGGCGACAGAGGCAATGTTCTCGCGCTCATGAGAAGAGCGACGCTTCGCGGCATCGAGGTCGAGGTAAAGAGAATCTCGATAGGCGATGATGTGAAGAACGGCGATATCGATATCGGATTTATAGGAGGCGGACAGGACAGCGAGCAGAACATCATGGCTGACGACATGAAGAACGTTAAGGGTGACGTCATCAAGCAGATGATCGAAGACGGCGTTGTTTTCCTTACTGTCTGCGGCGGTTACCAGATGCTCGGACAGTATTATCAGGAGCACGACGGCAACCGCATCGAATGCCTCGGCGCGCTGCCTCATTACACGATAGGTGAGAAGGAAAGATTCATCAACGATACTGTCTATGAACTCGGGCTTAACGGCCAGATGATCAAGGTCGCAGGCTTCGAGAATCACAGCGGAAGAACATATCTCGGAGAAGGGGAGAAGCCCTTCATGAAGGTCATCAAGGGTCACGGTAACAACGGGGAAGACGGCCTCGAGGGCTGCGTTTATAAGAACACTTACGGAACTTATTCTCACGGAAGTCTGCTTCCCAAGAACCCGGCGATCACGGATATGCTGCTCGAACTGGCCCTCAAGCGTAAGTATGGCGAGGATTACGAGTTTCCCGAATTGTCGACTGAGGTCGAAGATCTTGCCAGAAAGCAGGCTTTGGATTACATCGAAGGCAGGCAGGGTATCCAGCAGTAATTGTAATTACGCGGTTCCTCTATTATAATTACTGCGTATTTTCTTCAAGTAAGGAGTATTTATTATGGTACAGGCGATTGTAGGCGCTAACTGGGGTGACGAGGGTAAAGGTAAGATAACAGACCTTCTCGCGAACGAATCTGATATCGTTATCCGCTTCCAGGGAGGAGCCAACGCAGGTCATACGATCATCAACGAGCACGGAAGATTCGCACTTCACCTTATGCCTTCCGGTGTCTGCCACGAGAATATCGTGAACATCATCGGCAACGGTGTAGCACTTGATATCAGAAAGTTCATCAACGAATACAATGATATCTGCTCACAGGGTCTTAATCCGAAGCTCATGGTATCTGACAGAGTACAGGTGATCATGCCTTACCATGTTGATTTTGATAAGTACGAGGAAGAGAGATTAGGCGGCAAGGCTTTCGGTTCCACGAAGTCCGGTATCGCTCCTTTCTTCTCAGATAAGTACGCTAAGATTGGTTTCCAGGTAAGTGAGCTGTTCGACGAGGAGACACTGCGCGAGAAGATCGGCAGAATTCTCGAGATCAAGAACGCACTTCTTGTTAACCTTTATCACAAGGATCCCATCGATGCAGACGAGCTTACGAAGGAGATGCTCGAGCAGGGCAAGCTCATCAAGCCTTTCGTTGCTGATACACAGGCTTTCCTCTTCAATGCTATTGCTTCAGGCAAGAACATTCTTCTCGAAGGTCAGCTCGGTTCCATGAAGGATCCTGACATGGGTATCTACCCGATGGTTACTTCTTCCTCAACACTTGCAGGATTCGGTGCTGTTGGTGCCGGCATTCCTCCTTATGAGATCAAGAAGATCATCTGCGTAACTAAGGCTTATTCTTCTGCAGTAGGTGCAGGTGCTTTCGTAAGTGAGATCCTCGACGAGGCAAAGGCTAAGGAGCTTCGTGACAGAGGCGGCGATAAGGGTGAGTACGGCGCTACTACAGGAAGACCGAGAAGAGTCGGCTGGTTCGATGCTGTTGCTACAAGATACGGCTGCCGCGTTCAGGGTGCTACAGACGTTGCTCTTACTAACATCGACGTACTGGGATATCTCGATGAGATCCCCGTATGTGTCGGCTACGAGATCGACGGCGTTGTTACTAAGGACTTCCCGAACCCCAACAAGCTTAACAAGGCTAAGCCTGTCTTCGAGAAGATGCCCGGCTGGAAGAGCGATATCAGAGGCGTAACAGACTTCGATAAGCTTCCTAAGGAAGCACAGGACTATGTAAAGTTCATCGAGAAGGAGTGCGGTGTACACGTATCACTCGTATCCACAGGTCCTAAGAGAGAAGAGACTATCAACAGATAATCAGTGAGTCTTAAACTCGAGTTTTGAACTGACTTTACTAACAAGCTTGTCGTAACCGGCAAGCTTTTTTATTGCCTTGAAGCCCCATGTAACGAGGGTGCTTGAGATAAGCAGAAGAAGGTAGATGACGACGGGGATGTCCACGATGTATATGAGGTCCCACAGTACCGTTCTTACCACGATGTGCATGATGAACATGTCGTCCGACAGCTTACCCATGAACTCGAATGCCTTAGAGACGTCCGCGGCTCTCGCGATGTTCACGCTAAGAAGAATAACCAGCACAGTGTTCACCGTCATGATCAGCTGAGGAAGGTAGAAATGTGCGAGGGCTTCGGCGGGTACGATCATCATACCGAGGCTGATGATGCCGAAGATGTACAGCAGACCAAGGACGACGGTGCGCGAAGAAGATGCCTTCTCAATGTAAGTTACATACTTATCCAGAAGACCTTTACGCGCTGCCACAACGCCGAGGACAGCAGCGAGGTAGTAGCCCTGATACGGGCCTGTAAGTTCGTCTTTTACGATCAGGTCAGGGACGAGCAGAATCAGCGCATACACTGCCGGAATGATGAAGTAACCGATCTTATCTGTAACCTTCACTAGAAGCGGCACTACGAGCACGATAAGTATCGCAAGTCCCATATACCACCATACGGAGAGGATGTGTGTCTGTCCGAAGATGTCGGAAAGACAGAAGAAGTCCAGTATGATGCGCCAGACTTTTCCGTACTGGCTCATAAGGCCCCTGCCTACCCACAGATACAGCAGAGCAACGCCGATAAGAAAGTGCGGCCAGAAGAAAGCTTCGAGGCTCCAGACGTGCTTTAAGATCCAAGACAGGGGCGATGTGCTCTTCTGCCTGGACTTGCCGTAAGACACTGTAAGTCCGTAGCCTGACAGAAACACAAAGATCCACACACAGCAGTGAGCGATCTGCGCCAGATTGAAGTGCAGGTCGCTGTACGCGGCGAAAACATGGTAATACAGCAAAAGAAGAATGGCCGTGCCTTTCGCTATGTGGGTGTGTCTTTGTGTAAAACTCATTAAGAAGATTCTATCAAAAGCATAAAATTTTCGCGCACATAAGGGCAGATGCGAGTATAATTTTATTCATTGATAGATGAAAACCTACTATGGAGGTATATATGTCCCGAGAAATGATCCTTGTTCTCGACTTCGGAGGCCAGTACAACCAGCTTATTGCAAGACGTGTAAGAGAGCTCTCCGTTTACAGTGAAGTTCACCCCCACACATTGTCCATTGAAGAGATTAAGAAGATGAATCCTGCAGGAATCATCCTTACAGGCGGTCCCGCTACTGTTTACGAGGACGATGCACCGAAGTGTGATAAGGAGCTTTTCGAGCTTGGTATACCTGTTCTCGGTATCTGTTACGGAGCTCAGCTTATGACTTACCTTCTCGGAGGTAAGGTAGAGAAGGCTGAGGTTCGCGAGTATGGCCACACCGAGATCACAACAGACGGAACGGATCTGCTCTTTACAGGAGTTTCCAAGAAGACCGTCGTTTGGATGAGCCACACGATCAGAATCACAGAGGTTGCACCCGGTTTCCGTATCACGGCTTCTTCTGTTTCCTGCCCTGTTGCAGCGGCTTCAGACTGGACACGTAAGCTTTTCCTTACGCAGTTCCACCCCGAGGTTACACACAGCGTTGAAGGACAGGCAATGCTTGCTAACTTCGTACGTAATGTATGCCAGTGCGAGTGCAGCTGGAAGATGTCTTCCTTCGTTGAGGACTCCATCGCTACCATCAAGAGTACTGTCGGCAACGGCCGCGTACTCTGCGCTTTGTCCGGCGGTGTTGATTCATCCGTAGCTGCAGTACTTCTTTCCAAGGCTGTAGGTAAGCAGCTCACTTGCGTATTCGTTGATCACGGCCTCCTGCGCAAAGACGAGGGCGACGACGTTGAGGCAGTATTTGGTCCCAGAGGTCCGTACGAGCTCAACTTCATCCGTGTTAACGCACAGAACAGATTCTACGAGAAGCTCAAGGGCGTAAATGAACCTGAGCAGAAGAGAAAGATAATCGGCGAGGAATTCATCCGTGTATTCGAGGAAGAGGCACGTAAGATCGGTGCTGTTGACTACCTCGTACAGGGTACGATCTATCCTGACGTAATCGAGTCAGGTCTTGGCAAGTCAGCTGTTATCAAGTCACACCACAACGTAGGCGGACTTCCTGACTGCGTTGACTTCAAGGAGATCATCGAGCCTTTACGTCTGCTGTTTAAGGACGAGGTTAGACGCGCCGGTCTCGAGCTCGGAATCCCTGAGAAGCTCGTTTACCGCCAGCCGTTCCCGGGTCCCGGACTCGCTATCAGAATCATCGGCGAGGTCACACCTGAGAAGGTTCACATCGTTCAGGAAGCAGATGCTATCTTCAGAGAAGAGATGGCTAAGGCTGGCTTCGATAAGCTTGCTAACCAGTACTTCGCAGCATTGTCCAACATGAGATCCGTAGGATGCATGGGCGACGAGAGAACATACGATTACGCGGTAGTCATCCGTGCGGTAACGACGACAGACTTCATGACCGCTGAGGCAGCACAGCTTCCGTGGACGCTGCTTGGCACAGTTACGAACCGTATAGTCAACGAGGTAAAGGGCGTCAACCGAGTCCTCTACGACTGCACGGGTAAGCCTCCGGCGACGATCGAACTCGAGTGATTTAGTAAAGTCTCGAAAGCCCCGTCAACATTGAGTTTGCGGGGCTTTAAAAATGCTCGTGAGTTTATTTTGAGTTTATTTTTATTTTTCAGACAGAATAGTTGTTATTTATCCTGACTGATAGTGTAGAAAATAAACAGTTTAAATTAATCAGGAGATTAAAGAATGAAGGGATTACTTAGAGGAATAGGATATTTCCTGTTGTATATGGTGTTTACCATAGCTGTTCAAATTGCATTATCTATTGTGACCGTTCAGATTGCAGCTGGCACGGGAGTCACTGGACAGACTGAGATAGAAGGTTTTGTTAACAAGAATATCCTGGGAATGACTATAGTGTCAGGACTGTTAACCGTTCTGTGCCTGTATCTTATGTTTAAGATACCCAAGAAAGATATCAGGAATGAATGGAAACTGAACGGATTTGATTTTTTGAATCTTATAAAAGCGTGTCTGATGTCATTTTCTTTATCTAGTGTGATATCTCTTTTGACATTAAATGTGGATATTGAGAATTCAAGGCTGATTGCGGCTTCAGCTCAATACTATTCGTCTAAGGTGCCGTTTATGGGAACAATACTTATGATTCTTAATCTTCTTGTTATTGCGCCATTTGCTGAAGAGTTAGCATTAAGAGGAATCGTTTATACGCGCATTGAAAAGGAACTAAAACCTATAGTAGCTATAATTGTAAGCGCTGTATTGTTTGGGCTGATGCATTTTATGGCTGGCGGAATCATACTTGTTGCAGGTGCAACAATAATGGGATTGGCCTTCGGATTATTGATGGATAAATACAAATCACTGCAAATCTGCATAATTGCTCATATATGTGCTAATTTGCCCGATTTCATATATTCGAAAGAACGCTTTGCTTCAAGTGATCTGAAGATCGGTCTGGTAGGAATATTCAGTGTTGTATTATTGGCTGCTTTATTTTGGATATTTAGTGAAAGTAGATTAAATCATCACTCGAAGTGAAGAAAACAAGAAAAATGGAGAATTATATATTATCAGGATAAGGAACTAAAAAGGTTAATCCTTTAATTAATTTTATTCAAAGGTCCTGATGAGCATATGGATCCCGGTGAAGAGGATTGTGGTGGCACCGGAATGGATTTTCGTTTCGAAAAGGTGGTAAGGAAATAGCATTCTTGACATATGTCAAATAAGGAAATATCATAAAACTGACATATGTCAGGAAAGAGGTGTTGCTATGACACGTAGACCAAGATGCCGTTGCATTAGTCAGTATCCGGATCACTGGTTGTTTTCTCCTGATGAAGTTTCTTCTGACGAGACTGTCGTGATGAGTCTTGATGAGTTCGAGACTATAAGGCTGATCGACAAAGAAGGCATGACACAGGAAGAATGTTCCAACCGAATGGGTGTAGCAAGGACGACCGTAACTTCTATTTACAATTCGGCAAGAAAAAAGATCGCTGATGCTTTGATAGATGGTAAAAGGCTTCAGATAAGTGGCGGAGCATACCAATTGAAAGAAATGTTCAATATCGAAGCTATTAAGAAAGGAACGGATATTATGAGAATTGCAGTAACATATGAGAATGGAAATGTTTTTCAACACTTTGGACACACAGAACAGTTTAAGTTATATGATGTCGAGAACGGACAGATCGTATGCAGCCAGATCGTTGATACAAACGGAAGCGGACACGGTGCTCTTGCCGGATTCCTTAAGGCAGCAGAAGTCGATGCTCTTATCTGTGGTGGAATAGGAATGGGAGCACAGATGGCACTGGCTGAAGCCGGGATCAAACTTTACGGTGGAGTTCAGGGATCTGCGGATGAGGCTGCGAAAGCTCTTGCTGAAGACAATCTCAACTATGATCCTGAGGCCAGATGTGATCACCATGAAGAAGGCCATGAATGCGGTCACGGAAATCACGAATGCGGTCATGGCGGCTGTCATAACTGACAGTCGTGAATATCAGGAATATAATCTACAAAGAAGCCTGCGAAAAATGACTCGCAGGCTTCAATAATTCTGGGTTGTTTTATAGCGGGAGATCATCAATACACATGTAATAGACACCAAGTCTTTTGATTCGCTTCGACTCATCATGCTTAATGTGAATCACCTCATTTCGGCTGTTGTATAGTAGATCATGAGATGAGGAATAAACCATACTTGCTACTTGCGTGCCATAAACTAAATGAAGCGTTGAGTAAGCTTGATAAGATCACAAAGAAGAACGGGATACCTCATTATCACTGCAGGATATAGGAAAGAATAACAATTAAATACATCCATACATTTACATATGTCGATATGTATGTTACTATCCTTTTGTTTATGGGAGGTGACAGCATATGGGATACAGAGAAGATGCACGTAAGATCAAAGCATTGGCAGATGAGAACCGGCTGGCAATAATGATGTCGCTTCGGCAAAGGGAGAAATGTGCCTGTTATCTCTTGGAAGAACTCAATATCTCTCAATCCACGCTCTCGCATCACATGAAGCTTCTTTGCGACAGCGGACTTGTTGATTACCGCAAAGAAGGAAAATGGATGCACTATTCACTTTCAGAAGAAGGCGTAAATGCTTTCCGAGAAATGATAGACGGATATATACGGACCGACAACTGATCTAGGGAATACAGGTATGACTTTCAAAGACAGAGTTTTTATTGTAACCGGTGCAAGTTCCGGTATGGGAAAGAGCTGTTGTGAACTTCTGCTTGAGAATGAAGCTGTTGTAGCAGGCATCGATGTAAGTGACAGCACGATAGAACAGGGATCTTACTCGCATTATAAGTCTGATGTCCTTGCAGAAGAGCAGATTCAGAAATGCATATCAGAAGTCGATTCCCAATACGGGCATATAGACGGTCTGGTCAATGCTGCCGGTATCTTTGGCAATAACAAGCCTTTCTATGAATTGACAAAAGAAGAATGGAATAGAGTAATATCGGTAAATACTACCGGAACTTTTATCGTATCCAAAGCTGCAGCCCCGCTAATGATCAGGCAAAAGCAAGGCAAGATAGTCAATATAAGCTGCATAAGATCCGCCATATATAAGAACAATATGGCAGATTATGCTGCTTCGAAGGGCGCGGTTGCATCGATGACATCTGCCATGGCATTGGATCTTGCCCCATATAATATTCAGGTAAACAGTGTTGCTCCCGGATTTATATACACCGGAATGACAGCGGCTTCATTTGATATACCTGATGTGAGAGCAAAGTCAGAAGCTCTGATACCAAACGGAAGACTTGGTATGCCCAAAGACATAGCATCGGTTGTGCTGTTCCTTTTGTCTGACATGTCGGATTATGTGACAGGAACCATGTTGTTTGCTGATGGCGGTTATCACATACAGAAGTGATCAGACGAGTTTCATTATGAGATAGGGATCAAAAAACATATGGCATTTATAGTTAATGAATATTCTGATACAGAAACAGTTAAGGACTTATTTATTGAGTATTCTCATATCAAAGGGGCGGAAAGCTGTTTTGTCTCGTTTGATAAAGAATTGAATGATCTGGATGGATATTATTCCGGCGGAGCAATATTGATCGGATACGAAGAAGACAAACCTGTGGCCTGTGTAGCTGTCAGAAAGATAAATGACGAAACATGTGAAGGAAAACGCTTGTTTATCAAACCTGAATATAGAGGAAAAGGGTACGCCAGGATAATGATCAAAACGATGACGGACAAGGCTTCTGAACTTGGATTCAAAGAAGTTGTTTTCACGACCAAACCGGCTATTATGAGTGTGGGATATGGTCTGTATAAACGGATGGGGTTTGAAGAATTATCAGAAGAAGATGGAATTGTCTCTATGAGAATAGATCTTAGCAGGATATAGATATGTCAGAAAGACCTGAATTAACAATTGAGTTGAAAAGCAAAGAATTTCTTGAATATTACTATCTTAAGGAAGAATTGGTTTATTTCTGCCGTGAAAACGGATTGCCGGCATCCGGCGGAAAAACAGAACTGACGGAGCGTATCGCATACTTTCTTGATACTGGAAAAGTTTTAGCCGCAAAGACGGTGCGGACTCAAAAACATAAGATATCGACGATAACAAGAGACAGCATCATTGAATCTGATTTTGTCTGTTCTGAACTTCACAGAGCATTCTTTAAGCGTGAGATAGGTGAGAGTTTTTCTTTCAACGTCGCTTTTCAAAAATGGCTCAAGTCAAATGCCGGGAAAACATATGCTGATGCGATCGCTGCATATAATGAAATCAAGAACACGAAGAAATCCGGAAAAAAAGATATAGGCAGTCAGTTTGAATATAATACTTATGTGCGGGATTTTTTCGAAGATAACAAAGGTGCGTCTTTGGAAGATGCCATTAAGTGCTGGAAATATAAAAAGAGCATAAAAGGCCATAGTAAATATGAGAGAACTGATCTTAAGGCATTGGATCAGTAAATAAACAGGATAAGCGACCGGATCAGGAATTAATTTAACGAGAGTGAAATCATGAAATACTACAGAGTACACATGAAAGACTGTGCTTACATCACTAAACAGCCCAGGGGCATCTTTACGGCTGTAGGAAGGCTTGTAAGCGGCAAGACGTTAACTGAAGAAGAGGAGAAGGAATACTGGCGCAACAGAGAATATTTTGAAAGAGTTTTGCCTGTTCCTCCTTTTTATGAGAAGAATAATCCTGACGGTGCCATCACATGGTTCAAGGACAATGAGGAAGCAAAGGACATCTGGGATCAGATGACGTTCTACCGTGAGATGTGTAATAAGTATGGTGTAAAGCTCTATATTTCCGAATGTGATGAGATTCCGGGTGAGATCGTATATGAGGATGCGTTCCAGATAGCCGTTAAGAACCAGCCGGAAGATGCTGCAATATCGACTAAGGAACTTCAT